>Ga0315905_10001789_pt1 | contig 22850 bp, 9 predicted proteins | sample LakEriMetagenome_5_FD_203522 | JGI IMG/M metagenome (GOLD analysis project Ga0315905, IMG submission 203522) | Freshwater fungal communities from buoy surface, Lake Erie, Ohio, United States - Buoy 4 MA121 | ecosystem: Environmental > Aquatic > Freshwater > Lake | place: USA: Lake Erie, Ohio...
AGCGATTGCGCGTAAAAGTGTTCGAGCGTCAGTTCTTCCATTCCCTATCCCTGCCTGGAGTTCCCCTGTTGTCTACTCCCCGCCAATTCCCGCTGCGCCCGGAGAACTTCCTGGCGCTCGATCGTATAGCATCGCGATATGCCTCCGAAATTGTAAGTGTTTACGCTGGCCACTCCAGGTGTGCCATGAACAGACGCGGCCAACTCCGGACTGCGTGCAGCCCTATGGATTTGTCCGCGTCGACTTGTCGATAAGTCGCAGGGGTGAAGTTGGGTGCGTGAGGGCTAAGCTTCGGCGGACTATATCGACGTCCCCTCTCGTGTAATAGGATTTGACAAAATGGATTACGGGGATACTAAAACGCCTGCATCGTAAAAAACGCTGGAGAATTTCTTAGCAAATTTTAAATCTGACTGCCAAATGATTCCCATTCTGATTTCCGGCCATCCATGAACCTTATCTGGCTGAACTGTAGGTCTGATCTTGGAAAGTGAACGTTGCTGCCGCAATGAAGCAAATGCCTTATCAAAATGCTTCGGAGTCGATGGGGTGAAGGGCTCAATAGGGTTCCTGTGATCCTAGAAGAGGCGAAGCGCGGGACGCGGAGAATTGCTCTCGTGAAATGCACACAAAATCATCCGCTGGAACTCAATTGTCACGCAAACCCGGAGGAGAGGAATTTGAATAATCAGGACACCCCTGATAAATAGGTTAGAAAAAGCAGTAGCATGAATGTGTTCGACCACCGACAACGCCTTGTTGAAGACTACTCGAGTTACACCCGGAGTTTTATCAAAATTCGGGACAGGCGAATTGATGAATTTGTGTCGGAAGCATTATCGAGAGGTGTGTTTTGGCCTGAGCCGCTTCTCCAGTTAAATCCAACATTCCTGCCCGGGGGGACAATCGATGAACTGGTGGAGGCCAATGTAATTCACGAAGAATGCTCGAAAATATTCCGTATTGACAAAACGGACACCGATCACTCCGGAAGGCCGTTGTTACTCCATGCGCACCAGAGAGAAGCCATTCTAATGGCACGCGAGAATAGGTCGTATGTTCTGACCAGTGGCACCGGTTCAGGAAAAAGCCTTACGTATATCGTTCCTATCGTCGATCACGTGCTCAGGAGCGGCAATGGCAAAGGCATTCAAGCCATTGTCGTGTATCCGATGAACGCACTCGCGAACAGTCAGGACGAGGAACTGCGGAAATTTCTTGAGCGCGGCTATCCCGAGGGAAAATCCCCGGTTACTTTTGCCCGTTACACCGGACAGGAAAAGGGGGACGTCAGGGAGGCGATCAGGAGCAGCCCCCCCGATATTCTCCTGACCAACTACATGATGTTGGAATTGCTGCTCACTCGCAGAGAGGACCGGGAATTGGTGAAAGCAGCCGAAGGTCTGAAGTTCCTCGTTTTCGACGAGTTGCATACTTACCGCGGACGCCAGGGGGCTGATGTGGCGCTCTTAATTCGGCGCTGTCGCCTGGCCTTTGGCAGCAAGGACATGATATGTATAGGCACTTCGGCGACAATGGCGAGTGGAGGCTCCACTGCAGAACAGAAAAAGGAAGTGGCAAAAGTTGCGGAGACGCTATTCGGCGCACCTTTCGAGAGCTCGCAGGTCATCGGGGAGACGCTGGAGAGGGCGACTCCTGAAATCGAGGTCACCACACCGTCTGTCACAGATTCGATCCGCCATGCCGTAGAGTCGGGCGAATCCCCGCCGGAAACATATCAGGCTTTCCGTGCGCACCCTCTTTCGTCCTGGATCGAGACGACATTTGGCGTGCGGGCAGAGCTGGAAACCGGCCGTCTGATCCGTCAGGCGCCGCGCCGTCTAAAAGGAGCAGAACTGCAAGGGCAGCAGAGTGCAGCAGAGGAATTGGCCACGCTCACGGGGGGTGATCCGAAATCCTGCGAGGAGGTCCTGCGTGCCTTTCTCCTGAAGGGGGCCGATCTTCGCAGCAGTCCATCAAGCCGATTCCCGATCTTTGCTTTCCGCCTGCACCAATTCTTTACTCGAGGTGACACTGTCTGGGCAACGATTGAGTCGGAGGCGGATCGCCACTTGGAGATGTCGAAAAAGAATGCCAAGCCAGGGGAGCCTGATAAGCCACTGTTTCCACTGGTCTTCTGCCGGCATTGCGGCACTGCGTATTACCGGGTGAAAGCCGTCGCCGATGACGAGCACCAAAAGCTTGTCCCGCGCGAAGACCGTCGGGAGGAAGACGACGATGGCAGTGGTGACGCCTACCTGCACATTTCCTCGTTGGCTCCATGGCCGAGGACCGCGGGGGAGGAGATGCTCAACCGGCTCCCCTCGTTTCTCAAAGAACTCAATCCTCAGGGCGTGGAACGTGTCAGGCCGGGATCCCAGCCGGATTTGCCCCAGCCAATTCATGTGGATTCCGCCGGCAGGATCGTCTCCGAGGGCGAGGGGAGCCCGGCAGCCCTGATCCACCGGAATTTTCTTTTCTGCCTGGAGCCTACCTGCGGCGTCGCCTACGCGAAAAATCAAAAGTCTGAGAGGGCCAAACTCGCCACGCTGGGAGTGGACAACCGAAGCACTGCCACCACAATCCTCGCCGTTAGATCGCTCATCGAACTCCAGCAGGATCAGACTTTGGAGCGAAAAGCGCGAAAGCTGCTCAGTTTCACTGACAACCGGCAGGATGCGTCCCTGCAGGCGGGCCACTTCAACGACTTTTCTCAAGTGGCGCTCCTGCGTTCGGCACTGCATAGGGCAACGCAGGAGGCCGGATCGAGCGGACTGGGGCACGGGGATCTGTCCCGTGCGGTATTCAGTGCCATGCAGTTGAGTTTCGACGAATATGCCGCCGACCCCGACGTCCGGGGGCCAGCCCGGAACGCGACCAATGATGCTCTCCGTCGGGTGATCGACTACTATCTCTACCGCGATTTGCAGCGCGGGTGGCGTGTGACGGCTCCGAATTTGGAAGACTGCGGACTCCTTGCCTTCGACTACGAGGGCCTTGGCGGACAGGACGGACTTCTCGGAGAAGAGGAAGTGTGGAGTGGTGGATTCCATGTCACCCGTGGCCGGGATGAAAAGATCTTTGTCGATACGCCCGCCATACTGCGTGATTGCCCGGAGACAACGCGCGAAGAACTGCTGCGCACGCTCCTTGATGTACTGCGCCGGTCCCTGGCCGTGAAGGTGGATGTCCTTGACCCGCAAAAGCAACTCGACCTCGTGGAGCAAACCAAGCCGCGCCTGCTTGAGGACACGGTTTGGTATCTGGAAGACTCACGTGAACTGGTAAAATCTGTCGTCGCTTATCCCCGGCCAAAAAAATCCCCTCCTGCCAGAGATCACCACGGGATTTTTGTCTCATCGTTCGGCGGATACGGTCGTTATCTGAAGCGCACGCTGACGCCGCATGTGCGAGACGGACAGCACTTTGGCAGGTTTGAGGTCGATGAGGCCATACGATTTCTCCTTCTTGCGCTGAAACGCTACGGCATTGTGGAGCAGGTCCGCGGCGACGATGAGGGAGGGGACCCCGGCTATCAAATAAACACCGATGCCCTCCGGTGGCTTCCGGCGACTGGTGAAATTAAGCCCATTGATCGTACTCGCCTCCTGGAGGCCGGAGAGGTCCCTCCTGAGGTGAATCGCTACTTTGTCGAATGCTACCGGCGCTTCGTTGATTTGAAGTGCGTTCTTGAAGCCCGTGAACACACGGCTCAGGTTACAGCGGAAGAACGTGAGGAAAGGGAAGAACGGTTCCGTAGCGGTGACTTGCCACTGCTGTTCTGTTCGCCGACAATGGAACTTGGAGTGGATATTGCTCAGTTAAACCTGGTGAATCTCCGGAACGTCCCGCCCACCCCGGCAAACTATGCCCAGCGAAGCGGTCGTGCCGGCCGGGGTGGCCAACCGGCCCTTGTTTACACCTACTGTGCAGGGCGCAGTCCCCACGATCAGTATTACTTTCGGGAGCCCAACAAGATGGTCGCGGGTTCAGTTTCCCCTCCGCGCATCGACCTCCGAAACCGTGACCTCGTTCGTTCCCATATCCATGCACTGTGGATGGAGGTGGTGAAGCCAGACCTCGGAAAGACGCTCACGGCTGTTGTCGATCTCACGGTCAAGGACGGGAAGCTTCCGCTGCCCGTGAACGAGGCGCTGGCCACGGACCTGAAGAATCCCGTCCATCGGGCCACGGCCCTTGCTAAAGCGAACCAACTGGTTGCGAGTATTCGGACTGTTCTCGATACTTCGGCTTGGTTTCACGCCGATTGGGCAAAAGAGGTTCTCGATCAAATCGAGCGTGCCTTCGACCTGGCCTGTGACCGGTGGCGATCTCTTTACAGATCCGCGGTGCGCCAGCGGGAGCTTCATCATCGGATCATCGGCGACCATTCAAGGCCGGAGACTGAGCGTAACCATTCCCGGCGGTTGCGGGCCCAGGCCGAAAGCCAAATCAGACTCCTGACCGAGGCGGCCGGCATCTACGAAGGCGACTTCTACTCCTATCGCTACTTTGCCTCAGAGGGATTCCTTCCCGGTTACAATTTCCCGCGCTTACCGCTCTCTGCTTTCATTCCCGGGCGCCGCCTGAGGCGGGGCCGTGATGAATACATCTCCCGCCCGAGGTTTCTGGCCATTTCTGAGTTCGGGCCACGCGCCCTGATCTACCACGAGGGTGCCCGGTATCGGGTCTATAAGGTAAACCTCGATTTCGGATCGGACGAAATCGAGGCCACCCACGAACTTTCGACCGCCACCATGAAACGCTGCCCGAAGTGTGGCTACGCCCACCTCGAGCAGGGCAGCAATCTATCGGAGGTTTGCGACCGCTGTGGCGATGCCCTGGATGGACCGGCGAAAATTGACTTCCTTGTTCACCTTCAGAACGTCAGCCTGAAACTAGCTCAAAGAATCACCTGCGATGAGGAGGAGAGGCAGCGATTTGGCTATAAGCTAGTAACCTCCTATCGCTTTCCGGAAGTCGGAGCCAAACTCGACCGGAAAGACGCCGAAGTTTACGTGGACGGCACCCTCAGCATGAAGCTCAGTTATGGCGACGCCACGGATCTCTATCGCATCAATCTAGGCTGGGCTAACCAGCGGGGCTCGCAGCCTGCCGGGTTCAACCTGGATTTGGAGCGGGGTTATTGGTCGCGGAATCAGGCGGACGAGAACGATCAGGATGACGCTACAACCGATGGCCGGATTCAGCGGGTCGTCCCATACGTCAAGGACACTAAAAACGCACTGGTGATCCGCTTCGAGCCGCCGCCGCACACTCCCGTGATGGCCGGACTTCAGGCCGCCTTTAAGGAAGCCATCCAGAAGCACTTCCAGCTCGAACCCCGCGAATTATCCAGTGAGCCAATGCCGACTCCCGGAGATCGCAAGGAAATCCTTTTCTACGAGGCGTCGGAGGGTGGCGCAGGTGTATTGCGCCAGATAGCCGAGGATCCGGCCGCGTTGCCGGCACTGGCAAGGCAGGCATTGGAAATTTGCCATTTCGACCCTGTGACCCTTGAGGACAAAGGCGCCCAAACCTGCGGCAAAGCATGCTACGAGTGCCTGCTCGACTACGGCAATCAGACCGATCACAAATCTCTCGACCGGCACCTGATCCGCGATCTGCTCGCTGACCTCTCCCGTGCGGAATGTAGGCCATCCGGTGGCGCAGGTTCCCGTGCGGAGCGCATGCTTGCACTGCGCAAGCGCTGCGACAGCCTGCTGGAGAAGAAGTGGCTCGACATAGTGGATAGCCTCATGCTGCGTCCGCCCGGTGAGGCGCAATTCCTGATCGAATCATGCTCCACGCGCCCTGATTTTTACTACCCAGAGTATCACGCAGCCATCTACGTTGACGGCCCGCCGCATGATGAGGCTGATCAGATCAAGACCGACGAAACAATCACCCACAATCTCATTGAGGCCGGCTACATCGTGATCCGTTTCCACCACAAGGCCGACTGGAAACACATCTTCCAGCAGCACCCTGACATTTTCGGAACCCCGAAAGCATGACCACTGCCACATTATCAAAACCCGGCACCCTGATCCATGCCCGCGGACGTGAGTGGGTGGTGCTTCCGGACTCCACGCCGGACGTAATCATGGCAAGACCGGTTGGGGGATTGGATGAGGAAGTCACTGGTATCCTTCCGGCCGTGGAGCCGGTCAATTCGACCACCTTTGCCTTGCCGACGAAGGACGACCTTGGCGACTTCGCCTCCGGCACCCTGCTGCGGGAAGCCGCCCGGCTTTCCACCCGCGCCGCTTCGGGGCCATTCCGCTGTTTTGGGCGAATTGCCGCCGAGCCCCGCCCCTATCAGCTCGTGCCTCTGATGATGGCGCTCAAACTGGATCCAGTTCGCCTTCTCATCGCAGATGATGTGGGCATCGGAAAAACCATTGAAGCCAGTGTCATTGCCCGTGAGCTGCTTGATCGCGGAGAGATTCGACGCATATCCGTCCTTTGCCCTCCTCATCTTGCAGAACAGTGGCAAAGGGAATTGCTCCAGAAATTCCACATTGAGGCCGAACTGGTACTCAGCAGCACTATTCAGCGGCTGGAGCGCGATCTCCCGCTTGGGGTCTCGGTTTTTGACCGGCACCGCTTCACGATCGTCTCCACAGACTTTATCAAATCCCCTCGCCGTGCCGAGGACTTCATTCTGAAATGCCCGGAATTTGTCATCGTGGATGAGGCCCACGGCTGCACCCTCGCTGGTGGCGCCGGTCGTGGCCGCCAACAGCGCTTTGAACTCCTCCGCCGTATTGCGGAGGATCCGGCCCGCCACATCATTCTGGTCACCGCTACTCCCCACAGCGGAAACGAAGACGCGTTTCGTTCGCTCCTCAGTCTCCTCGATGTCGACTTCGCCAACCTGCCGCCTGACCTCGACAAGACCGAACGGGAAGGTATCCGCAGAAAGCTGGCCCGCCATCTCGTCCAGCGCCGCCGCGCCGACATTCGGCACTACCTTGATACCGACACAGCTTTCCCCGAACGACTCGACAAGGAATCGACCTATGCGTTCGGCAAGGAATACCGGGCGCTCTTCGATGACATCCTCGACTTCGCCAGAGACTACGTTGCTGGTGAAGACGGTGCCCGGCGCCGCCGGGTTCGCTACTGGTCGGCGCTGGCGCTTCTCCGCTGCGTCTCCTCCAGCCCGGCCGCCGCCGCCGCGACACTGCGTAGCAGGGCCGCCGTGGATCAGGTCGAGGCGGAGGACGTCGATGAAGTGGGCCGCCGCACAGTGCTTGATCAGGGAGATGATGAGGATACCGCCTCTCTCGATTTCAGCCCTGGCTCCGATAATGGCGACAGCACAGACGGCGCCCGGCGGAAACTCCTCGAATTTGCGCGCCGTGCCGAGGCCATCAGCCCGGCAGCAGATCAAAAACTGGCCGGAGCGGTCAAAGAGATCAAGAAGCTCATAAACGACGACTTCCAGCCTGTCGTTTTTTGCCGGTTTGTGGACACGGCTGAGTACGTCGCTCGCCAGTTGCGGGATCAGTTGCCCTCAAAAGTTCGAGTGGAGTCTGTCACCGGCCTGCTGCCTTCTTCAGAACGCGAGAGTCGCATCGCCTCGCTGGTCGCCGAGGGAGGCAGTTACGTGCTCGTCTGCACAGACTGCCTTTCCGAGGGCATCAATCTTCAGCAGCATTTCAACGCGGTCATGCATTACGATCTCGCGTGGAATCCAACGCGTCATGAACAACGCGAGGGTCGCGTGGATAGATTTGGACAGGAGAAACCGGAAATCCGCGTCCTCACCTACTATGGCACCGACAATCCTATCGACGGCGTCATTCTTGATGTTCTAATCCGAAAGCACAAGACTATCAAAAGTGATCTTGGCGTCGCTGTGGCAGTTCCTGGTTCCAGTGAGCAGATTGCGGAGGCTCTCTTTGAGGCGGCACTCTTCAAACAGAAGACTGGCGACCATCCGCAGCAGATGCTTCTCAGCTTCATCGATGATCTCGCCCCAAGAAAAAAGTCCCTTCACGACCAATGGGACAGCGCGCGGGATCGCGAAAAGGCCAGTCGTTCGAGATTCGCCCAGCACACTCTCAGCCCCGATGCCGTCAACGCTGAACTGCATAACGTTCGCAACGCTATCGGTCGCAGTGAGGAAGTCTCCCGCTTCTTCCATGCCGTGCTGCAAACGGCGAACGTCCCCGTGAGTCTGAAAGGCAAGGCCGTTACGGTTAACCTCAGCACGGAAACACCCCGTGCGCTCAGACAGGCGATCGGGCAGGACGAAACATTCACGGGCCGCTTCGATCTTCCACTTCAGGAAGGAGAGATTTACCTCGGGCGCACCAGTCCGGTGATCGAGGGATTGGCCTCATGGACACTTGATCAGGCGCTTGACCCTCTTGCCCGCGATGCCCGTGCTGTTGCTTCCCGCTGTGGAGTGGTCGCCACGTCCGCTGTCAGCGTCCGAACTACCATGGTAGTGGCACGTTTTCGCTACCATCTTCACACTGGAGGTGCGGAGGCGGAAACCATTCTCTGCGAGGAAATCATTCCCCTCGCCTGCACAGGACCAGCCGACTCACCCAATTGGCTGACGACGGATGACAGCGAGCGACTTCTCACCGTCCGGCCTGAGCGCAATTTGATCTCCACGGCGATTGATCAGCAGCTGAGCCTTTTCCTGCCATCACTCGGCAAACTCCAGAAAGCCATGGAGCCCATCGCCGAAGAACGGGCTTCGGCCCAGCTTGCTTCACACGAACGTGTTCGCGAAGCCTCCCGTCACCGGGGCAGGGTTTCTATCCGTCCGGTCCTGCCCGTGGACATCCTCGGAGCTTATGTCCTCCTGCCTCTCCCTGCCTAGCCGTATGAACCCTGACGACATTCAGCCTGGAATGCGGGTGCGGGTCATTGGAGCACCGGACCGTCAGGGCAGCGTCGTTGCCGCTCCCCGCGACATCGACGGCAGGTGGTATGTGAGGGTCAGTTTCGATGGTGTGGTTCGGAGCACCCCGCTTGAGAATCTGGAGCCGCTCCCGTCGGAACGGGATGCCATTAGCGAGGTCGCCGGCGGACACTTTCAGGGGCCGGAAAGCCTGCGCCGCAATCTCCTCCATGAGAAGCTAAGCGGGCGGCTCACTGAGGTCATCTACTCCATGGATGCCTCGAAGACAAATTTTCTTGCCTATCAGTTCAAGCCTGTCCTCCGGCTCCTCGAATCACCCACGAACAGTCTGCTCATCGCCGACGAAGTCGGATTAGGAAAGACCATCGAAGCCGGCCTCATCTGGACGGAACTCCGCGCTCGCGAAGCTGCGCGAACACTGCTCGTCGTGTGCCCTCCCCACCTTGTCACCAAGTGGCGCGTGGAATTGAAAACCCGTTTCGGCGTCGATGCCGAACAGGCAAATGCCGCACAGGTTCTCGAAAAGCTTAGTGAAGCCGGCCGTCACGACGGCCCCGGCTTTGCGCTCGTCGCCAGTTATCACGGATTGCGCCCCCCCTCTGACCTTGATGAATCCACCCAAGGCCCGGCCGCAGAATTGGCTCGAGCCTTGGCGGGTTGGGGCGATGGAGAGGAGCCGTTCCTCGACCTCCTGATCATGGATGAAGCCGCCATCATGCGGAATGATTCCAGTCAAATCTCAAAGCTGGGTGCCCTGATCGCTCCCATTGCGAAGCACAAAGTCTATCTGTCCGCCACGCCGCTTCACACCCGGTCCGCAAACCTCCACACACTCCTCCGCCGGCTTGACCCCGATACCTTCTCGGACAAGCACTCGTTTGATGCCATCCTCGCGGCAAATGAACCGCTCGTTGCCCTGCGCAGGACGATCCTGTCAGGTCAATCGAGCCGGCAGGAACTGCTTTCCAGAATTGACGCAGCGCTTCAGTCCCCTTTGCTGGTTGGCAATAACACACTCGCATCCCTGAGAACGAGGATTGGAGAGACCGACAACCTTACAGACCCGCGCCTGAGGGCAGACCTCGCCTATCAAAGTGAGCGGGCGAATCTGCTTTCCTACATTGTCACCAGGTCAAGGAAGCGCGATGTCGAACAGAACCCTGTGTTTCGGGAGGTGAATACGCTCAGTGTGACGCTTACCGTGGCGGAACAATCTTTCTACGATGAGGTCACGGAAATGGTCCACCGATATGCCGAGGAGCGTGGCGTTACCGCTGGCTTCCTTACCGTAATGCCGCAGCGGCAGGTGGCCAGCTGCATGGCCGCCGCGTGCAGGAGGCTCCAGGGCTTCGATGCCGAAGGCGGCCGCGAGGAGTTCTCTCCAGACAGCATTCCAGACGACCGTGCTTGGGACCGCCCCATGCTTCCAGCTGGTCCACTAATCCAGTCACTCCAGGAAAAACTGGCAGGCCGTCACAGTGCGCAGGACCTAAGGCGCCACGACTCGAAATACATCAAATTCAGGAATGCCATCTTCGAATACTGGGCCGCCCACCCAGACCAGAAGATTGTGCTCTTCGCCTACTTCAAACCCACCCTCTACTACATTGCTGAACGGCTGAGGGAGGAAGGCGTTTCTTCACTGATGCTCACTGGCGATGAGACCGGCGACAAACAGGCCATTGTGGACGAATTCGCCAAACCCGGATCGGCTAAGATTCTTCTGTCTTCGGAAGTGGGGGGCGAGGGCCTTGACCTGCAGTTCGCCAGTGTGCTTGTAAACTACGATCTGCCGTGGAATCCCATGGTGGTGGAGCAGCGCATCGGACGAATCCACCGCATCGGGCAGAAGGCGGAGCGGATTGTCGTTATCAACCTGATTTGCAGTGGAACCGTCGATGAGCGGATTTACGACCGGCTCTACGCACGGCTGGATCTCTTCCAGCGGACGCTGGGTGATCTGGAGGCTGTGATCGGCCCGGTAATCAACGATCTCACGAAGGACCTGCTCTCGCACCGACTGAGTGCCGAACAGCAAAGCGAGCGGATCGACACCGCCGCTGTCGCCCTTGAGGAGAATATGCGGCAGGAGGAAGACCTGGAGCGCAATGCCTCGGTGCTCACAGCCTATGGTGACTTCGTGATCAATCAGATTGCCGCCGCCCATCAGCGCGGGGACTGGATCAAGGGAGACGATCTGGAGACGTACGTGCTAGGCTTCTTTAGAAACTCATTTCCGGCAACGAGGATTCAGGGGCTTGATCCGGAGCAGCGCCTTTTCGAGTTCGAACTCGACACCACGGCTATCCATGAATTTGACGCCTACCTTATGCAGCAACGACTGCGCGGACAGACAAGGCTGGCGACGCCCGGCCCCCGGCGGGTCATCTTTGATCACCGGATGTTCATCAAGGCGCCGCCCCAGACGGAAATCGTTCACCAGGCGCACCCGCTCATCCGGTTCATAAGCCACCACTTGCGACTTCAGAGGGCCGTTCAGCCCGTCGCCGTCGCTGCGGAAGTCCCCTTCCACCTGCGACCGGAGCGGATTTCGCCGGGCCTGTATGCATTTCTTTCGCAGCGCTGGTCGGTTGAGGGGATGCGCAGCTACGACCGGCTGCACCATGAAGTCATATCTCTGGAGACATCCCTGCCGCTCTCTGAAGATGCCGATGCCGTCTCCCTTGTCGAGATTGCTGCCGCTCTTGGCGAATCAGCAAGCGCGCCACCCATGCGCGGTGACGAAATGCTGGCTGTCCTGTCCAACCTGGTTGCTGATCTCGATGATAGGGCCGTCGCGGCATTCTATCGGTTCCGCACCCGCTGTGAACAGGAAAACGAAGACCGCCAGCAGATTCAGTTGCGCGGCCTTGAAGGATTCGAGGCCCGCCGGTCCGAGGCGCTTGCCGGTGTCCGCTCCATGCACGTCGCTGCAGGCCGCCGGAATCTCGTCGCCGCCACCGATGGCCAACTGGACGCACTTCGCCGCAAATGCGCTCAGCAGAGGCACAAAATCCAACAGAACCGAACCAGCAGCGACGGTCCCGTGACCCTTGCCGCCGGTTTCATCCTTGTTCACTAAATGGCCGACGAACCATCAGTCTGGGAACGCCTGAAAAGCCTGTTCGGCCGGCCATCGCCATCCTCGCCTGCGCAGCGCCCGGCCACACAGCCGGAGAAAGCCACTCCTGCGCCACAGCCACCGGTAGTTAAGGCTCCGCCGGTGCAGCCCGAGCCGCCCCCGGTGAAAGGGCCACTGATTCCGCCTTCCGCCGCTCCACCACCACCTCATCCTCCTCCGCGCCCGGCACCTTCACAGTCCGCCACAAGCCTTCCGCCGCGAGCCCCCGCGACCGTCCGCGCGCCATCTATCGATCTCGTCCTCGGTATCGACTTCGGCACCAGTTGCACAAAAATCGTTATTGGCGATCCCGGCTGGAAAGATCAGGCGTTCCCGGTTCCTTTCGGAAGCCCTCAATCGAGTCTTTCCTCGTGGCTCCATCCTACCCGGCTTGGCAACGAGGCTAATCTCAAGATGCGGTTGATGGACGCCCCGGATTGCCCGGCCGTCAGAGATCTGGTCGCCTGTTATCTGGCCTCGGCCATCAGCTTCGCGCTGACGTGGTTTCTGGAAAATTCATCCGAAGAATACCGTCGGGGCAACTGGACATGGAGCCTCAACCTTGGTTTCCCCGGAAAGAATGTAGAGTCGGATTCCAGTCTCGCCGCAGCCTACCGCAGTTGCGCCGCGGTCGCCCTGCAAATGGTGGCCCTGACTGATGCTCCGACTCCTGAGCTGGCGGCCCGCTTCCGGACTGGAGCGCAGGAAGTCACTCCAGTCATTCCGCCATCCAGAGTTCACCTCTACCCGGAAATCGCAGCCCAGCTCGCCGGCTATATCAAGTCGCCCTATCGGCAGGTGGGTAACCTTCTTCTCATTGATGTCGGCGCCGGCACTCTCGATGTCTCCACGCTTATCATCCACGGCAATCAGGAAGAGGATATCGTGTCATTTCACGTCTGCGACGTTAAACCGCTGGGAGTTCTCCGCCTTTATCAGGCGCGGGCCGAGGCATTGAATCGGGAATTGAAATGCTGCGCTGCCTTGCCAGTCGAGTCTTTTCAGGACGGTTGCACCGCCATTCCTGATACCACTGTCGAGATGCTGGGGTCTTCTTTCCATCTGCTTACGCCGTCAGTGAAGCGGGTCGTTGATCAGGCCACGGATCACTTCGCGTCAGAAGTTCACGGCACCGTGCTTCCTTGTCTCACCCGGTTTCGCAAGCTGCAGCGTGATTCCCATCAGAGCACCGGCTTTGATCCGTGGCCCGGGCATCTCCGCTTCTTTCTTACAGGGGGCGGCAGCAGGGCTGATTTCTACCGTGAGCAGTTGGCCGAAGGTCCGCTGGAGGAGAAGCTCCGCCCTTTCACCCGCTGGCACCACGAAGCGGCCCAGCGCGCAAACCATGGGCAAGGCCTCCGGCTGGAATCCATGCCCGCGCCCGGCAATCTCGTCGGCTTCCCCGCCTCCCTCTCCGAGCACTTCGACCGCCTCAGCGTCGCTTACGGCCTCGCCCAGGGTGCTGAAAACCTCATGCGCCTTACCAGCGCTGATGAACCCGCTCCAGCCTGACTTTTTCATGACGCGAATTTGTCCACAGTCCGCAGTCTGGGCTCGATTTTATGAGTCCCTGAAGGTCTATGCGGAGGCGCATCCCTGCCAACCTCCGGAGCCTCCCTTTCCCCTCATTTTTGGAGGTTGGTTCTACAGCAACGATGTAACCAAAAAGGAGCGGTGGGACGGGACCGTTGACTGGGCGCAGCGCAATGGCTGTGGCCACCTGTTAAACACCATCCCGGATGATCAATTCTATGAGGTAGAATCGCCGACCTCGTACACTGTCGGCCCCATGGGAGGACCGATGTATCGTATGTGGGACTGCCAGCCGCGGGTGAAACCTCCGGCATCGCAGTTGGAAAACTGTATGGACACTCTCAAACGAAATTGGTCCGCCGTGGCTGGAGAGGAACTATTCCGGGTTACTGCCCCGCGTGAATTCACCGGCAAACGCGCCCGCCGCCTCCTGGTGGCTGCCGATTATACCGCCGTTCCTCCCTGGGGAACATGGACGGGGCTTGCCTACCATGAGACAAGCCGCAGAACATTCACCAGATTCCGGACTGCCGTGAACGCTGCCATCACACCCCATGAGGTTGATCACATCGATTTCGTTCCTGCTCAGCCACCGATAGCCGCCGCCCCGTCCGCCTGACCCCTTTCCCATGTCCCGACGCATCCAGGATTTCCAGACCATCCGCTCCGAAGGCGGCCTCCTCCCGCCCGACCTCCTTCGCCGCGTCATCGACCCGCGGGCCAAGCTGGAGGGCACTCAGCCGGAGGACTACGGGCTGCCGAAGGGCGAGCGACTCAATGAGGTCATCACTCAGTCATGGAATCGTCTCCGGAGGCACTGGGGCGAATTCCGCGCCGCCGCGGCCCTTCTCCCGGAGGGCGAAGCCGGCACCGGCCTCACCAATGACAAATGGAACCTTCCGCTCTTCCGCGAACTCGGGTTCGGCCTTCTTCCCACCAGCGCCGGTCCGGAAATCGGTGGGCGCACTTACGCCATCAATCGCTTCTTCGGTCCCGTCCCCATCCACCTCATCGGGTGCGGCCTCAGCCTCGACCGCCGGGCCGCCGGTGTCCGGGGCGCTGCTGCAGTAAACCCTCATGGCCTCGTCCAGGAGTTCCTCAACCGCAGCACGGGCCACCTCTGGGCCATCCTGTCCAATGGCATGCGCCTCCGCTTTCTGCGGGACAACCAGGCCCTCTCCCGCCAGTCCTATCTGGAGTTTGATCTCGAGGCCATGTTCTCCGGAGAAGTCTATTCCGACTTCGTCCTCCTTTGGCTCACCGCACATGCCACGCGGTTTGCGCCGCAAACCTCCGACCGCCCGGAGTCCTGCTGGCTCGAGCAGTGGACGAAGATCGCCGAGGAGGAAGGAACCCGGGCACTGGAAGCCCTGCGCGGCGGCGTGGAAAGCGCACTCCAGGTCCTCGGGCAGGGACTCGTCGGCCACGCAAAGAATACCGCCCTCCGCGAGGCCCTGCGCTCCGGAAATCTCACCCTTCAGGATTTCCACGGCCAGCTTCTCCGCGTCGTTTACCGGCTCATCTTCCTCTTCGTCGCCGAGGACCGCACCCTCGACGGCCGGCCGCTCATCCATCCCATTGATGAATCCGAAGCTGCCCGTCTCGCCCGCGAGCGATACGCAGCCCACTACAGCACTGCGCGCCTGCGCGAACTCGCCTCCCGCATCAAGGGCAGCCGTCACGGCGATCTCTGGCAGCAGTTCCAGCTCACCGTTGGCGCCCTTTCCGGCGGCGAACGCTTCGCCTCCATGCGCGAAGCCCTCGCCCTGCCCATCCTCGGCAGCATGCTCTGGAATCCGGAGTCCACGGCGCATCTCAATGGCCCCGGCCTCGCCTCCCCCGGAGCGGAATTGACCAACTTCGACTTCCTCGAAGCTCTTCGCCACCTCGCCTTCACCCGGCAGGGCAAAGTCCTCCGCCCCGTGGACTACAAAAACCTCGGCTCGGAGGAATTCGGCGGCGTCTATGAGAGCCTCCTCGCCCTCACCCCGCAGGTCAGCGGTGACGGTGCCCGCTTCTTCTTCGCCGAACTCGCCGGCAATCAGCGCAAGACCTCCGGCAGCTTCTACACACCCGACAGCCTCGTGCAGCGCCTGCTCGATTCCGCTCTCGATCCTGTTGTTGAGGCTCGACTGAAAGGAAAGTCCGGTGCTGAGGCTGCCGCCGCCATCCTGTCGCTCACGGTCTGTGACGCCTCCTGCGGATCCGGTCACTTCCTGATCGGGGCGGCCCACCGTCTCGCCAGGCACCTTGCCCGCGTCCGGGCTTTGGATGCCGGGGAGAGCGAACCCTCTCCGCTGCTCTATCAGCATGCCCTCCGGGATGTCATCGCACACTGTATCTACGGTGTGGACCTCAATCCCATGGCGCTTGAGCTGTGCAAAGTCACCCTTTGGCTGGAGGCCATTGAACCGGGTCTCCCCCTCTCCTTTCTCGACCACCATCTCCAGTGCGGCGACGCCCTGCTCGGCCTCACCGACTTCGCCCAGCTTCGCAAAGGCATCGCCAAAGACGCGTTCACCGTCCTCTCCGGCGACCACAAGGACACCTGCAAAATCCTCGCCGCCACCAATCGCGACGGCCTCAAAGCCCTCGAAAAACGCCTCGCCAACCCCGCTGCTGAACTCTTCGACGCCACTGACCTCGACAGCATCCTCCAGCGCCTCACCGCGCTGGAAGCCATGCCCGACCACAGCCCCGCCGAGGTCGAGGCCAAAGCCGCCGCCTACACCCGCTTCCTTGCCGAGGCGCAGGACAGCCCGCTCGCCCACGCCTGCGACCTCCTCGTCGCCGCCTACCTTACGCCCAAGACCCCGGAAAACCAATCCCTCTGCCCCACCACCGCCACGCTGAATGCTCTGCTCTTCCCCCAGCAGGGGACACCCGTACCGCAGGCCGCGCTGGACCACGCCACCGCCCTCTGCCGGGAGGCGCGCGTCTTCCACTGGCCCCTCCGCTTCGTGCACATCTTTGGAAAAGGCGGCTTCTCCTGCGTGCTCGGGAATCCCCCGTGGGAGCGCATCAAGCTACAAGAGCAGGAGTTCTTCGCCGCCCGCGAGCCGCTCATCGCCGAGGCGAAAAACAAAGCCGAGCGTGCCAAACGCATCCAGTGGCTCTCCGAGGGCAGCCTCCACTATCACCTTTCCCAGTTCTCATCCGCCCCGCCGCCGGACCGCAGCGAGGTGGCCCTCTTCCGCCAGTTTGAAAAAGAAAAGCGCCTCGCCGAAGCCACCAGCGCCTTTGCCCACGTGTCCGGTGAGGATGGCGGACGCTTCGCGCTCACCGGCGTCGGTGATGTGAACACGTATGCCCTCTTTGCCGAGACCATTGAGCAAATCCGCGCCCGCTCAGGCCGCGCAGGTTTCATCGTGCCCACCGGCATTGCTACGGACGATTCCACAAAGGCATATTTCAGCTACATCGCCGAAGGCGGCAGACTCGCTCGCCTCATCGACTTTGAGAACCGGGAAGGCGTCTTCCCCGGCGTTCACAAGAGCTACAAGTTCTCGCTCCTCACCCTCGGCGCGGCAGAAAGCGCCATCTTCAGCTTCTTCCTCACCCAGACCGACCAACTCGCCGACGAACGCCGCAGCTTCGCCCTCGCGCCTGACGACTTCGCCCTCATCAACCCCAACACACGCACCTGCCCCGTCTTCCGTTCACAGGTCGATGCCGAGCTGACGCGGAAAATCTACCGCTGCGTCCCCGTCCTCATCCGCGAAGCTGATGGCGACACCCCGGAGACTAATCCGTGGGGCATCACGTTCTCGACCATGTTCCACATGGCAAATGACAGCCATCTTTTCCTCGACGCCACGCAGCCCGACTCCCTGCCGCTTTACGAGGCCAAGATGATGCACCAGTTCGACCACCGCTGGGCGGACTACGTGAACCGAAAGCGCGACAAGAGTGGGGAACTTGTCACTGAGGATATTTCCGACCAACAGAAGCTGAACCTAACTTTCCGCATCACCCCGCGCTACTGGGTGCCGGAACGCGAAGTGCTCGCCCGCCTCGCCCGCGCCCCCAAAGCCGTGCGCGATGCCTTCCGCGACCAAAACGCCGACGCCTTCCTCGCTGCCATCGCCGTCTGGATTGAGGCCGGCCACGCCCACGACCTCCTCGGTGGCCTCAGCACCACCACCGCCCGCAAGCGCGTGCTCACCACCTGCGGCCCGCTCTTCGAGGCCCTGCCGCCCAAACAAGCCGACTGGCTCACCGACAAAGCCCTCGCCGAAGCCCGTCAGTGGCCCCCGCTCACCGAGCCCGAACTCGCCGCCTTCCGCACCACCACCGACCTCACCGCCACCGTCCATCAAATCCTCGACACCCGCAGCCCCCGCTGGCTCATAGGCTGGCGAGATATCACCAACGCCACCAACGAACGCACCGTCATCGCCAGCGTCCTGCCTCGCGCCGCCGTCGGTCACACGATGCCGCTCTTTTACTGCGAGACCGAGCCGCACCTTCAGGCCGCGATGCTCGGCAACTGGGATAGCCTCACGCTTGATTTCATCGCCCGTCAGAAAATCGGCGGCACCCACCTGACTTACAGTTACCTCAAACAGTTCCCCATCCTCCCGCCCTCCGCCTACAGCGAAGCCGACCTTAACTACATCGTCCCTCGGGTGCTGGAACTCACCTACACCGCCGACGACCTGAGCGGCTGGGCGCAGGACGTGGCCGCCACCTTCGCCGCCCGCTTCCCCCAGCACCCGCCCCTGCTCGCCGACCCCGCGCACCCCACGCCCTTCGGCTACCATCCCACCCGCCGCGCCCAGCTTCGCGCCGAACTCGACGCCCGCTACGCCCGCCTCTACGGCCTCACGCGCGAGGAGCTCGAATACATCCTCGACCCCTCCACCACCCACGGCCCCGACTACCCCACCGTCACCTTCCCCGGCCTTAAGAACAACGAACTCAAACAGTTCGGCGAGTACCGCACCCGCCGCCTCGTGCTCGAAGCCTGGGACCGGGAGACCCGTGGCACGTAACGGCTCGAACTCATTATTCATGCTGATCCCAGCTCCATACCCAATACCGGTCTCAAGGGCTTGCCCTTACGGACGACTTGCCATTCCCGACCTCCCATGGGTGCCAGCCGTCCCCTCTCTATCTATTGGTGTGGGAACGGTCCCGGCCATGTTCACGAACGTCCTCAAGGCAGGATACCGTGGCAGCCTGGCACACTACCTGCCCCATGTAACCGGCTCGGCCTCCCTTCAGGCTGGCGACCTGCATATCCTGGAGACAGGTATCCTGAATGACATCAATACAGTGATGGCAGCGGGAGTTCCCTGCCAGCCGAATCCTCTGCTCCAACACATCGCTGTAGGCATCCACCTGTGGGGCGGCAACACGGGTCGCAACGCCTTCGTGAGAGATGGCGGCTTCGCCCTGAACTGTCCTCTGCAGGACTATGCAGGGATGGTGGAACTTTTAATGACGCACCCAAAGGGTGTCCCCGTGCCGCATGGAAACTGGCGTGGTATTTTCGCAAAGTTAAGCTGCTTTCGCAACATCGGCGTCGCATTCCTAACCAAGCATCTGGCATTCTGGTCCAGAGCAGCCGCATCTCCTCTCGAATTCCCTATCCTCGACAGCGTAATTATTCAGACCTTCATTGCACCGGGGAAACTCCCAACCTGGAAGGACTATGTGCCTTACGTAACCGCTCTCCAGAAGGAGCGGAGTATAATCGCTTGTCGTCCCGGTCTCACCGGTATCTCGATTCTGTCCATGGAACGCCAGCTCTTCAATTGGGCAAACTCCGGGGCGGCGAATAGTTGGGAACGCTGATGAATCATTTGACCAGTTGCATCGCATGATCCCGCCAAACGACGCGTCGCATGCCGGACAACCAGCTGTGGCGGACCTTTTTTACGATATCGATTCCGTAGCTGACGGAATCGGCAAACGCATTGCAGAAGGCATTCTCGAACGAATTGAGACATTCCCGCAACGTGAGGCCCTCCTGGGCGGCCGGGCAGGCCGTATGGATTCGCTCCCGGAAGATATACTATGGGAAGGCCTGGGCGAAGAGTCCGCGCCTGTCTTCGTCGTCTACAAGCTCCTGCACGAGGCCTTTTCAAATGCCCCGCAATTCTTTCGCTCCGCCCTTGTCGAGTTCCTTCGCGCTCAATCCGACCGCTTCTCAGCGGTCTTCAATCGTGAAACCATTTGGTCAGTGATGGCATCGCTACCCGGCCAGAACGAGCCAATGCAGATTCCGCCGGTGGAAGACGTTCTCGCCCTGCTCACCCAAACTCAACGGCGTGGCATCTGGTGGCGCTCCGATGAGGAGATGCGCCGTGAAGCAGAAGCCGTCTACCAAACACTGATTCAGGGAGCAGAGACATTCCTCAGCGGCTTCACGGCACTCCGTGCCCTGCAGTCGGAAAAGGCACGGGGCATCACTTGTGGGAATCTCTTGCTCAATGTCCCGGGGAGACTGGCTGCCTATGCCAGTGAAGTGGTCTCGCTCGGCAGATTGGAGAAACTGCCCCCGCTCAAGGAAATGCATGCGCGGGTCGATGAGTTCGCCCGGGACACCGAGAAGGACGCGAGACACGAAAGCATTCCGCTGGACCTTCTCTACACAACCTTGAAGAACGACCTGCTTCACATTCGCATCCTCGTGCGCGCGAGGGCCAATCCTGCGGACCGTGCCGATATCCGGCGCAGGTCGCTCTACTTGCGCTACTTTGTCCGTAAAGCCTTCGCTGGCTACCGTGACGATCAGACCGACATCAAACTGGCATTCTACCTTGATGCCGGGCGCTCCCACCTCGCTTGGCTCGGAAAGGATGGGCTTTTCCACCCTGAAGAGTGGATTACCCGGGATCAGTTCTGGAATGACATCTGCCCGGGGGCGGCTCCTGAAGAACTCTTTGGCCGGATTCGCAGCGCGGCGACAAGTGAATTGGCATCGAAGAAGGTGGTCGAGAAACTTAAAACTCACTTTGCCAGAGTGCCCGGAAATGGTTTGCCCAACAGGCAATGAACTCACTCAATCGAATGCCGGCTTGGGCCTCCGCACTGCCTTCTGTGAGAACATGAGGGCTTCCCCCGGGCTTAGCCTTGGAAAAGTCACTGCCGCACTGCACAGGCCATCCTCCAAATCCACGGCGTCCACTACAACTCGATCCAATCCGCCCCCTGCCAATTCCTCCGGGCCACACCACCCGCCGCTCAAGCCTGTAGCTATCCGCCTCACGCCCAGACCTGGGATAATTTGAAATGTGTTCTATGCAAGAAGACCTCCTTACCCAATCGTCCGCTTTGCGCTGCCCGCCAGTCCCTCCGCCATTTATCTGGCCGGATGCCCGTTCATTGTTTCGTTTGACGGCCTCTCGTGAGGCCCCGCCGTTCTGCAAACTAATCTCCAGCGCTGATTTGATCAGTGCAGTACTGGTGGGGGTGGACGACAGTGCGATCCGCTGGATTCAAAATCTGAGTTCCAGTCAGACGCCTGTCACTCTCTTTGTGGTGGTGGTGCTCAGTCCCGCAGGGCCAACCCGTGAAGAGCACCTGCGGGCTCTGACGTTTCTTCAGGCCGGGGTGGCAAAGACGAATACGAAATTCGAGGTGCGGATACTGCCCATGGACCGGCTTTACGGCAACGACAGCGAACGGTTTCCGCTGCCCCCGACTGCCATTCAGGCGCACAACCGAGAAACCGGAGAGGCACTGATGTGTATCGGCTCTGCTGGAGATGCAGGTCATGATCCAATACGTATAGGAAGTTTGAACTTCGTTTTTCATACCGATTGCGCTTTGCGTGATCAGTGGAGGCGATGGTTCCAGTTCGTTTATGAGTGCGCGGCTCCACTGACAGAGGCAAACTGCTGTATCCCTCATCTAGTCCCTGCCAAAGGTGACCCGGAAGCCTCAGCCCGATGGAGGGCGTATTCGCAAAGCTGTTCGCAATCGGCCGGGTCAGGCAGGGAAGCTCTTCCAAAGGTTGACCTGGCCACTGGTGAAGTCATAGCCACGCGGGATGGAGAGCCTGTTTCGGCATGGGATGAAGGCATGACTGCACTGGACCCTTTGGGGCAGGAACTTCAGGCGATGTATGCCGAAGGCTGGCTGGTGACAGTGGATGAGACGACGCGAATCAAACCCCTCTCCATCCCAGTGAAAGCCACGCTGTTGGGACAGAAGTCCGAGAAAACCGTCGGTTCGGTTACTCAGAGGCAATCCTTCACGCTGCGAGTATTTGACGCTTTGACAGACAAGGCCGTGGAGAAGTTTCGAAAAGTCACGGACCTTATCAATCTGCTCACACTGCCCCTAAGCATAGGAAATCGCTGGCTCCCCGGGGCTGCGCGGCCATTCCTTGAAAAGGAGGTGGAGAAAAGGAATGAGGAGGGAAGGGAAGTGCTAATCAAGGCACTCGGAGGAAGAGATGGGAAAGACTTAACGGCTTTTATCGAAAGCAAAAAGGCCAGCCTGCGGAAAGATGTGAACGAGATGTACCGGCAATTCGGCCAGAGCGAAGACGTGCCCGAGGACAAGTTCGCCGCCGTGATGGAAGATGTGGAGAAGCGGCTGAAAGAGGCTTTGGAAGGGCGCATCACCCCGCAACTGATCTTCAATCGCATCCAGGCTCCCCATCTCGCTGGAAAGGCCCCGGACGAAAATTGGAGCCAGCCCCTCAGTCTGGTCGCCCACTCTGCCGTAACGCTTCGCAAGTCTTTCTCTGACCCCTTCTTCGTTCGGCAGTTTACGGGGATGGCGTTCGGCGAGAAAGAATTCCGTGAAGCCTGCAATCCATTCGGCGATTGTGTAGTAAGCTCCCACAATCAAGTCCAGCTTAAGGATGAACTTCGAGTCATTGACCAGATCCGGGAATCCAGATTGGCTCTAAAATCAAAATGTCAGGCTATTTGGCATCTGATCCATGGGATGCCCCATTTCTATTTCGAGACCTGCTTCAGGACTGAGGATGTCATAGATGAGTGGCCAGATGAGTTCGTGATCATCACCGCGTTTGCGACAACGGGCAGACAGTGGACCGGGGAGAGGAATACATCCGCAGATCGTGAATTGCAGTCTGAACTTGCTGCTGCTGGGCGGCTGGTTGGCCGGGTCACAGGCTACTCTCCTGATACTCTCCACGCGGAGCCTGGCTGGGCTGCGGGTGTGGCGTGGCATCAGGGATGTGAACTGGGTCTAAAATACAGACAGGATGCCATTTATGTGGTGCAGGAGGGCCAGCTTCTCGTCACCTTTTGTGATGCACGCCGGCAACTCGTTCCACTCGGTAGTTTCGCAGAGAGATTAAACCCTGCCGCCGAATGAGCTTCC
>Ga0315905_10001790_pt1 | contig 22846 bp, 23 predicted proteins | sample LakEriMetagenome_5_FD_203522 | JGI IMG/M metagenome (GOLD analysis project Ga0315905, IMG submission 203522) | Freshwater fungal communities from buoy surface, Lake Erie, Ohio, United States - Buoy 4 MA121 | ecosystem: Environmental > Aquatic > Freshwater > Lake | place: USA: Lake Erie, Ohio...
AGTATACCTGGCATATCATTAGGTGAAGTACCAGTCAATAATCCATTCTTAGATGTTTATTCTCCTGGTGAGAAGGCCATCTATGACTTATTGAATGTAACCTTTATGGTTGATGAAGAATTAAAATCTTGGTTAGAGATACATGATTGGATTCGTGCAATGACTTTTCCAACAGAGTATGCAGAGTACAGAGAATTGGCTAGGCTAAATAAGTTTGTAAGTTCTAGGAAAGATGCCAAGCCACAATTCTCTGATGCTTCTGTGGTATTGTTATCATCTTCAAATTATCCTTACTACAGATTTAATTTTCACGATGTTTTTCCAACATCAATATCTACCTTCATTATGAATACGCAAGATGATCCAAGTACCATCATTACTGCCGATGCTACATTTAGGTATACTTACTACGATGTAGAAAAACTTTTCTAATATCGCTTGACAGAAGGTTACGGTTAGTGTAACCTTCCGATTAAAGGATTTTTATTATGCAACAACTGAATGATTTACTAGAAATGTGGCGGCAAGATGCCGATATTGACCGCACAGAACCCGGCAAAGCCTTGCTGGATATTCCCAAATTACACAGTAAGTATCTCAATATACTTTCAAAACACCGTTTGCTTGCCAAAGAATCTCAATTCAAATACAATAAAACAAAGAAGTTGAAATGGGAATACTACACAGGTAAACTGGACGATGATGATTTGGCCAAGTATGGATGGAAACCATTTCCGTTTGTACTTAAAACCGACATTACTACATATATGGATAGCGATGAAGATATGAACAAGTATCTTGCTCACAAAGCCATGCATGATGAAATCGTTGATGTATGCACCGCTATACTTAAAGAGTTGAACAGTAGAACATTTCAGCTCCGTGACTTTATAGCATGGGAAAGATTTATACAAGGTGTCGGATAATATAATATTACATAAGAAGGATGAAGCATTCATCCGATTTGAGTGTGACAGAAACATAGCACAAGAGCTATCAGACTATTTCACATTCTATGTTCCAGGTTACCAGTTTGTACCTGCGTATAAGAACCGCCTATGGGATGGCAAGATACGACTGGCAGACCTGAGAACATTTGCGATATATCATGGGTTGATTCCTTACATTCAAAAGTTCTGTGAAGAACGAGATTACAAGTTACACATTGACCCTCATATCACAACAACAGAAAACTTCTCTGCAATTGAGGCTGATGAATTTGCCAAGTCTCTAAAATTGCCACATGAAGTTCGTGACTATCAATTAAAATCTTTCATACAGGCAATCCGTAATAGACGGATTCTTTTATTGTCGCCTACTGCGTCAGGCAAATCCCTCATACTCTACTTAATTGTACGCTTTTTACAGCAAGAACACAAGAGGGGTCTGCTAATTGTGCCAACTACATCATTGGTAGAACAGATGTATTCCGATTTTGAATCTTATGGTTATGAGTCAGAAGAATACTGTCACAGACAATACTCAGGTAAAGAGAAACACACTAGGAAGTTTTTGACTATTACTACATGGCAGTCAATCTATAAGAATGAAAAGGATTGGTTTGAACAATTTGATTTTGTTCTTGGTGATGAGGCACACCAATTTAAAGCCAAGTCTTTAACTACTATTCTATCTGGTTGCACTAACGCTAGATACAGAATTGGTACAACTGGTACATTAGATGGTACACAGACACATCGTTTAGTATTAGAAGGACTATTTGGTCCAGTTTATAAAGCCACATCTACTGCCGAGTTAATTGATAAAGGCCAACTGGCAAGTTTTAAGATTAAATGTTTGATACTTAAATATCCAGACCCTATTTGCAAAGGTGCTAGGTTATGGGACTACAACAATGAAATGGATTACATCGTTGGTAATAAGGCTCGCAATGAATTCATACGCAATCTAACCTTATCTTTGACTGGCAACTCACTTGTTTTATTTCAATTTGTAGAGAAACATGGTAAACAACTACACGAAATTATTAAAGATTCCGCAGGTAAAAGAAAAGTATTCTTTGTATTTGGTGGCACCGATGTTGAGGTTAGAGAATCGGTTCGTGCAATTACTGAAAGAGAAAGTGATGCTATTATTGTTGCTTCATATGGCACTTTTAGTACAGGTGTCAATATTCGTAACCTACATAATATCATATTTGCTTCTCCTTCAAAGTCAAGAGTTAGAAATCTACAGTCAATTGGCCGTGGTCTCCGACTAGGAGAAAATAAAGAAGAGGCAACTTTATTTGATATAGCAGATGACTTTAGAATTGGCAAATTTGCCAATTATACCTTGAAACATTTTGTTGAACGTGTTAAAATATATGATGAAGAAAAATTCAATTACAAATTCTACAATATCGAGCTTAAAAATGCCTGACTTAGTACCAAACATCCGAATTGTCCGTTTGCAAAGTGGTGAGGACATTATCGCAGATTGTATTCCTAATTTAGATGAAGAAACCGTGGAATTAAAAAGACCCATGCATATTATCTTTAAAAGAATCCAAACTGGAAGAAGTATTATGATGATGATGCCTTGGTTGCCTGTTGAATTGATTAAAGAAAACACAGCTCACATCTATGGTGCAGACATTCTAAGTTATTTAGAACCCAAAGATGATTTGATTGAGTATTATAATAATGCTGTTAATGATGAAGATTTAGAGATTGCTTCTACTAGTTCTATTAGGCCTCAATTGTTTAATGAAGATGAAGATGAAGAACCAACTGATGAAGAATTAGATGAAGAAGAACTACAAGAGTTAATCGAAGAACGAAAGAAAAATAGGATACATTGATATGTTATATGATGATGTGGTAGTTGCTAAACCATGGGGCAAAGAGTATCTTTGTTACCGAAATAATAATGTTGCGATTTGGTTTTTGCATATTGAAAAAAACCAACAGACCTCAATGCATTGTCACCCTAATAAGAACACAGGGTTTGTTGTACTAGAAGGTGAAGTTGAACTGTCACTCTTACGCAATACTATACCTTTAAAGGCCTTAGATAAGATTCATATCTTTAGGTCTAGGTTTCATTCCACTAAGGCCATATCAGACGGAGGTGCATTCATTTTTGAAGTAGAAACTCCTGAAGACAAAGATGATTTAGTACGATTAGAAGATGCATATGGCAGAGAAAAGACTGCGTATGAAGGCAAAAACTTTCACACACCAAGAACAGAAGATTGTCTAATGATACCTGATGCTGAAGTTAGTCCTAAACCTTTTATGTTTCAAGGTTGTGAAATCTCCCATTTAAAATTGGTGAAGAATGATTTATTGGACCGAAAAGAGGAAGAACTATTCATCATTACAGATGGTGGTATAGTTACTCAAAAAAATCAAAATATTGTGTGGCCTGGTGATGTGATTGATGGTAAAACTTTAGGTAGATTATTAAATTCATTTCAGTTACATGCATATACAACCATGATTAGAATTGTAAAATGATACACTTGTTTGATTTAGATTTAACAATATGGGAATGTTTAAATAAACATGGCCATTCAATTTGGGCCAAACAAATGGTTGCGCCATTTAAAACACAAGGCAATATAATTACCGATGATGTTGGTTCAACTTGTTTTTTAAAATATGGTATAAGAGATTATTTGGATTATTTGAGAATTGAGAAACATGAACTTGGGTTTGTATCGGCAGGAAGATACTTTGGTCTACCTGATAATTTTCAACCATCTATAGTATTGTTGAAAGAGTTTCAAATATACCACACGTTTGACCTTATGCGGGTACTTGAATACAAAACTTACAATAAGGCCAACTTGGTAAAATTTATGAACGCACCAGTTGTTTTCTATGATGACAATGAGGATGTGCTAAATAGTATTAGTGAGATAGAAAATGTAACAGCAGTTGACTCGAAAGAGATTAAAGACTGGACTAAATTGATAGGAAATAAATATGACAGATATATTGTTCGTACACCCTAATGCATCAGAAAAGATTTATCAGGGATTAGCAAAGAATAATGCCGCTATTGAGCCACCTATTTGGGCAGCAATGCTTGCCAATAGTGTTCGCACCAAAGGGCATCGACCAGAAATCTTAGATGCTGAGGTAGAAGGTTTAGATTACCTATCTGCGGCAAAAAGAATCACCGAATACAAAGCAAAGGTTGTTTGTTTTGTTGTTTACGGCCAACAACCATCTGCATCTTCACAAAACATGGAAGGTGCAACAGCAACTGCAAGAGAACTAAAAAACTTGGCACCAGATACATTCGTTGTGTTTGTTGGTGGTCACGTTGCAGCTTTGCCAATGGAAACAATGGATAAAGAAACTTGTATTGATGCTGTCTGCCAAAACGAAGGCGTATACACACTACATGCCTTGTTAAGTTTATCTAAGATTAATGATGTAGAACTCAAGCGAGTTCCAGGCTTGGTGTTTAGAGATAGAGACAACTTTATACACATGAATGAGTCTTCTGCCATTGTGGCTAAAGAAGATTTAGAACAAGACCTGCCTGGTATGGCGTGGGACTTATTGCCACCTCTAAGTCGTTATCGTACCGCAGGTTGGCATTCATGGTCTAATGATACAGAGAAACAACCCTTTGCGGCATTGTACACAAGTCTTGGTTGTCCATACAAATGTTCTTTCTGTATGATTAATATTATCAACAGAACAAAACAAGGACCAAATGTAACTAGCCAAGATAGTAATACATTTAGATTCTGGTCACCAGAGTTTATCATCAAACAGTTTGATGAGATTGCTAGACAAGGTGTTCGTAATGTTAAAATTGCCGATGAGTTGTTTGTTTTAAACCCACGACACTTTGAAGCCATTTGTGATTTGATTATTCAACGTGGTTATGATTTCAATATTTGGGCATACTCAAGGGTTGATACCTGCAAGCCTAAGTATTTGGCCAAGTTAGAAAAGGCTGGTATCAAATGGTTGGGTCTTGGTATTGAGAACCCTAACAATGAATTGCGTAAAGAAATTCACAAAGAAGGATTTCAGGATGTTAAGGTGTTAGACCTTATCAATAACATCCGTGATGCAGGTATCAATGTTGGTGGTAACTATATCTTTGGTCTACCATATGATACAAAAGAATCTATGGAAGCTACATTGCAATTTGCAATAGATAACCCAACAGAGATGGCCAATTTCTATTCTGCAATGGCTTATCCAGGTAGTCCATTGTATAATCAGGCTCGTTTGTTCGGTCAAGAGTTGCCAACAACCTATTCAGGTTTCAGCCAACACTCTTATGATACATTGAATTTAGGTAATAGTCATGTATCTTCATCTGAAATACTTGCCTTTAGAGACAAGGCGTGGGATACTTATCACTCTAGTGAGAAATATTTGAATCTATTAGAGAACAAGTTTGGCCAAAAAGCAAGAGATGAACTTGATTCAACTAAAACGATTAAACTTAAACGTAAATTATTAGGAGATTAATTATGAAAGCATTGATTATTACATGGGAAAACTTTCAAGATCAAGAGTTGGTTTATCCATTCTATCGGTTGAAAGAAGAAACGGATGACGTAATTGTTATGTCAAATGTGGTTGGTAAATTCTTTGGCATCATGGGTTCAAACATGACCTCACATGTTAATGTTGAATATCTGCGTCATACTGCCGATGTTGGCGGTGATTTCTTTAATTATTATTTGGATAATTTTGACCTTCTTGTTTTGCCAGGTGGTGTTAAGGCTTTGGAAAAACTGAGACAAGATAAGGTAGTTATTCGTTTTATTTCTGAATGGAACAAACGTGGTAAAGTAATTGCCTCTACATGTCACGGTGCTCAGTTAATGATTTCTGCTAAGATTGTTGCAGATCGTGAGATTAGTGGTTACTATAGTCTTGAGGATGATATCAATAACTCAGGCGCTAAATATGTTAATGCACCCGTAGTTGTAGATGGTAATATCGTATCATCACCACACTATGACCACATGGGTATTTGGATGAAAACTGCTATTGATATGGTGAAACAAAATGCCGCTAAGTTATGAAAAAGAAAAAGAAATCTTCCGTAAGGCCTCATTGTGCCGAGCTTTTGAACAAGAAGCTTTCAGACGGGTACAAGATAAAACTATAAAGATACCTGTATATCTTTCTGCCGGTCAAGAGTACACAGCTGCTACTCTTGCCACTTACCTAGAATCTATTGATAAACAAATCTTTATTCAACATCGAGGACATTCTACATACTTGTCCTTTGGTGGTAACATTGAAGAACTTATATATGAATTACTTGGTGACACAAGAGGTTGTGCCAATGGTATGGGTGGTTCAGCATCAATTCAATGTAGAGAGAAACAAATCTACGGCCATGATGGTCTGATGGGTTCACATGTTCCAATTTCAACTGGCATGTGTTATGGTAATAAGAAGTTAACATTGTGTTTTACTGGCGATGCAGCTGGCGAAGAAGACTATTCTTTAACTGCAATCGGCTGGGCATCAACAAAAAACTTACCTATCTGGTACATTGTTGAAGATAACAACCTATCAATTCTTACTGAGAAGAAAGTAAGACGCAATTGGGAACTACAAGATGTAGCTAAGAGTATGAATGTAAGTGCTTCTGGTTTACCTGATGACCCATTGTTGATTTGGAATTTTATTGAATCACATAACATGGAAAAACCAATGTTATTAAATGTGGCAACTAATCGTTTGTTCTGGCATGCTGGCGCAGGCATCGATGACCCACATACATTTGATAGACACAAAATTTATATTGATAAGTTTGGCACAGATATTGTTAAAGAGGCTGAACAAATAGTGAAGGAGGCATGGTCAAAATGTCTATCGCATTAAGAGATACTATTAAAGATACAGTAAGACACCATTTAACTAAAGAGAATGGTCTTGCAATGGGTCAATGTTTGACCGCAGTTGGTTGGGTTGGCGGTACTTTACCTGAACTGTATGAAGAAGATGGCATGGTAGAGTTGTCAATGGCTGATGTTGCAGGCGGTGGTTTTGCCGTTGGTGCCGCACTTGCAGGCCGTAGACCAATGTACGTCATTCGTTACCAAGGTTTTAATTGGTTCAATGCACCAATGATTATTAACTATGCAGCCAAATCAAAAGAGATTTGGGGTGTACCATGTCCTATGATGGTTCGTTCTATTGCAATGGAAGGTGGCATTGGTCCTGTTGCAGGTTCATCACATCACGCCTTGTATTATAGAATGCCAGGTGTTAAGATTGTATCACCAATGACACCATATGAATACGCAAACATGTATTTGGAGTTTATGGATTCTGATGATGTACTTTATGTTTCAGAACATCGTGGTGCATACGGCAATACAGAAGAATTACCAAACATTGATTATGATATTCCAGATATTGTATTGTTTCCTATTTCCATTACTAGATTTGCAGCTGTTGAAGCAGCAAAAGAATTACAGAAAGAAGGTTACAAAGTTGCAGTACATCACATTGTAAACATCAAACCATTTCAACCAACAGAGAGTGATAGAACCGCTTTGATGAGATCAAAATATGGTATTGTTTTAGATGATGACTATGTTGATGGTATTGCAAAGAGTTTGGCATTTGATTTATCTAAAGGCATCAATGTAGATATGCATGTCATGGGCTTAAAAGATAGGTCAGCAGGCTTCTATCCACAGGTTGATAATTTACCACCTTCTAAAAATGAAATTATTGCCAAGATTAAAGAGATATTAAAATGAGTTCGTTACAATATCGTAAAGATAGAATGACTACAATGGCAAACCAGTGGGGTGCCAGTAAAGTAAACGAATTGTTTATTCATAAAAAGATTTCTGATGCTCTGTACAATGAGTTGTGCAGGTCTATTGGTATTTACATCTCTAAGGCTTTGCACTTTGATTATACCGAAGATGAAGAAGTTTTCATACAAAGATTGAATGATAGTCGGCATGATAGAATGAATGTTACACCAAATGGTGGTGTTGTACCTAAAAAAGAATATGCCTTAGAGTATAATCTATTCATTCGCAGTTGGTGTAACATCGTCAAAGAGTTTATCAAAGATGACCCAAGTTACTTAAAGAAGTTTAGATTGACACCAAACATTCGTATTAAGTATGCAGAAGAATTAGAAGACAATGTTGGTCGTGGCCTTGATACGGCATGGCCACACTCTGATGCTTGGGTTGAAGGACCATGGGGCATGAACTGCCATTTGCCAATCTTTGGTGATACAAAAAACAATTATCTTCACTTTTACAAATTGAAGGATGAATCAGCCTTTGAAGACTTCTTCTTAGACACCTCAGAGGTGTATACCAATATGCAATGGGTGGTTGACTTCTACAAAGATGATACAATAGTGCCTGAACGTGGTTACATTAATGTGAGTGATTATGCCTTGTTACATAAGACTAAGAGAAACCCTGGCGCAGGTACCAGAGTCTCTATTGATACAACCATATTTGCTGGTGACCACGATGTACATCCTGACCGCAAAACAGAGTACCTAGATACTATACCAAACATTGGAGAAGAATTGTTTATTGCTTGCCTAAGAAGCGAGGTAGATGAAGTCTCTAATAAGAAAACTGTATTCAGTCACTACACAAGTGGCTCATTGAAACATATAACATTATGATGGTTATCTCAAAAACTCCGTATCGTTTATCTTTATTTGGTGGTGGTACGGATTATCCAGCTTGGTTCTACACCAACCCAAGTAAGATTATCTCGGCAGCTATGCAACAGTATTGTTATATTACTGTTAGAGATGTACCACCATTCTTTGATTACAATACAATAGTTACCTATTCTGAAATTGAAAAAGTAAATTCTCTTAATAATATAAAACACCCATCAGCCAGAGAATGTTTAAGATATATGGGTGTTCAAGAAGGCGTATCGGTAGTATATGAAGGTGACTTACCTGCTCGTACTGGTATTGGTTCTAGTTCTTCTTTTACTGTCGGTCTCTTAAATGCTTTACATGCCTATAAAAATACAAACATAACCAAGTTTGATTTGGCATCAGAAGCAATTTATGTAGAACAACAGATACTAAAAGAGAATGTTGGTGTACAAGACCAAATTATGGCATCTTATGGTGGCATTCGATTGATTGATGTTGGACCAAATGATAGATGGCGAGCTGCTAAGATGTACCTTTCTAACAACTACATGAAAGAGTTTGAATCACACATTATGCTTGGTTTTTCTGGTGTTAGTCGGTATGCTGAAGAACAATCTAGAGTACAAGTAAACAACATCAAAGAAGGCAAATCTGAAATGGAACTGAGAGCCATGGTTGCTTTGGCCGCTGACGCTATAGATAGTATAGGACGTGAAGATGAGATGCATGTCTTAGGTAATTTACTAAACCTTGGTTGGAGTATCAAACGCAGTCTTGCTGATGGCATTAGTAAAGATTGGATAGATAAAATTTACCAACAATCATTGGAATGTGGTTCACTAGGTGGTAAATTGATGGGTGCGGGAGGTGGTGGGTTCTTTATGTTTTTGGTACCACCAAAAGTACAAGAAGAATTCAAAAAGAAAATGAGTTCTATTAAAGTGTGGGTGCCATTTAAGTTTGATACACATGGCAGCCAAATTATACATGAATCTAATTGAGGTGATTATGAAATATCCATTGATGCGAAATAATATATTGAGAAGTGAGTTAGATGCCGTCATTGAGCATTTGAAACAAGATGACCCTATTCTTACCAACGGTCCAAACTGCCGTGCATTTGAAGAAGAATGGTCTAAGTGGTTGGGTGTAAAGTATTCTGTGTTTGTTAACTCAGGTGCTTCTGCTAATCTATTGTCAATGACAGTATTGAAGATTCAAAATCCATTTGGTGGTGAGGTCATTGTACCACCATTAACATGGGTATCTGATATTGCTTCTGTGTTACAATGTGGCTTTAAACCTGTGTTTGTTGATGTTGACAAGAGTACATTGGGTATGAACACACAAGGCATTCTTAATGCCATTACACCAAATACTAAGGCAGTTTTTCTATCACACATTCAAGGTTACAATGCCTTGACTGATGAGTTGTTAGATGAATTAAAGAAACGAAACATTTCATTGATTGAAGATGTTTGTGAATCACATGGTGCAACACACAATGGTAAAAAAGTTGGTTCATTTGGTTCAACATCCAACTTTTCATTTTACTATGCACATCACATGACCACTATTGAAGGTGGTATGGTTTGTACCGATGATGAAGAAACCTATCAGACATTGAGAATGCTTCGTTCACACGGCATGGTTCGTGAGCTATCTAATCAAGATTATAAAGATTCTTGGATTGAAGGTAATCCTGGTTGTAATCCAGAATTCATTTTTGCTTATGCAGCTTACAATATGCGTAACAATGAAATAGGCGGCATACTTGGTCGAAAGCAGTTGCCAAACCTTGATGAAAATGTTAAACTAAGGAACTTTAATAACGAAAGGTTCTTGCGTAAGATTAACCAAGACAAATACTTTACTGATTTTAAATTAGAAGGCGCAAGTAACTATGCCTTTAATTTGATAATGAAAGAAAAAGATAATGTCCATTTGGCCAAACTTATGACGGCAATGCGTGAGAATGGCATTGAGTTTCGTAGAGGTAGTGCAGGTGGTGGTAATCAGTTGAGACAACCATACTTAAAGAACTTGGTACCACCAATGTATCATGAACAATTTAAAAACACAGAACACATTCACTTCTATGGGTTCTATATTGGTAATTTTCCATCAATGCAAGTAAGAGAGATTGATGAGATTTGTGAAATAATTAACAAGGTATAATATGGCAAATATTTTAGTAACGGGCGGTGCAGGGTATATTGGTTCAACACTTGTGCCAATGCTTCTGAGTAAAGGACATAATGTAACTGTACTTGATAACTTCATGTATGGTCAAACATCATTGAACCAATTATCACACTTAAAAAACTTTAATGTATTCAATGGTGATGTTCGTATCAAAACAGATATGTTTCCAATTTTAAAACAAGCTGATGTTATCATTCCATTGGCGGCATATGTTGGTGCACCATTGTGCAACAAGGATCCAATTGGTGCATCATCTACAAACAAAGATGCCATCTTTATGATGCTTGATTACATATCTAAAGACCAAGTTGTATTAATGCCAACAACCAATAGTGCCTATGGTACAGGCACATTCTGTACTGAAGAATCAGCCTTGAATCCTATTTCATTGTATGCCAAAGATAAGGTTGAAGTAGAGAAGAAATTGATGGATCATCCAAACTCCATCAGTTACAGATTGGCAACTGTATTTGGCATGTCACCTCGTATGAGAATTGATTTACTTGTCAACGACTTTGTACACCGAGCCGTTACCGATGGATGTGCCATTCTATTTGAAAGCCATTTTAAACGTAACTATGTCCATGTCAGAGATGTATCTAACGCTTTTATTCATGCGCTAAATAACTTTGAAGATATGAAAGATGAAATTTATAATGTCGGTCTGTCTGAAGCAAACATATCCAAATGGGATTTGTGTGAAGCAATTAAGAAGTATGTTCCTAATTTTACATTTGTTGAAGCAGAAGTTGGCAAAGACCCTGACCAAAGAAACTACATTGTGTCAAATGCCAAAATTGAGGCAACTGGATTTCAAACACAGCATGGTTTAGATGCAGGCATTCAAGAGCTAATCAAAGGCTTCAAAATGATTAACAATCGTAAGTATGGTAATGTTTGATGGATTATAATAGAGATAATTTGGAATTGGTGTCAGGCATTATTATAATGAATCTAACACCTGACTTATTACCTAAGAAGTGGGTTGAACGCAATGCATCTAACCCAATGTTTGGTCATTGCCATACTGCTTCTGGTTGCTTACAGAAAGTGTTTGGTACAAAGAACATTAAACTGTACCGAGCATTAGATGATGAAGATATCTGGCATTGGTGGGCAGTAGATGTGAATGGCCAACGAATTGATTTGACTGTTGACCAATATCATTCTCAAGGTAGACAACCGCCGTACGATGACGGTACGAAGGCATCAATACTTGGATTTGATTATCGAAAGCGTGTCTTACGGTTACTGGAAAAGGTAACTAAAGAATTATCTGAAAACGGAACACCGCTATGATATGCTTATTGAACGCAGTTGTCAAGCACTAATGTAGGCAAATGTAAGCTTAATAAAGCTTGACATTAGTGCTCCTTTATAGTATAGTAACACAAATGAATTGGAATCGTCTATGACTGAAAAGAAAACAAAACACTATATTAACAACCCAGACTTCCTTGCCGCACTTATCAACTATCAAAAATTGTGTGATGATGCTAAGGCTGCAGGTAAGGATGACCCACAGATACCAAACTATATTGGTGAGTGTTTCCTAAAAATTGCAGAACACTTGTCACGCAAACCCAACTTCATCTCTTATTCCTTCCGTGATGAGATGATTGCAGATGGTATTGAAAACTGCCTGATGTACTTCAGAAACTTTAACCCGGCAAAGAGTAGCAATCCATTTGCTTATTTTACTCAGATAGTGTATTATGCTTTCTTACGCCGTATTATGAAAGAGAAGAAACAACTCTATGTCAAGTACAAGGCAACTCAACAGATTGGTATATTAGACGAATTTGAAATGTATGAAGACGCAGATGGCCATCAGAAACAGTTTCAGCTTTACGATAATATTTCTGAATTCATCCATAACTTTGAAGAAAGTAAACGGAAGAAAAAAGAAGGTAAAGCAAAAGGTCTAGAGAAGTTTATTGAAGAAATATGAAATTAGTTATATTAGGTGATACACATTTTGGAGCTCGGGGTGATTCGTTAGACTTTCATAAGTTCTTCCAAAAGTTTTATGATGAGGTGTTTTTTCCCTACTTGTTAGAGAATGACATTAAGGTTGTGGTACAACTCGGTGATTTGTTTGACCGCAGAAAGTTTATTAACTTCAATTCATTATATCTTGCTCGTAAATACTTCTTTAGTAAGTTACAAGAACACGGCATACAAATGTACACTTTGTTAGGCAATCACGATGTTGCCTACAAGAATACGCTTCAAGTTAATTCATCTGGCATGTTACTGAATGAGTATAGTACCATCAAGGTGTTTGATGAATTTGTCACTTTAGATTTTGATGGTGTGCCAATTGATTTTATACCATGGCTTTGTGATGAGAATGAAGATGAAATCTTTGGTAAGATTAAAGATTCCAAATCACAACTATGCTTTGGTCACTTTGAGATTTCAGGATTTGAAATGGACAGAGGCAATGTTAGCGATGTAGGTATTGACAAGAAGACATTAAACAAGTATGATATGGTCATTACTGGCCATTTTCATCATAAGTCGGATGACGGACATATCTACTATACAGGTACGCCATATGAAATGACATGGGCTGACTATAAGGATACAAAAGGCTTTCATGTCTTTGATACCTCTACTAGAAAATTGGAATTCATTGAGAATCCAAATCAGATGTTTATCAAAGTTACCTATGATGACTCGGATGATAAACAAGATTTCAATCATTGGAAATCATATGATTATGGTAAACTTAAAGGCACTTATGTAAAGGTAATTGTTGTACATAAACAGAACCCTTACCTGTTTGACAACATGTTAGATAACTTATACAAATGTGGTGCATGTGATATTTCAATTGTAGAAGATTTTACTGATACAGAATTTGATACTGATCAAGAAATTATTGACCAAGCTGAAGATACAATGACCATACTTTCCAAGTACATTGATAACTTACAGTTGCAGGTCGAACCAGATAAACTAAAATCTATAATGCGAGAACTCTATGTTGAGGCATTGAATACTGAAGTAGCTGAATGATTATTTTTCGTGCTGTCCGTTGGAGGAACTTACTTTCAACTGGCAATTATTTTACTGAAATTAAACTTGACTCAAATGCAAACACACTTGTTGTAGGTGAGAATGGTTCTGGCAAGAGTACAATGCTTGATGCGTTGTGTTTTGGCCTTTTTGGTAAGGCCTTTCGCAATGTAAACAAACCACAATTGATTAACTCTATCAATGGTAAAGATTGTGTGGTTGAAATTGAACTTGATTGTAACAACAAGTCATACAAGATTATTCGTGGTATCAAACCAAATGTGTTTGAAATCTATCAGAATGGCGACTTGTTAAACCAAGATGCAGCTATCAGAGACTACCAAGAATACTTGGAGAAGTTTATTCTAAAGATGAACTACAAGTCATTCACACAAATTGTGATTCTTGGTTCGGCTTCGTTTGTTCCTTTCATGCAGTTATCTACCTCTGATAGAAGAAACATCATTGAAGATTTACTGGACATTCAAATCTTTTCTACAATGAATTCTCTTGTAAAAGATAAGTTGTCAACCAATAAAGATGCAACAGGTATCAAGAAGTATGATATTGATTTAACTAAACAGAAATATGATTTAGAAAAGAAACATGTTGATGAGTTGAAACAAAACAACGATGAAAAGGTAAAAGAGTATGAGAGTGAAATACTTAATAGTAACCAGACCATACAAGCCTTACATGCAGAGATTGCTAACGCCTCAGGACAAGTTGAGGTATACTCTACCGATGTGGCATTACAAACTGAAACTGAGAGTAAGGTCAAGAAACTTGGTAAACTTGAATCGCAGATTGAAAGTAACCTCTCCAAGTTTCAGAAAGATATCAGTTTCTTTCAACACAATGATGATTGTCCAACGTGTAGGCAATCCATTGCCACCGAGTTTAAAGAAGGACAGATACAGTCCTTGCAAACCAAGACAACTCAATGTGAAGTAGGTTTAAAAGACCTTGAAGCTAAGTTGTTAGATGAACAGGCTAAACTGAATAAAATTGCTGATACGCAAAAGACAATTCAAAGATTACAGATTCAAATTGCCACCAAGAACACTTCTATTGTAGAAGTTAACAAGTATATTGTTAAAATAGAAAAGGAAATATTGGCATTGAAAGAGACAAAAGGTTCAACACAGCTACAAGAGTCACAACTATTAGAACTCGCAAGTCAGTTGACACAACTAGAATCAAACTTAAAATTATTGATAGAAGAAAAAACATATTACGAAGCCGCCACATTATTGTTGAGAGACACTGGTATTAAGACCAAGATTATCAAACAGTATTTGCCTATCATTAATAAGTTGGTCAACAAATATTTATCATCACTAGATTTCTTTGTAAACTTTAACCTTGATGAATCATTTAAAGAAACAATCAAATCAAGGCACCGTGATGACTTCTCTTACCATAATTTTTCAGAAGGTGAGAAACAACGCATCGACATGGCATTGATGTTAACATGGCGTGCAGTTGCCAAGCTGAAGAACTCATCTAACACCAATCTGTTAATATTGGATGAAACATTCGATTCTTCACTAGACACCACAGGCACAGAAGAACTAATGAAGATTCTCCATATGCTTGAAGGTGTTAATTTGTTTGTTATCAGCCACAAGGGCGATATATTACAAGACAAGTTTTTAAATGTAATTAGATTTGGAAAAGAAAAGAACTTTTCAAGGATATTAAAATGAAATTATTAAGCACATATTGTAGTGAGGATGATAGAAAGAAATCAGAAGTTTTCCATGTGAATGATTATACTTACAGAGTGGTGGTAAAAGACGATACTGGAACACACTATTCAACCACATTTGTTGATGAAGAAACTGCTGAGAATTTTGCAGAAAAGTGGGTACTATGAGTGACATAATTAAAATTGATACAGGTGCAGGCCTGTTTGGCGGTGAAGCCGTCATTGAAGCATTGCCGTTATATGATGATCGTCATCCGATGTTGAGTACCAGAATGCCTGAACACGAAATGCCCTTACCTAATCCGTTGATGAGTAAGTTGGTCAAACGATTGAAACTTACCAAGAAGATGTATGGTGGTATTGGTCTGTCAGCCAACCAATGTGGCATTGTGCAAAGAGTATTTGTTATTGGGTATGAAGACTTTGATATGGTCTGTATCAACCCAAAAGTAATCAATGCTTCGGCAGAATTAGTAAAAGACAATGAAGGTTGCCTCTCTTTTCCTGGTTTGTATGTTAAAATACCAAGAAATAGTTGGATTGAAGTTGAATATTTTACTGAAGAAGGTAAGATGATTCAGACCAGACTAGAAGGTCTATCGGCAAGATGTTTCTTGCATGAGTTAGATCATATGAATGGTATTAAATTAACACAACATGTTGGTCCTGTTGCCTTGAAATTGGCAAAACAAAAACAGGAAAAACGTATTAAGAAACACTTGAGAGCAAAAAATAAATAATGGCTTACGCATTTGATCCTAAAGATGATGTTGAAACACAATGGCAGAAGTGGTCTGCACAGTTTGTTGCACCCGCTATCCTAACCGATGAGGCATTGAGAGAAAACATTATCAGAGACCTGACATTCGTATCAGGTATGGATGTTAAAGAGTATACACTATATCAAAAGTGGTGTGAGGTGCAGGAGAAATATCCATCTGTTGTTGTGAATGACTTATGGGAAGGTGAGAAACGTGTACTAGAAGATGAAGGCCAACGTCTTGCAATTGAAGAAATCAAAAGAAACTTTTGGATTCCAAAAACACATGAAGACTATCTAAGCTTACAACCAGAGATGTTGTACACCAGTAAGCAAGAAGACTTGCCTGAATTGTGGAATTGTATTCGTACCTTCTCATCTACAATGAAGAACAATGCTAATATTGGCCGTAACCTTAATTTTGTGGTTCGTGATAAAGTAACTAAGAAGTATCTTGGTGTTATCTGTATTTCATCCGACTTCCTCGATTTAACACCAAGAGACAATCACATTGGTTGGCCTAGAGAACTGAAGACACAAGGCGGGATGATTAACCATACTGCCATTGGTTCTACGATTGTTCCATTACAACCACTTGGTTTCAATTACGTTGGTGGTAAACTACTTGCATTGTTATGTCTTGCCGATCCTGTACAAGAACTATGGAAGAAATTGTATGGTGATGTACTTGTTTCAGTAACAACAACATCGTTGTATGGTAGAACCAAGGCTGATGGTCTATCACAATATGATAACTTAGACCACTGGCAGAAGATGGGCTTTACGGCAGGTTCTGTATCATTTGAACCAGAAAAGAATACTCGTTATCAAATTCGTGATTGGTTGAAAGTAAAACATACACGTAAATACTTTGAATGGTATTCTGCAAAGAAAGCTTCTGGTCAACCACATAAGCGTGACCATAAGAATCGTTCACTTCAATTTGTGTATAGTAAACTGAACATACCTAAAGAGTTGATTCGTACAGATCATGCTAGAGGCATTTATTGGTCACCTCTGTATGATAACTCTATTGACCGCCTTAATAATAGAATTGGTGATGATGCATTGATTAAATCATTTGACACAAGCGTAGAAGCCTTGACTGAGATTTGGAAAACTAAACATGCCAAACCTCGTATCAAGCAGTTGGTCAAAAAAGGTCGTAACAATAATGAGACCTTGTTCTATGATGACTTAACTACCTTAACATGGGAAGAGGCAAAGAATAAATATTTGCCTGCGGTTGGTCGATAAACGCTTGACAAAGTACATATATAATGTTATAATAAACACAAATGCGGAGAGTCCGAGACAGCCCATCCCAATGGGCAGACAGGTTTAACTCCTGTTATCCGCTCCATCACTAAGTCCCATGCGACTTCCAGACTGTTGTTTTTATGCAACAGGCTCTTGACAAATCCTCCAGTTTTGATATAATGGACACATAGATTCAAAAAGGTTTTGCATGACAGCATTTACAGTAGAACAAAAATCTCAGCTTGCCAAGTTGATGGCAACTGAGAACCTCACCATTCAACATTCAAAAATTCATACTGCTAAGTTTGATCCAATTAAACGGATTCTTTATCTTCCTATCTGGAAAGATATGACAAGCTTCATGTATGATTTGCTAGGTGGCCATGAAGTTGGTCATGCTCTCTATACTCCTGCGGATGGTTGGCACGATGTTGCTACCGACAAAACCAAAGGTAAAAATTACAAATCTTTCCTTAATGTGATTGAAGATGCTCGCATTGAGAAAAAAGTTATTCGTAAATATCCAGGCCTTAAATCATCATTCAGAAAAGCTTATGCTGAATTGAGTGACCGTGATTTCTTTGGCATCCAACATCGTAACATTAATCATATGTCATTCATTGACCGATTAAATATCTATACCAAAAGCCAATACTCTGAAAGCATTAATTTCTCCGTTGAAGAAATGCAAATGGTTGGTGAAGTTCAAATGCTTGAAACATGGGATGATGTGCTTCGGGTAACTGAAAAGATTTATGGTTATTGTAAGAATGAACAATTTGAATTATCGATTGGTGATGATTTTGAATATGACATTGAAGGCAATCCCTTAGATGAAGATGGTACCGATTCTGATTCTGATAATGATTATGATTATGAAATGGAAAACGGCAATGATGGTGAAGGTGAAAATTCTGATGATGAATCGGATGAACCAACTGATGAAGAATTAGATGGTGAATCTGGCTCGGATGATGATTCTGAAACGGAAAGTGAATCAGAGGAAGATGGCAATGAAATTGTTCACAATAAAGAATCAAAAGAATCTAGTTTTGATTCGAATGATTTGGATCCAAATTGTATAACTGATGATAACTACCGCAGAAACGAAATGACATTGCTTGATGAAAAGTGCAAGCCTTATGTGTATGCTAATATGCCTACACCCATTTTGTCCAACATTATCACACCTGCAAAACGTGTACAAGAGTTAATGACAATAGATTTTGCAAATCAGGTCAGCGAAGGTCACATAACGGATAGTAAAATCAATGGTTATGTACAAGAATTCCGTAATAGAAATGAGCGTTACATTGCGTTGCTTGCCAAAGAGTTTGAAATGCGTAAGGCTGCCAAGTCTTTCAGTAAGGCAAAACAATCGGATACTGGTGATGTTGATGTTAACAAACTGGCTTCATATCGCTTTGATGACAATATCTTCCGTAAAATCATGCAAGTACCAAAAGGCAAATCTCATGGTTTGATTTTGTTGCTTGACTATTCTGGTTCTATGTCAGATAACATGGCAGGTTCTATTGAACAAATCTTGGTTCTTTCCATGTTCTGCCGCAAAGTAAACATTCCATTCCATGTTTATGCATTTGGTAATGACAGTTCTACATGGTCAATTGATAAAGCTCTTACAAATCCTATGGATTTACGTCAATGCTTTATGTACCAAACTGGTGAATTAATGTTTAATAATATTTGTTTGCGTGAGTATTTAAATTCTAAAATGACAAATGCAGAATTTACCAAGGCCTTGCGTAACATGGTTCTGTTGAAAAAGTCTTATGAAGGTGGTCGTTATGCTCGCCCAATACAAAGACCATTTTCAGAAAGATTGTCAAACACTCCTTTGACCGAAGCTTTGGTTGCAACACAAGCAATTATGAAAAACTTTAAACGTAGCAACAATTTGGATATTACAAACTTGGTAATTATCCATGACGGTGATGCCGATGCTACTAATTGCGTGGCAAATGCTGAAGGTGGTTATAATTACTTTCATCCAACATATGAGAATGTTATCCTTCAAGATAAAAAATACAAACATCAGAAACTAGTTAAGGCTAATAACTTAAGCAATGAAATGTTTGTTTCGGTTGCTGAATGGTTTACCGCTACAACCGATTCTAAGATTTTTGGTTTCTTTATTGTTCCTTCTCAACGTGCAAAAGGTATCATTAGACATTACTACCACAATGAAAATAGACAACCTTTATACACTAAGCGCTCTGATGCTTACGTAGATGCTGAGTTGATTAAACAACTGAAGCGTAAATTGGATACTCAGAAGTTCTTACAATCATTTAATCCTGGTTATGATTCATACTTCTTAATTTCTGGTGGAAATGAGTTAATGGCCAATGATGGTGAAATTGAGATTGATGGTAAACTTACATCATCTAAGCTCAAGAATGCTTTTATGAAATTCAATAAAGGCAAACAGATTAACAGAGTGTTAGTCTCCAAGTTCATTCAAGGCATTGCTGCCTGAGTGTTGTATTAATACAACAGAGTGGTTGACAAAACCTCCTGTTGTGTTATAATATACCCTATATTATGAAAGATTTATTATGACAGTTCGTACTGAAATTCGTGAAAAGTTTATGTCCACTCTGCAAGCACTTGGTAAAGCCGAAGTGACTAAAGCAGAAATCAAATCCATTTGTGCAAATCTTGGCATTTCTGGTGCTCAATGGTTTACTAAAGATGAATCTAACCGTGTTGGTCGTGGTAAATACCTAGTACCTAATCCCGCATTAATATCAATGCAAGCCAATGTTGTGCCTATGAAAAAACCTGTTGAGCATTCAAGTCATAGAATTGTTAATGTAGTTACCGACCTTGATACTACAAACTTAATTCCAACACCATATCGTAACTATGTCCCATTCGGTGACTTTGACGATATTGTTTCAATCGTAAAATCAAATCGTTTCTTTCCTGTTTTTATTACTGGTCATTCTGGTAATGGTAAAACAATGTCTATTGAACAGGCCTGTGCAAAGGCTCGCCGTAAATTCATTTGCGTATCAATGACACCTGAAACTGATGAAGGCGATTTGCTTGGTAACTATGTGCTGATTGACGGCAATATGGAATGGCGTGATGGTCCTGTAACAACAGCGGCTCGTCAAGGTGCTGTATTGTGTATTGATGAAATTGATTATGGTGCTCAGAACCTTTCCTCATTGCAACGGGTACTTGAAGGTAAACCTTTCATGTTGAAAAAGAAAGGTGAATTGATTACACCTACTGAAGGTTTCACCGTGTTTGCTACTGCAAATACTAAAGGTAAAGGTTCAGATGATGGTCGTTACATGTTCACCAATGTTTTGAACGAAGCGTTCCTTGAGCGTTTTCCTAATACCTATGAACAACAATGGCCACCAACTAATGTTGAAAAGAGAATCATTAAGAAAGAATTGGATTCTGTTGGTCGTGGCGATGATGACTTTGCCGACAAGCTTGTAATGTGGGCAGATACAATTCGTAAAACATTCTTGGATGGTGGTTGTGATGAAGTGATTTCCACTCGCCGTCTGGTACACATTGTGACTACCTTTGGTATTCATGGTGATAAAATCAAATCAATTAACCTTTGCTTGAACCGTTTTGATGACGATACAAAGGCAAGTTTCATTGACTTGTATACCAAGATTGATGCAGGTATTAATCCTGATGCACCACCTGTTGTTGTACCCGAAGAAACAATGAGTGACGGTGATCATTCTTAATTTAGTAATCCGCCCGACCTAGTCGGGCATCCCCTGATTCTCGTTATATGGGAATCTTTTTTTAATCCTCTTTATAGGAAATTTATTATGAAACAAAATACCATTACTGTTGGTATCAACAAAGAGTATGCTTTAACAAGTGATGCTATGGCCAATTTTCGTAAAAAAACTGGTCTTGACCTATCGTTCAATCGTTTAGGTTGCTGGGAACCAAAACAAAAAATTAAATTTATAACTTCTCTAATGCTTGGCCAAGCACCTTCTAAAATTATTGTAGCGAATGTGGAAGATTGTTTAGCTTTATGTTTAGAAGGTACATTAGACTATGTGTATTTTAAACGATGGCAAGAAATGGGTAAAAAATATATTGCAATTGATGGAAATAATAGAACACAAACAATAGATGAATTTCTTCAAGGCAATGTTTCAATTGAACACGGAGTTTATAATTTACCAACAGGTTCAGTAAATATTCATGCTGGTAATGATAATTACAAAACATTTCCTAAAATTATTAAAGATTATATTAAAGAAAATATTATGATTACTATTTGTGAGTATATTGTAGCTACTCGCTCTGGTTTATCTCGTCTTTTTACAAACATTAACGATGGTGTTACTTTAAATCCTCAAGAATTGCGTAATGCTATTCTTGTTCCTTTTGCTGACGCTGTTCGTAATACCGTTACTGATAAAATGTCATCATTCAAAACAATATTTAAAGATAATAATCGTTTGAAAATTGATGAACAGATTGTTTTAATGGGAGTATATTCAACTTTTGGTGCTGACCACGGAGTTTCAAAAAAAGACAAAGACGAAGCTTACATAGATAACTCACCAGTATCTAATAATTATTTCACACAAGGCGGTGAAAAACGAATAGCGGAGACTTTAAAAATTGTTGAGGAACATGCTACAAAGGCATTTAAATATCCTTCAACACTTTTGAATTTCTTTATGGTTATGGTAGAACTTTCAAAACAAAAACGAACTATTAAAGATAAATCAAAATTTATGAAATGGTTCTTGTCAACTGAAGCAGAGCGCCTTGCAAGTGATGAAATTCTTGTTAAGAAGAAAAATGGTGAGTTGCGTAACTATGCTAGTTGTTGTGATGTAACAAGTGAATACACATTACCAGCTCGTCTATTGTTGATTCGTAAAGATATGGCAAAATTAACAAGTGATGTTGTTACTGAACTTGATCCCGACCGATTATTCGTGCCACAACAAAGATTCCAAATGTGGAAAAAACAGAATGGTATTTGTCCTGCAACAGGAAAAGTTATCTCGCAAGATGAGATTAATGACCATACTTTATGGAATGCCGATCATATTAATCCTTGGGTTTTAGGTGGTGAAACTAACATTGAAAATGGGCAACTTGTTTGTGCCCGTTATAACAAATCCAAAGGCAAAAAACTTATGGTAAATAAAAATAAAATTGAGTTGATTGCCGCATAATCGCTTGACACACTTACTTAATCGTGTTATAATACATCATAATTTGAGAGAATGAATCTCCTCTTGAATATTAAA
>Ga0315905_10001791_pt1 | contig 22832 bp, 32 predicted proteins | sample LakEriMetagenome_5_FD_203522 | JGI IMG/M metagenome (GOLD analysis project Ga0315905, IMG submission 203522) | Freshwater fungal communities from buoy surface, Lake Erie, Ohio, United States - Buoy 4 MA121 | ecosystem: Environmental > Aquatic > Freshwater > Lake | place: USA: Lake Erie, Ohio...
GATTGGGTCGGAACCTCAAGAAAACCTTTGTTTAGAAAAAAAGTCCTCATTTTTTGGACTAACTCGTGATAAATTTTTGTGTTTTTCATATAACTTTTGGGTAAAAAAAAACCTCCCGAAGGAGGTTACGTTTATTTATTATTTATTAAATTCTTGTTCATTTTGAAATAAATACGAGATAAAGTTGAAAAAATAAAGTAATCACTTAAAATTTTTTTTGAGTATTTATTAGTATGAGAGTTAGGTTATCAGAAGAACAATTAAAAAAGTTGATAAAAGAGGATTTGGGAGTGTCCAGAGCGGCATTAGCTTATACTAATTTAATCTATTCTAAATTAGAACCTGAAGTAAAAGAATTTTTAAACACAAAAAAAAGTGGCAAATACAAATTTACGATTTCAGTAGATGAAATGTCATATATCTATCAATCTAGTATGGATGACTTTATCGAATTACCTATTGAACAGATTGAAATTACCCTAACTTTTCTAAACTCCCCCAGAAAAAAGGCCAGTGTTCCATTCACAACTGGTGGTGTTGCCCAATCAATACAAAAAGAATATCTAAAAGGGTCTTATTTAAAAGAACCATCATTTGAATTGCCAAAATATATTTTAGAGGAAGTTGACCAAACTATTGTTGCCAGAATGGGCCTGTCTGTAGAAATAAGAAGTTCTTATGATGACAGTATGAGTGAATCGGTTTTATTTGATTTTAGAGATACGATTACACATGAATGTAACCACTTGTATGAATTCTACAAAAGAGCCGAAAAGGGTGCTAAACAGATTAATGTAACTTTAAGTTGGGCAGGTAACAAAAATGTTAATGTAAAAAGGGAAATTTTTAGTGTTTGGCAAATTTTTATGGATTATGTATATAATTCAGAACCTTATGAGGTTAATGCCAAAGTACAAGAAGCGTTTAGTTTGAGGTCTAGAATGACTTTCGAGGAATTCAAAAATACAAAATATTGGAGGGGGGCTAATAACCTAAAGAATTTCAATTCGGATGTCTTTATTGAAACATTATTATCTAAAATAGGTGAATTATCACCAGGTAAAGAAGTCAGCATTTTCAATAATCTATATAAGTGGTTTTTAACTGATTACTACAAATGGATGAAAATTCACAATGAAAAACCGGCAAGATTCATCGATAACTCAAAAAATTTGGTAGATTTGATTAGTAAATTCCAACCAAGAATCAATAAAGCGGGTGAAACCTTATTAAAAAAATATATGAGGTTGTACGCTTTAGAGCCGGAAATCTAATTGTAAGATATCCTGACATTTTGTCATACTTTTATTTTTGGCACATTATTTAATATTTTGTTGTCGGACTTGATTCCATAAAATAAACAACATATATTTCTTAAAAATAAAAGTTATATGGGTAAAATTATAGGTATTGATTTAGGAACAACAAATTCGTGTGTTGCCGTTATGGAAAGCGGCGAACCTGTTGTGATTACAAACAGTGAAGGAAAAAGAACCACCCCTTCAATTGTAGGTTTTGCGAATGGTGGTGAGAGAAAGATTGGTGACCCGGCTAAACGTCAATCAGTTACTAATCCTGACAAAACAGTTTATTCTATCAAACGTTTCATGGGAGGCAGTTTTGATGAGAGTAAAAAAGAAATTAAACGAGTACCTTACAAGGTAGTTAAAGGTGACGGTAATACTCCCCGTGTCCAAATCGAAGACAAGAAGTATTCACCGCAAGAAATCTCGGCAATGGTTCTTCAAAAGATGAAACAAACCGCTGAAGATTATTTGGGTGAAACTGTAACAGAGGCGGTTATCACAGTACCGGCGTATTTCAACGACGCTCAACGTCAAGCAACAAAAGAAGCTGGTGAAATCGCGGGTCTTACCGTTAGACGTATCATTAACGAACCAACAGCTGCGGCACTTGCTTACGGTCTTGACAAACAAGGTAAAGACATGAAAGTTGTGGTGTTCGACTGTGGTGGTGGTACTCACGACGTATCAGTTCTTGAATTGGGCGATGGAGTATTTGAAGTATTGGCAACTGATGGTGACACTCACCTCGGTGGTGATGACTTCGATAACGTAATCATTGACTGGCTCGTTAAGGAATTCCAAGACGAAAACGGACTTGATTTGACCAAAGACCCAATGGCGCTTCAACGACTCCGTGAAGGAGCTGAAAAGGCAAAAATTGAATTGTCATCATCACCATCAACAGAAATCAACCTACCTTACATTATGCCGGTAGATGGTATTCCAAAACACCTTATTCGCACAATGACAAAGGCAAAGTTTGAGCAATTGGTTGATAGTTTGGTACAACGTACAATCGCACCATGTAAGTCAGCTCTCAAAAATGCCGGTTTGAAGCCAGCGGACATTGATGAAATTATCTTGGTTGGAGGTTCAACTCGTATTCCGGCAATCCAAGAAGCGGTTAAAAAATTCTTCGGTAAAGAACCATCAAAAGGAGTTAATCCTGACGAAGTTGTGGCACTAGGCGCAGCAATTCAGGGAGGAGTACTCGCAGGGGATGTTAAAGATGTATTGTTACTTGATGTGACTCCACTATCACTTGGTATTGAAACTCAAGGTGGTGTATTCACAAAACTCATCGAGGCAAACACAACAATCCCAACTAAAAAGTCCCAAGTGTTCTCAACGGCAGTTGATAACCAACCATCAGTAGAGATTCACGTTCTACAAGGGGAGAGAGCTATGGCTCAAGACAACCGAACAATTGGTCGCTTTATTTTGGACGGACTACCACCAGCGATGAGAGGTGTTCCACAAGTTGAAGTTACTTTTGACATCGATGCCAACGGTATTATCAATGTATCGGCGATGGACAAAGCAACCAACAAACAACAATCAATCCGTATTGAATCATCATCAGGTCTTTCAAAAGAAGAAATCGAAAAGATGAAACAAGATGCGGAAATGAACGCAGAGGCGGACAAAAAATCACGAGAAGACGCTGACGCCATTAACCAAGCGGATTCTTTGGTATTCCAATCTGAAAAAACCATGAAGGATTTGGAGGAGAAGATGACCGAAGAACAAAAAACCCAACTTGCTGAAGCAATATCAGAATTGAAAACATCAATCGCTGAAAAGGATATTGAGAAGGTAAGAAACGGTACTGGTAAATTGGCATTGGTTGCTCAAACGATTACTCAAGGAATTTATAGTCAAGGAGACGAAGGTCAAGTTAGCGACCCTGAAGTTTCAGACGTAGATTTTGAAGAAGTAAAACCAAGTTAAAAAAAAAGACAAAAATCCCACTTCGGTGGGATTTTTTGTTTATATTTGTCAAATGTATTCATTTATAATCTTGTGTTTGATAAACACTTTTAGCCGTAGATTTTTCGATTATCGTATACGTTATGAAAATTGGGTATCAGTAAAAGTGGAATTTATAAAATTAATTAATGCTTTTTTTTGGAGCATTCCCACAGTTTTAATAATTTTGTTCATAATAAATCTTTTAACATAATGAGTAAATTTGTAAGAAAATACGAAAACGAGGACACAATCTCAATTTGGACTTATGATTTGGATAAGTTTAAGAACGGACCAGTTTCGGTTGAGGTTATTGACAAGAAACCTGAACCTGTTAAGAAAAAAAGAAAATAAAAAACCCCCATTAAAAGGGGGTTAATTTTATTATGATTCCTCTTCGTCTTTTTTCTTATGTTTTCTTGCGGTGAATTTATCAATACTCGCAAGCCCAAGACATCCGAATGCCAGTAGAGCAACCGCATCGACCAAATATTCTGCCGGAGCCACATCAACAGTTGAAAAACTGTTGTGATACATGGTTAAACAAAGGGCCACGGAGCAACCCATACCAACAATTCTTTTTGATGATGGATTTCCTTTTTCATCATTAAAAATCCCTTTTAACCAGAATAATATTTCACCAATTAGTTTTTTCATTGTTTTGTTTTTTTATTTTCCTTGTCCTCTGTAAGATTTGGGTTTATTTTCTTTTGGTCCGTACTTTCTTTTCGCCTTCCCTTTTTTTCTAGTGCCGAAAGTTTCTTTAGAACCAACTGCCGATGATGATTTTGCCATAATTTTTATTTTATTTTTGTTTTATTACTTATAAATATTTTCATAAAACAAAAAAGGGGACAGTAGCGAACTTCCCCTTTTCCTGTTATGTAACATAACGGTCCTAAGACTCCTCTTACGAGGTTTATTTTTCCTTAATTAAGGCAATACATCTTTTCAAATATTCTTTGGCTCTTGGTGATGGAGTAAACTCGTCATCTCTTGATTGTAATGCCAAAACTCTCTCAATATCCTTTACAAGCTCGGTACCGTGCTCATTTTCTTTGTATAATTCTATAACCTTATCCATTGCTTTATGACACTCACTACTTGTCTCATCATAGTAGTTTTTGTTTCTAAATTTGTTAAGGTGATTCATCATTTCATAAGATAAATGAGCTCCACCATCGGTAACATCCTTAAATAATCTCAAATTATTAAGGATACCAATGGTATCAACCATAGAATTGACACCCATACCCCTTCTCATTACACCTGGAGTGTAATTAACGTAGTTATCGGCTTGACCAACAATCTCATCCAAAGGAATGGTATTATTAGTTAAACACATTGGTTTGCGTTCTTTTTCTTTAATTTCAGTTTCTTCTAAAATTCTTTGACGTATTACTTTTCGTAGTTGAGCTTCGTCTATTTTAATTCTTTCCATTTTTGGGTTACTTTTCTTCCATAAATATATCGTAATTACCAATTTATTTCGTCAACGACATATTTATCGATGTTAGACATGTTAATTGTCGAAACATAAAAAGTAAATGTCCTAACATGGAAGATGGAGATAGTAAAAACAACTTGGAGAAAAATTTTCGTGGGAAATCTGTCGGTCAAATTTCTGATGTTAGGGATGTTTTTCAACCCGTTTGGATTCGATATAATTCAGTACTACCTTTTATCTTTGACAGGAGATTTGTGGAAAGCAAATTTCGTTTTGTACTGTTTGTCGGTTTTGTCCTTTGGGTTTGCTTTTTTGTTTCGCAAATATTCTAAATAGAAATCAATAATTTTCAATCACTTCATGTGTTGTTCTGCTTGTACCCCAAGCAAATATTATGTACATAATTTTTCCGAATATAGACCAAGCTAAAGGATTAAATTCGCTCGACAGTAGAACTCCGATAGAGTACCAAAAACCAAAACCGAATATAAAAGATATTAATACTTTTGTGGTAAATTTTAGTAATTTCATTTTTTTAGGTTTATATAGAAATATAGGTGTATTTATTAATAAAGTTAATATTATGTCTAAAATTGTAAGATTGACAGAATCTGATTTGAAAAGAATCATCCAAATGGTTTCTTTGGAAATGAAAAAAAACTTGACTGAATCTGTTGAGCCAAAATCAAGAATTATCTATAAAGACGCATATGGTAGTGTTGAGGAAACTGATTTTGTGGTTAGTGATTTATTGAGTGAAGCCGAATACAAAGGTAGAAAAGTACAACTTGGTAAAATCATGCAGGGTGACGTAAAGAAATTCAAAGTTTATGTTAAAAACGATAAAGGTAATGTTGTTAAAGTTAATTTTGGATTTGGCGGCTCGTCGGCTAAAGGTAAAAGAATGGTAATTAAAAAAAATAATCCGGCAAGACGTAAATCATTCAGAGCAAGACACAACTGTGACAATCCTGGACCAAGATGGAAAGCCAGATATTGGGCTTGTCGTACTTGGTAATTATTTATCGTATCTTTTACGGGCGTTTTCTGTTATGAAAACAAAATCAGAGTATTTGAATGACTCAAGATTTTTTGAATTGGTATAAGACATTGCCGACCTCAAATAATCTTTAAAGTTTTCAGTCCAACCCGTTAATGTGTATTCGACTTTATTCATCCGATGGACACCCTCGGATGTTTTAATTTTACCTCTACCCCATTTTTTCTGTACTTCTTTTGTACTCATACCTCTAAACTTTTTGTAGAAATACTTTCTCATAAACGGATACTTTTCCCAAATTTTAATTGCTCGTTCTTTGGATAATTTAAACTTACCAAACAACAGAGTGTCTGAACATGACTCCAAAGTTTTATTCAACATACCTCCTAACATTACATAGTCAGCTCCCAAAGCGAGAGCTTTAATAATGTCATCGTAATTTCTAAAACCTCCATCGGCGACAATTTTAGAATTATAACCCCACTGTTTTTTAATTTCAAAACATTCCTTAATTAAAGACGCCATTGGATAATGGACACCGGTATTTGCCGATGTTAAACAACCACTACCACCACCGATACCAACACGAATATATTTTACACCAATCTCGGCGAATTTTTCATATGTCTTGGGGTTGGCAATATTACCAATCATTAATTCACCATATGGGTATTGTTCCATAAACTTTTTGGATAAATTGTATAGTTTTTCCATATGACCGTTGGCAATATCAACCAGTATTTTTGGTAGTACCGAACACTTGGTATTTACCAATTTCTCAAATTCATCTAATGATATTGATTTGAAACCTGTATAAGTTGGCTCCAAACCTCTTGGGTAACATAGAACCATGTTTTCTTGCCAAAAATCGATAGAACTTGTGTAATCAATAACGGTATCCATTGGTGACACCATAAGGGGTAAATGTTTAGAATCTGTCAAAATATCAATCTCACTACGAGACGAAATTGATGAGATGGTTTCAGGAACCAATGTGATATCTTTGAAATCGAACTTTTTATCCATATTATTTGTTTAACACTAAAATATAAGTGAAAAATTATTATTGGTCAAAGAGTATTTATTAATATGTTAAGTGAAAAATCGATAGATAGGATTAATGATGTACTAAAGGACCAAACATTCAACTACACTGGTAATTTACTACACGATATAGATTGCGACATTGATTTCAAAATTGAGTTGTTAGGGTATCGAAATATGATAAGAGTGGGTACGGAATACCCATATATGAGAGTCAAAATTATTTTTACAAAATTTAAGGATGATGTTAGTAAATTGATTTTCAGAAGAATAAAAGAAGTTGGAGGTAATCATTCATTTAATTTTATGAAAAGTTCATTATCCATGAAATATGGATTACAAAAATACTTATCTTCGGTGCTACAATTCTTCGACCCCGAAAATAATCAAAATGTGGTCATAGATGATATTGAAATACAAGACAAGTTTGAAAGTGACGAACCAATACAAGAACAAAGAATGAGCAGACAAGCAACCAGACAAGTAGTACGAGACATTGTAAATGTTTTAAAATTAGGTAAATCAGGTGAATTTTATTTACCTGAAGATGAATCTGGCTTGTATCTATTTTCTAAATACCCTATTGGATTTACAGTTGAGTTATCATTGAAAAGAACAAAAAAAGTTGATAGTTTTAAAATCAATGCGAACTATGTCCCTGATGAGGACGTAATTGAAATACTCATTATGTTTAATCCTGCCAATTTGTCTAAAAATCTATATGATATTATTGGAGAACTTAATGAAATTATTGCTCATGAATTAGAGCATGGGGTACAAACTTACAAAGGTGAATTTGACGGTCACGATGATGACGATGTTGAAAATTCATTGGAGTATTATACCCAATCTCACGAAATTCCTGCTCAAGTAAAAGGTTTTAGAAGATTATCAAGTTTGAGAAAACAACCATTTGAACAAATTGTTAGAAATTGGTTTGATACTCACGGAGATATTCACAATTTAAGTGATGACGAAAAAGAACAAGTAATTGACCAAATTATGGATTATAATAAAACGATTTAATTACCTCTGAATCGATTTACCATTTTTTTGACAAGTTTGACTATACCAATAGAAGATACGGTCAATAATCCAAAGGATGAAATTCTCAAAGCCAACTGTTTTAAGTCGGCCTCATCTAATTGACTTGTTTGAGCAATACCGATTAGTTTTTCAACCAAAGGAATGATGAATGTGTAGGTCATCATATTGGTCACTTTATGAAATGTCAAATTTAAACTTTCAATAAAAGTTAAAAAACTATCCTTTAATTCTTTGGCTTTTGTAAAAACCTCCTTAAAATAGTCGGATAATCCTTTTTCTTTAATTTTTTCAAGAATTGAAGAAATCATTTTTTTATTGTCTAAATAAAATGTTGAAATGATTCCAATCAAAATAGATGTTACTTGTATAGAATTTAATTCAGGAAATCTTCCCTCAATAAAATCTGTTAGGGGACCAACAAAACCACCAATACTAGCACCCCAAGTCATCATAAATTGAAGATTAAGTCCCATCTGTTCTTTTGATTCCTTTAGAATTTCAGAGACCATTTGGTAATTTTTTTTAATGGTTTCAGCAAAATCATCAGATAAAGATTCTGTAATTAAAACTTTTCTCTGATGTTCTGTTATTAATACTGACATTTTCATATACTAATAAATACTTCGAATATATTTATTGGTATAATTTTATAGATGTTAAATCCTGAACTAAAAAAAGGCGATACTGTAATTTGTTACCACATGGAAGACGAGTGGAACAGCGTGCCACCAGGTACCAAGGGTACCGTAACTGGTAAAAGTAGTTTATTTGGTGATATTCAATATTCAGTAAATTGGGAAAATGGCTCAACATTGGCGTTGATTTCATCTTGTGATGCTTGGAAACTAGATAAAGAAAGGGTTGATGAAAATCTCAGGGTTGAAAGCGATGCAGACAAGTCAAACGAAGTTTTCATGAGAAACATTGATGTATTCAGTTACTTCAAAATGAAATTTTTTAAAAACTACTTACTTAAATTGAGAGAATGTAGTGTTGTTAATATGTTTCAAGCAGCTCCGTTTTTATATATGGGAAAAGATAGAATGGAATTGGAATTTAGATATCACCGCACGGATAATGAAATTTGTGATGAGGTTTTGGATATGGCCAATATAGCTCAAGCCGAAATGATTTCTGGTGTCATCAGATATTTGGAAGATAACGATAAAGAAGTCGACTTAAGCTCGATTAATCGTTTTGTACCTAGATTTGCGACTAAAGTACTTGAGAATTACATGTATTTAGTCTAGATTAAAGACCCATTCACCATTTACAGGAACCGGAGTAATCTCAATATCTAAAAAAACAGGATTTAAGTCGGACGCATATAACCCAAGAATATTATAATCATAGAATTCTTGTGCTTCACTCTCGGTCATACCATCTCTAACCATCAAAATATTTATAATTTTGGTTTTAGAGTATAATATTTTTCTACCTGTGAAATCTTCCACAATTCCGATGATTGCGTTATCTAAACCCGTAAGTAACACCGCATCTTCGGCGTATTCATGAATATCTATCGTCATTTTTGTATGTATTCGTTAAATTCTATAGCAACATTATCTTTATCACTTATTACAAGTTGGTTATTACCCAAGTGAGATTCGACAACCGACTTAACTTCAGGTACACTCATCCAATGAACAGAAACTTCGTGTTCTGTTGAATAAATCTCATCCACAAAATAACTTACAATTGTTCCCGACTCTAAAGTTAAAAACCCGTGAGCGTAATTCTTGGGGACATAAAGACCTTCGCCCTCCTTCAACTCATAAACTTCAACCTCACCTATATTATCACCTGTTAAACATACAATAACATCGATGACACTACCTTTGATTACCGTGATGTACTTTGATTGTCTCCTTGGACCGACTTGAAAATGGAGACCTCTCCATGTATATGGGTTGTCGTTAATGCTTAAATTACTTTGTACCCAATTATCTTCTAATTTAATTGGTACGAATGACCCTCTGTTATCTTTGTAAACTGGTTGAGTGAATTTTTTAGGAGTTTTCATGATAGAAATATAAAAAACAATTTAACATCAATCAATATATTTATTATAAAAACAAAACTATGAATTCATATTTTTTCAAGATGACCCAAGCAGAAAAGAATAATATTCTTGACCAACATAAAACAGTATATGATGGATACGCCACACAATATGGCCAAAATAACCAACAACCATTATATGTACAAGATTTAGCTAACGACAAAGGTGGTATAACTGTGAACAACAGAGGTGATGTTAAATCATACACAAATATGAATATCAATGAGATGTATTATAGTGTAGATGCCGAAACTGCTCCAGAAGTGTCTTTTGATTTTGGTGGCCCTGATAGCATGGCAGTTAATATGGAAGAACAAATGGATATGATTGGTGATGGTTCTGATGATTTAGACCACGGCACATTTGAGGATGATGAAATGGAAATGTTGGTAAGTCCTGAAGGTGAGATGGAAATATTTGTTGATGACGAAGACGATTATGATACAATGAGAGGTCGTTTTTTTAAGGATGAGGATATGGAATCTGAATGGGATGAGCCAAGATTCGATGAAATTGATTTATCAAAATCAGATGATATTGACATGGACCAAATGGAGTCACTTGAAGAACAAGTTAATAAAACATTGGACATGTTTAGAAGAATAATTAACAGATAATCTGTATTTTAATTTTTTTTTTAATATTTGTTAAGAAAAGATGGATATTATGGAAATAAAAGAATTAGTTTCTTATAGTGTGAATGAAACAACTCAAACTCTGGATGTAACATTCAGATTGATTGAGGATAGTGATGATGAGATTAGAACCGACCAAATTGGTTTAGATGAAATAAAGAAATTTGGTTATTCTTTTTTGGATAATGACTCAATTAAATTCAGCGACCTTTTTGAGGAAGATGAAGAATATGCCGACTTCGATGATTTTGACGATGACGATGAATATCTCGAGGAATCAATCGACGAAGGCGAGGTTGTTTCTTTCCTAACCGAATATTATATGGTCAACTCAAAGAATTTACCAAACGCAGAATTGTTTTAAGGACCAATTCTCGTCATCTGTAAGGTTATCGATTTTTCGGATAATTCCGTTTCATCATAATACCATTGACCTGTTGTTCTCAAGGTCAAGCTTTCAAGACCATCGTCTATAATTTTAAACAAAACCCTACGACCAGGAATGTTTAATTCAACATACCCTGGGTCATGTATTGACCAAGATGGAATCAAATCATAGAAATATTTTTCAGACCATTCATACTCACCCCAAGGAGTGGGAGTAGGACTAAAACAAACCGCACTATAGTCAAAGTGCCAACGAGAAGAACCAACCTCAATAAAATCGGTCGGAAAATCAGACAATGTATCGGAATATATATCACCAGGTAAATAGATACTATCATTTGGCGACCCAAAACTCTCATTATTCAAAACCGTAATTTTATCAATTACATACTCACCTGATAGAGTTGGGGTGGTTTGTTCCGCGTATCTGTAACAAGAAGTTAGACATACGAGAAAAAATAAAATCAGTGTATTCTTCATAATAGACAAATATAAATTAAATTTTCTATACTACAAAATATTTATTATTATGTCAATGAATATTGATGATTTAATTTTAGTATTTAATAAGTACAGTACTGACACCTCAAAAGAAGAAGTTGGGGAACAGGAAGCCGCCGCGCCTGCGTCAGGTGGAGGTGGTGGAGGAGCCAAACCCGCTTACCCCACGGTAACAAAATGGGAATCAGGGGTTGCTAGAACAGGACCGGCCAATCAAATAGGTCTTACCAAATGGTCCGAAATCGTCAAAATAAATAGAGGTAAAGCAAACACTTTATTGTAGAATAATATATTTATAAAAAAACATTTTAAAATGAACAAGAGACAAATTGCAGAAGAAGAGTTAAAAAGGGCTCTACTTATGATGAAATACGATAGTCGTAAAACTTTGACTGAAAATATTGATGAACAAATAGGTCGTGGTGGAGCCGCGGCAATTGGTGCCGGAACAGGGGCAGCTACAGGGGCGGCAATCGCGGCCGCAACTGCGGCACCTGCGGGAACTACCGGATTGATGGCACTACCTACAGGAGCTGCGGCGATTGTACCTACGGTTGCGTCGACTTTGGGTGTTGGAACTGTTGCAGCAACCGCGGTAGTTGGAGGTGCGGTGGGATTGGCGGTTTTACCATTAGCATACTGGTTAATTACTAAAGATAGTAATTCAGAAAGAGTTAAAAAATTAATACAGATGTGTTCTACAGACGCTACTAAAATTGCTAAATTAGAAAGAAAAATAGACGACGGAACAATTAGGAATTTATCTGACCAAATTTATGATGCATTAAATGATTTAGGTACCGATGAAGAAAAATTATTTGGGGCCTTTAAATCTTTGAGTGATGGAACAGCCGCTGATGCTTGTGCATTAGTTAATAGATTTAATAAAGAAAATGGTGATTTATTTGAATGGTTAGATGACGATATTGACGATTCTTCTGAATGGGACCAGATTTTTAGACCTTTAAGAAACTGCGTTGAGGATTCATTATTAGCTTTAGAAAAGATGAATCCGTGTAAGGAAGGTGAAATTTACGATGAAAAAGAAAAGAAATGTGTACCAGTTAAAGTACAACCCTCACCTGATGGAGGAAAGAAAACTGGAGGTGGTGGAGGTAAAGGTTCGTATAAAACTTGTTCAGGAACATATACACAAGGATGTAAATCTGAGATAATTAAAAAAGTACAAGGATGTTTAGGGTTAGTAGCTGATGGTAAATTCGGTCCTAAAACACAATCTTCACTTGTATCAAAAGGATATAAATCAGGATTTACAGATGCCGATGTTGATAAAATATGTAATAAAGTACAGACAGCTCCTGAGACACCGGCCAAACCAAATCCTTATTCTAACTGGTCATCGGAAGAACCAGAAGGAGGAACTAACATTAATCAACCTGCTGAAGGATAATTAAAATACGAAAACTATGAAAAGAAAAATAAATGAACAGGTAAATAGACCTACAACAATTGACCTTATCTCAGGTAGAGATAAAGCAAAATGCCCTTTCTTACAAGGTGCCCAATTTGGACAAGGGGTAATGAGAAGGGTTGCGGATAAAGATAGTGCAAATGGTTATTATATAAAAGGAGATATACTTTTTATAAAAAACAATTGGACTTTTGATGTTGTAAGAAAAAATGAATTAGTAAAAGAAAATTTACCTTGGAAATGTGATGCCTACACACAAACTGCTGGTGTTGCCCAAGACACAACAAAGTTAACTCCTGACCAACAAGCTATGGCGACTACGATAACTACCGATGATGAAGGATGGTCAAACACAAAGCCGGATAAATATGACACATATCCTCAAAATTATAAAACAAAAAAAGTAGGTGATGTCATATATTATAAGCAAACCGCCTTTACAAACATGAGACCCGACCAAATTACAAAGCTCGATGAAGTATTGACAGATAAGGGATATACTAGAAAGGCTCCGGATTATGGAACTCCTGAGTATGAGTACGCAAAAAGTAATCCTAAGACTTTAGCTGATGTACTTACCCAATATGATATTAATGAAATAGGTATTACTGATTTAACTACAAGAATATATAGATTAGATGTAACTGATTTGGGGCCTAAGAAGAAAGAAGATATAAGAAAAGAGATTAAATCATACAAGAATGCTCCAAGATATACCGCATTAGAATGTAAGACAAATATTGAAAACCTTTATAATAATTCACCATCGACAACAAAAAAACCAAGAAAATTCACACCACTCACTGACGAATATGCTATTGAGGAGGCAAAAAATATCGTAATGGCCTGTATTGCTCAACAAGGTATTGATGGATTTACAGTTGCGAGAGGTTACGACGCAGGAGTATTTGGTGTAAGTACCGATGACCAAGTTAGACAATTAACTAGAGATAGAGGAATGTACGGTATTAAATCTTTGTACGATAGTTGGAGAACATCCCAAAGAACCGCAACAAATGAAAGTTTATATTTAGGTTTGAAGAATGTAATTCGTGAAAATCTAATTACAATTTCAGAGAACAAAAAGAAGGGTTTAATCCAAGAAAGTAAGATAGTTGGGAATAGATTTAAAATAATTGCTGAAAGTTATAACTCTAAAACAAAAAAAGGACAAAGGGAAATCGCAAAAAAACTTTTTGCCGAAACCGCTTATCTCCACTCACAAGGATTTGATAAAAAAGTAATCAACGAAGGGTTTTGGGATTCGTTATCTGGATTGTTCGGTAAAGGAACAGACTCTATTTTCCAATATTTTAAGGAATACGCGGCCAAATGGTTATTAGAAAAATTTAAAGTTGATTCTGATAGTTGGATTGGTAATGTTATAATTGTTGCCGTAGGTAACATGGACTTGGCGGATATACCAAAATTAACAGATTGTAATTTTGTAACAAAACTTTTATCAAAATCTTTGGCGGAAGGAGCTATTAGAAAATTACAGAACAGTAGTGTTGGTGCAGGTCCTTTACAAGATATATTAAGAAATACAATGGTTGAAGTTCTTGAAGGCACTGATTTAGGTACTAAAATTGAATCGGCATTAGGTTCTGTTTTATGTCCTATGATAAGTAAACTTGCAGGAAAAATTGAAACCGCTGGAGAAACTCTAAAATCTAACGCTTTAGGTGCTAATGACGGTTCAAAAAGTGATGAAGGTATTTTATCTAAAATAGGTTCAGCGGTAGGACTTTAAAGAAACCTCTCGGAGTAGATTCCGAATGGGATAAACCAATTAAAGAAAGGGGGTATTCCAAATCTAACAGAAAGATGTCGAGAGACATCTTTTTGTTTTTTATATGAAACTTTTCCTGAATTCCTCCCAAATAAACTCAACCTGAGGGTTTACCACATCCGAAAATATTGTAGGTTCATACGGTTTTTTTAATAGTTTCATACCCGCTTCCTCAGGGGTTCTATTATCTTTAAACCTATTACAATTTGAGCAACACGTAACTAAATTGGTCCAGTTATTTCCACCACCTCTAGATTTGGGTAAAACGTGGTCCACTGTTAAATTCCTTTTACTTCCACAATAAACACATTGGTAATCATCTCGTCTGAAAAGTCGGTGACGATTAATTTTTAATTTGTGGTATCTGAATTTTACGTAATTGAATAAGCGTATGATGAGAGGTCTAACAAATGTTTGTAAACCGGCAAGTATCGGATTCTCGTGAGATTTTAATATCTCAGCCTTACCTTTATTTACTAAATTAAACCCCTTATAAACGGATGTTACATTAATGGGGGTAAAATCTGAGTTTAGAACTAAAACTTTCTCCATCTATTCAAATATACAAAATTTATGTCGGATAAAAAATAACTTGTAAAAAAATAATTTATTTGGTTATTTAGAAAATGTTCGTACATTTGTATTCAGAAACAAAACAAACGCTCCCATAGCTCAACTGGATAGCAGCAACGTTTTTCTAAAGCGTAGGTTGAAGGTTCGAATCCTTCTGGGAGTACTAATTTTTTAAAATGAAAAAACTAATTCTAACTTTAGTCCTATCACTTTTGACAATTATCTCATTTGCTCAAACATGGGCGGTGGCCGTCAATCTAACAATCGGTATTAGAGATAACGAGTATTCCAAATTTACTTGGGAAGAAACAAGACCGGTATCTGACAAACTTTTAATTAAGTTAGATGGTCGGGACATTACGGTCTACACTGAAGAAATTCAATTTTACCAAACCCTAAACCCCGAATATAAAACTGATGACGGTAATGGTTCTTATTGGTATTCCATCGATGAGGAAAGAAAAAGATGTAAAGTTTATCTATATTACAAAGAAGGTAATCTTTTAATGATTGAATATGATGATGTTTGTATTATTTACGGTCTAATTTATAAATAAATTTGTGTAATCTAATTTACCGGCGTATATTTGTGTCATGAAAACAACCACATTTACCCTTATAGTTACAGTTTTATTATCGTCTTGTCAAAAGAACGACACACAATTTGATTCATTTTTAAATGAATTAAAAAATGATAAAGTCCAAACTAGTTCAGATAGGGCTGAAAACATTTTTAAAAATAAAAAAACAACTGAAGAAATTACAGTAACCGATGAACCGACTAAAAATAAAGTTGTAATTCGTGGTTTAGGTAATTTTACACAATCTATTTTGGATGAAGTTGCGTCTAACATTGAAAAATTTTATGGTTACGATTGTGTGATTGAGTCACCTGTACGAACTAAAAATGATATGTACAATGATGATGGTACTAGTTTGGAAATTACAAACTGTATTCCTCAACTTAGACGTGATGGAGTAAAAATGATTTACATCACCAATGAAAACTTAGTTGCGGGTGATATGGAATTACGTGGCGGTACTACTTACCGAAGTAACACAGTTATTTTGGAATCTGGCCGATATAATAAAAAGACAATTCTCCATGAGATTGGGCATACATTAGGACTTGAGCACTGTAATAATATGAATTGTCTTATGGCAATTTATAATGATGACTACGATGTTAATGATTTTTGTGAAACCTGTAAAAAACAATTAAAAAATTATGAAAACTTTCAATGACCTTAAATTCAAACCACACCCGGTAGGTATGGGTGGAAAATTGGCTCAAATGGAATTGGGTAACGGATACACAATTTCTGTTGTAGGTGGTAGACAAGGTTTATACGGTGATGGAGAAACGACCTTTGAGGTGGCAATTTTCGACCGAACTGGCGAAATGCTTATGTTGTCAGAGGATGACCAAGTTTTGGGTTGGATGACTATTGATGAGGTAAATGAAATAATTCAGAAATACGATAATGAACCAATTTTAAAAGTTAAGTTATGAGTAAAGAATCAATAGAATTTGCTAAATGGATTCCAACTATGTACGAACCTTGTGGTCAGCATGAGTGGAAATATAGGTACCCAAAAACTTCAGAAGAAATGACAATGTGTTTTACGGTTGAGCAGGTTTATGAGGACTATAAAAAGAAAATGGTGACCGTTTAAGACCACCACTTCATTAGGTTAATAAGTAAATTAAAATTAGGCCTTTTTAGATAGTACTGACCATACGGTGCCAACCAACGTAACCGCGGCACCAATCATTTCAGTTATTTGAGCATCCGACGCTAAACCTCTAGCAATTAAGATACCCCCTACGAATGTTAGAGCGTGTCTAACTAAACCTAATAATTGTTCTTTGTCAATCATTTTTAAAAAATTAAATTTTTATTTATTATAAATATTTGTTTGATTGAATAAAGTTTGTTAAGTATATTTGTGAAACAATAGTCAAGTGGCGGAAATGGAAGAGTACTCTCCTGGCAGACGCGACGTATGGTTATAGCAACGTGGGTAAAAAAACACAATGCGTGTGGTCACTATAATGGCATCCCGTGGAGGTTCGAATCCTTCCTTGACTACTAATTTTTTTAATATGAAAAAACTCAAATTAAAAAAACCTTATATCGATAAAACTGATGAGACAAGAAATCAGGTAATTAGAGATATGTTTAACACCAATAAAAAACCAATTACAAAAATGAGATACAATAACAATACACCTTTTGAAGAATTTATGTACCGTTTTGCGGTTGTCTTTGGAATCACTGTGATTACTTTAAATCTAATTATTTTGGTTTTAAAGTTGATTGGTTAAGGTTTCTCCTCTATATTTGTAAAAGTTATTTGAAATGCTGGGATGGTGTAACGGTAGCCACGAGGGACTTAAAATCCCTTGGACATTGTGTCTGTGCGGGTTCGAGTCCCGCTCCCAGTACTTTAGCACCCTTAGCTCATTAGGTTAGAGCAAGTGACTCATAATCACTGGGTGGCAGGTTCGAATCCTGCAGGGTGCACTAGATATTTATATAAACTAAAAACTGTTAAAATGAAAAACCTATTCCTAACTTTATTTGCGTTAATGTCTATTAATTTATTTTCACAATGTGAGAATGACATTACCCTGCCTTATTTTGTTAATTTTGAGCCCGAAATCACCATTTCTTGTGATGTTGATTTGAGTGTTGTGTTTCCCGTCGCATTAGATGAATGCGACGATAGTGTTGAAATTGCTTGGTATGAAGAAATCACACCAGGATTTTGTGAAAATAACTATGATGTGTTCAGAGTTTATAGAGCATTTGATGATACTGGAAATCAATCGGTAGAGTCTCAAATAATTCACGTTGTTGATGAAACTTCACCACTTTTTACCCCATTTGAAGCTCGTACTGTGGATTGTAGTGATTCAATAGTATTCGACGACCCCCAAGTTACAGATAACTGTAGTGATTTTACTTTAACAAGTTATGACATTATAACTCAAATAGATAGTTGTACGACTAACTATATGAGAGTTTGGCAAGCGATTGATTTTTGTGGAAACACTTCAATTTTGTCACAAACAATTACCTCACAGGATTTAACAGCACCTGTTATAACAGGTCAAATTTATCTTGAATTTTCTGATAGTGTAAATATAGATTCTATTTTTATTACCGTAACTGATAATTGTAGTGTACCTGTCATTTCTTATTCGGATATTGAAACATCAGGAAACAATATTATTAGGACTTATATAGCAACCGATTATTGTGGAAACACATCAACTTTTGAGCAAATCATTCATATTGATATTGTTATCCCACCTGGTGATGACGATGAAGACGACGATGAAGATGAAGATGATGAAGATGATGAAGATGATGACGGAGATGAAGATGATGATGACGATGAAGATGAAGATGATGACGATGGTGACGAAGATGATGACGAGGATGATGATAGTAATAAAGTCGCAATTTGTCATTGTACGGGTAATGGTGACTGTCACACAATTTATGTAGCCCCACAGGCAGTACCGGCCCACCTTGCTCATGGTGACTATATCGGTCCTTGTACGGAAATGATTATTGATTGGCAGTCAATACTACCTAATAGTGACTTACAAATGAGAGTTATCAAAGGAAAAGATAATAAGTATAAAAAGTTTGTCAAAGTACAATAAAGTAACTATATTTGTCTGATGAAACACAAAATATATCTTGATGACGTAAGAACACCAATCAACCCTGATTGGGTTGTGGTTCGTTCTTATGATGAGTTTGTTGAAAAAGTAACCGAGATTGGACTTGAGAACATTGAAGTGATTTCTTTGGACCACGACTTGGGAGATACCGCAATGAACGAGTATTTCAACAATGTTAGTCCTAACTATACTTTGGATTATACTCACATAACTGAAAAAACAGGTATGGATTGTGCAAAGTGGCTTGTCAACTATTATTATGACAACTATAATTTGAGTGAAGAATTAATTTCAAGGAAGAGTAAGAAAATGATTGGAATCACATTTCCAAAAGTTTATACTCACTCGGCAAATCCTATCGGCTCGGCAAATATTATGGGGTATATTAATAACTTTTTAATGAACGAATCTCAACCACAAAATTGTGTTAGAGTAGAAATAGAACACAATGTTGAACACTTTAATTAAACTATATGTGTTTTTCTGTTTAAGCTTTTATGGTTTCATTATCATATCTGAAATTATAAGTAGAAAACTACCTAATACAGGTTATAGTAAATGGTGGAGAAAGTATTTTATGGATGAGTGTGAGAAGTGTGACTAAATGTCACACTTTTTTTTTATTTCATAATATTTATAGATATATTTTTTGCCTAATGGAACAACAAATTTATACTGTGGTAATCACATTGTTAACTGTTTTAACTTCTACCGCAGCGTGGAGGTATTATGAAAAGAGGATGGTGTTGAAAGCTAAACAAGAGCAAGACATTCATAAAGATAGTGAGATGTATAGAGATGACCTACGAGAAAGGGTTGTTAAATTGGAAACTTTATTGAGTGAGTCTGCTAAAGAAAAAGATAAAATGAGGGAGAATATTGTTTTATTAACCGCACAAGTATCAAAATTGGAAGTCGAGGTTGAATTCTTGAGAAAGGATAATGAAAATCTTCGAGCTGAAAACCATGCTTTAAGGAGTAAGCTAGTATAATGACAAATTTTTCTTACATAACAAATACATCTAAAGGTAGAATAACATCACCTTTTGGTAATAGGGTACATCCTACATTAGGTAAAGTCAAAAAACATTCTGGGTTAGATATTGCTCACCCCACAGGAACAGAAGTACTAGCAATGACCGACGGAGTTGTCATTCAAAGTGAAATGGCAAATAACGCTTGCGGTGGTACCATTGCCATAGACCATGGAATGGTTGATGGAAAAAAACTTAAAACCAGATTTTGTCATAATAGTAAATTACTTAAAAAAGTAGGGGATAATGTTAAAAAGGGTGAGGTAATTGCAATTTCTGGAGGTGGTAAAAATGATGTTGGTAGAGGTCGTTCGACAGGTCCCCATATTCATTTTGAAGTATATGAAAACGGACAAACAGTAAATCCAAAACCATATTATGATGGCTCAAAATTAGGAGTAACACCCGATAGTGAAGATACGACCAATTCAGATACTACGACTGAACCAATAGATACACAATCCTCTACCAAACCTGAATTATCAAAAATATCAGGTGTAGATGACTTTGAAAATTTATTAAAATACTTTAATTCTGATACATCAAAAATGACAAATCAACAAAAAAATAAAGCATTAATGCCTTTATTATCTATGTTGGGTCTTGACGAGCTTAAAGATATTCTTGATAAGCCTGAAATTACCGGAGATGTAAAAAAAGAAGTGGAAAAACTCACAAAAATTAATGAGGAAATAAAAAGATTTAAAAGATTGATACTATAATGGCATTAATATCACCAATACGTGGGATAGAACCCGAAAGTTCAGCGTTTTCAAAAACCGCAACTTTGGATGCACCACGAAACAGTACAATAATTTCACCTATACCTGGGTCTGTAACAGAATTTGACCCCAATAATAAGACCATAGTTATAAAAAGTCCTGAGCAGTCCGAAGTCAAATTTGAAAAGGTAGGGTCTTTCACTGCTGGATTGTCTGTGGGGTCAAATATAAGTATTGGTTCACCAATAGGTTATACTGGTAATGATAAATTGGAATTTACCGCTTTTAATAAAAAAGGTACAAAAATTAATGCCGTTGATTTTATAAAAAATACAGACCCCACCACTTTAGTAGCCGGAGGAATTACACCTAAAGGTGATGATAATACAAAAAGTATAACATCAAAATCTTATAAGCCATCAGTACCCCAAAAGGACATCAAAGATTATGCGTTAACTAAAATAGTTACCGGTTTTGGATTATTACCTCAAAAATTGATGGGTAATGCGTTTAATGTTGCTGAAAGTGAAGAACAAAAAGACAATCTCATCAAAGAAGAGATTGAGAGAATCAAAAATTTAATGAAATAAAAAAATTTTCTGATTTTGCTTGTTCCGGCAATATTTATTCTTACATTTGTAAAAGATTTGACACCTACAGGTGATGAAAGATACTCGGAAAGTTAAATCTAAAAAAAAAATACAAATAAATTTGGTAGATTGAAAAAATCACCATATATTTGTAAAAGATTTGAGACGGATAACGATTAAGATACAAGTCTCGAATCTTAAAAAAAAGTTTAAGAAAAATTTGACAGAACGAAAAATTTGACTTAAATTTGTAAAACAATTCGGAAATGACCGAAAAGTTCTTTGAAAAGTAAGATTATCCATTCAGTGAAAGTAACCTTCGGGTGATGATAACTGATAAACGATAATGGGCCGTGTATGGTCCTTAAATAAACTACGAAAGTAGGATAAAGTGGCCTCCCTCGTGTTGAGGAGGTTGCGGTTTCGAAAGGAACTCGAGTACACAAGTGGGATATCACAAGACCTTTAGTACCGAGGGTAACACTGTAGGGAAAGTGGTCAGGTGACTTGGCAAAGTGGATTGTCAAGTTGAGGTGGGAACACCAACAAGAATAACCCATAGGAATCAAGTAAGAAACGTAGCTCCAACTACACAATTGCGGATTCCAATACCGAAGGGGACTTAAAACCGAAAGGTAAGGTAGAGAACGAGTGGTGTCGCTACTACCCCTAAAGATGACCTACCAAGGTCTCTTTATGAAGTAAACTGAAAGTATGGAGATAGGGATATCTCACGGAGTAGTTTAGTATTCCGTCACCCAAAAGGAGGCGTAGCTTACGGTGGACCACTACTCTGACACATCCACGACACAATCTAAAATTATGAACAATAATTAAAGGAAAAGTGTCCATCAGGTTTGAGTGAAAGGTCACTACACAGTCACGGGTTGTCCGTGGCACAGAAAGACCCCAAGTCCGACTGTAGTTTTACGAAAAACCTTTAATCCCGCAAGGATGAACTGGGGTGGCAACCTCGGAAAGAGTTAAGTAATAAGAGAGTAACTTAAACCTCAAGGAGTGGTAAACCTAAAAGACCGTGACTGAGAAATACTTCTCAAAAGGAAGTGGATAAGAAGGGAAACAATAATCCTTTAAAAGGTTCTCAATCAAAGCTGTAATCTCAGGCTTCGTTTAACTCTTACATCGCAACTTAGAGCAGAGGCCAGCTCGTCAGGCTCATAACCTGAAGGTCGGAGGTTCGAATCCTTCAGTTGCAACAAATCACAGGTGGGGAAACCCACCTTTTTTATTTTAAAAAATTTACAAAAAAATAATTTATATTCAGACTATCGAGGTTATTTATGGGTATAACCCACCCACTTATGAAAAAGGAAAATAAGGTTCTCTTCATCCTTAAAAAAAGACAAACATCTCATACTGGATATGCATCAGTATCATCAGGTCTGTTTAATTCCGCTCGTTTTGTTTCTGATATGTTAAACAAAAACGGAATAGAATCTCATCTAGTTGAGGTTACAGACAATAATTGTATTGACAGAGAGGTAACCAAATTAAAACCAACCCATGTCATTATTGAGGCTTTATGGGTTGTACCTCAGAAGTTTGAAGTGTTAACAAAGTTACACCCAAA
>Ga0315905_10001792_pt1 | contig 22828 bp, 21 predicted proteins | sample LakEriMetagenome_5_FD_203522 | JGI IMG/M metagenome (GOLD analysis project Ga0315905, IMG submission 203522) | Freshwater fungal communities from buoy surface, Lake Erie, Ohio, United States - Buoy 4 MA121 | ecosystem: Environmental > Aquatic > Freshwater > Lake | place: USA: Lake Erie, Ohio...
GTTGGACGACGGGGGCGAGCGTCTCGACGAGGTCGGCGGTGGTGTTCGGGTCGCTGAAGGCCTTGGCGAGTTCTTCTTCGAAGAGCGGGTGTGCGCGGATGACGGCGAGGATGGCGAGCGCGTCGGTGAGAGCGTTGCGGGAGGTGCCTGTTTCCTGGCAGGCTTCGCGCATCATCTGCAGGCCTTCTGCGGATTTGCCGGATTGGGCGAGGGCATTGCCGCGGAAGAGTTTCCGGGTATGGGCTGGGAGGGTTGGGGTGGGTGCGGAGGTGGCGGCGAGGACGGCGTCGAAGTTTTTGGCTTGGGTATGATCGACGAGCCATGTTTGCATGGAGGCGCGGTCCTTTTTGGCTTCGTCGAGGGAGATGAGAGTGGTGGCGAGGTTGTATTCGCCGATGCTGGAGAGCCAGCGCATGGCGGCGTCGCGGTCTGCGAGCGGTGCGGAGCGGAGGCGACGGGCGGCATTTTCGGCGATGGTGGACTGGTTGCGAGGGTGGAGCAGGGCGTCGAGACGATCGACGGGGAGGAGCATGGAGGTGGTGGCGGCTGGGTGGGAGCGCAGCACGGTGAGCCAGCTTTCGATTTCTGCTGGGGGGACGATGCCGCGGACGGCACCTGTGGAGAGGGCCTCTGCGCCGATGGAGGTCTGGTCACGGCCGAGTTCGCGGAGGAGGGTGACGAGTTCCTTGGCGTCGGTGGTGTCGGCGGGTTGCGTGAGGAGAAAGTTGGCGAGTTGGGACTTGCTTTTGACTGTGGCGTCGAGGGTTACGGCGGCGCGCAGTTCTCTTTCAGCGGCCTTGGGGTTGTCTGCGGCGAGCAATTCCTGAGCCTTGGCGAGGAGGGCGTCGACTTTGGCCGGGTCTGGAGGAGTTGGGGCGGGCCGTGTGGGTGGGGCCTGGACGATGATGGGGTTGGGATTGGCCGGGGGAGGGGCTTGGACGATGATCTGTGGTGAGGAGCCCTGGGGATTGGCGGGAGCGGCGTTGTTTTTGTCCGATGGGTCATCCGGGGCGATTTCGAGGAGGAGGCGTCGGGCTTCGGAATTGCTGGGGTAGAGGTAGAGGGCGTTGACGAGGCACTCGGCGGCATTCTGGCGCTCATTTCGTGCGATGTAGGAAGCGGCGAGGGTGGTGAGGCGCTTGCTTTCGCGGTCGGCGTTGAGGCGGTGGATGGCCCACAGTCCGCCGGCAGCGAGGATCAGGGAGCCGATGATGACTTTGCGGACGGGTATGTCTTTCATGAGGCGGCAGTTCCGGGAATGAGTGAATGGCCGGGCGTGATTCTGCAAGGATCGAGTGGGGAAACTGGAGCGAGCGGCGAGGGCGGGTTGGCGGGCGGCTCCTGTGCGGTTCAGTCGGGAGGTGCTGCCGATTCTGTCTGGGAAGTGCCTTTCCTGTCATGGGCGGGACGAGAGTCACCGGAAGGGTGGGTTGAGGCCTGGACACGCGTGAGGGGGCGATGGAGGTGCGGGATGGGGAGGCGGCGATTGTGCCAGGGAAGCCTGAATTGAGCGGGTTGATGGCGCGGATTGTGAGTGAGGATGGGGATGAGGTGATGCCGCCGCCGTCGTCGCACCGGGAGCGGCTGAAGGGTGAGGAAGTGGAGTTATTGAGGCGGTGGATCCTTGAGGGAGCGGAGTGGGGGAAGCATTGGGCGTATGAGAAGCCGGTGCGAGGTGAGGCTCCGCTGGGAGGGGAGGGGGAGGCGGGAGCGAAGGCGGCGGGATTTCCGCTGAGGAGTGCGATTGATGGGTGGGTGTGGTGGCGGCATCCGAGTCAGGATGACTATCGACTCGTGGCTCCGGTGAGGCTGCCGCGGGTGACTGGGGTTCGGCTGGAGGTGCTGCCGGATGCGTCGCATACGAAGGGGGCGTATTCGCGAGGGAAGTCCGGGGAGTTCGTCCTGACAGATATCAAGGTGCAGGTGCGGCGGAGGGGGAGCAGTCAGGTGCGCGACGTGGCGGTGAAGAGTGCGGTGGCGGATACGGTGGCGACTGGTAAGGGAGGGTACGGGGACGTTCAGGGCGTGCTGGACGACGATCCGCGGAACGGGTGGACGACGAAGGGGGCGGCGGGGAAGACGGTGCGGACGGCGGTTTTCGGGTTTGCGGAGCCGGTGGTGGCGGGTGCGGATGAGGAGCTGGTGATCGAGTTGCGGCAGCGGTCGACGCTGGGGGATGCTGGCGGCGTTTTCGGAGGCGATCCTTGTGATTCTGAGCGGCGAGCAGGGCGAAGCGCAGGCGACGCGGATCCTCCGTGATGCGGTGAAGGGGGTCGGGTACCAGCCGGGGCCGGGGTGGGCGGGGACGTCGCGAGACCTCAACAACGTGTGCCGGCAACTCGAGACATTGAGGACCGGTGTGGGACTGGCGAATGGGTGGGCGGCGGATGTTAGGCGTCGACAGTCAAGAACCATGCCAGCCTACGAGCTTGTCAGGGGGAACATCCCTCAGGAGCCGAGATTGTGGGCGCAGAAGCTGTGGCCGGAAGCGGTGGCGGCGTCGGGAAGCACGGCCAGTCCTGACCGAATGGCGGCGCTGATTGACGATCCTGTCTGGTTGGCACTTTCTGACTTTGGGGTGCCGTACGCTCCGCTGAAATGGAGCTCCGGGATGGCTCAGTCTCCCATCGCTCGCAGCAAGGCGCGGGAATACGGACTCCTCCCACCGAAGGGTGCGGATGTGGGGATAGGTGGGGAGGGGAGAGGGGAAGACTGGGGGCGGCTGCGTGAGGAGGCTGAGGGACTGACGGAAGCTGGGTTGCGTGAGGCGATTGTGTCGTGGCTGGGTGGGGTGGTGGAGTGGTGCGGGGAGCGGCTGGTGTATGCGGAGCCGAACGGGACGACGGTGTATGGGCTGGACGAGCTGGCGTGGGTGCTGACGCATCCGCCGGGGGAGTTGTCGGGGAGCCGGCAGTTGTGTGCGTTGTGGGAGTGGCGGGCGCTTGGAGCGTCGGAGGCGGCGACGGCGGCGTTTGTCCGGAAATGGACAGGGCAGCGTGTTTATGAGGATTTCGACCGGTTGAGTGTGAGGTTGCGGGCGAGTGATCCGGGGGAGGGGCTGACGGATTTGCTGTGTGGACTTGTGGAGCGGATTGAGCGGCTTGGGTTCGAGTAGCGGCGGGGTGTTGGGGGGATTGAAGGTTTTGAAGCTGCGGTTAGAGGTGACAGGGGGGTGGGGAGCTGCTGCTGGCCGGCTGGGCGTTGCCGCCGCGGTATGACCGGGCGGCGAAAGCGCTAGCGAAGGGCGGGTTGCTAGTGATGCTGGAGAAGTTCGGGAAGCTGCTGATTATTCCGGTGGTGGTGCTGGTGGCGTGGGTGAAGCGGGAGCTTTGACGCCGGGGGTGATGGCTGGTGGAGTCATCAGCCGATGGCTTCGCGGCGGAGCCAGAGGTGGATGCGCTTTCCGATTTTCCAGATGACGAAGAGTGCGAAGAGGGCACCGAGGCCGATGGCGACTTTGCGGGCGGGGGAGATCCACGGATAGCGGGCGGTGAGGGGGGAGGTGCCCTGGGAGGAGCGGGCGGTTTTGGCGGCGGTGTCGAGGAACCCGCGGAGCCAGTCACGTTCCTGGATGGTGAGTTGATCCTGGTGGAGCTGAGAGAAGACGGCGAGGGCCTCGCGCAAGCGGTTATTGGCGGCGAAGGTGGCGGCGACGACGGCCTGCTGGGAGGCGGTGAGGAAAGCTGGGTTGATGGCGGGGGCGCGGTCTTCCATTTCGAGGAGAGCGGCGGCGGGCTTGCCTGAGTTGAGCAGGCCATGGATGTAGGTGATGCGAGGGGCTGGGTCGCGGGAGGTTTCGGCGCGGCGTGCGAGGTCCGAGAGATCGACATCGAGGCCGAGGAGGAGGCGGAAGTGGTCGCGAGCGCTGGTGATGCGTTCGTCGCCTCTGAGTGCAGGGGCGGCGGCGGCGATTTCGTAGAATCGGCGGACGGCGACGGCATCGCCTGAGAGGTGGACGGCCTTGGCGAGGGAGTCGACGATTTCGGAGGTGGTGTCCGGGTCGCTGACGGCCTTGGTGAGTTCTTCTTCGAAGAGCGGGTGGACGCGGATGATGGCGAGGATGGCTAGGGCGTCGAGGAGAGCGGCGCGGGAGGTGCCGGTTTCTTCGCAGGCAGTGCGCATCAGTTGGAGGCCTTCATCGGATTTGCCGGATTGGGCGAGGGCATTGCCGCGGAAGATTTTCTGAGTGTGACCGGGCAGCGGGAGGTTGGGAGAGGCGGTGGCGGCGAGGACGGCGTCGAAGTTTCGGGCATGGGATTGGTTGACGAGCCAGCCTTCCATGGTGGCGCGGTCCTGTTTGGCTTCGTCGAGGGAGACGAGAGGTGAGGCTAGGCTGTATTCGCCGATGCTGGAGAGCCAGCGCATGCCTGCGTCGCGTTCTGGGAGCGTGGCGGTGCGGAGGCGGCGGGCGGCATTTTCTGCGATGGAGTACTGATTGCGCGGGTGCAGGAGAGCGTCGAGCTGATCGACGGCGAGGAGCATGACGGGAGTGGCGGCTGGGTGGGAGCGGAGCACGGTGAGCCAGCTTTCGATTTCGGCTGGGGGGACGATGCCGCGGACGGCACCTGTGGAGAGGGCCTCTGCGCCGATGGAGGTCTGGTTGCGGCCGAGTTCGCGGAGAAGGGTGACGAGTTCGTCGGTGTCGGTGGTGGCGGCGGGTTGATTGAGGAGGAAGGTGGCGAGTTGGGATTTGCTTTTGACTGTGGCGTCGAGGGTCACGGCGGCGCGCAGTTCCCGTTCTGCGGCTTTGGGGTTGTCTGCGGCGAGGAGTTCCTGAGCCTTGGCGAGGTGGGCGTCGACTTCGGCCGGGTCTGGAGGTTTCGGGGCGGGCTGTGGGGAAGGGGATTCGACGACGAGTGGCGCGGTATTGGTCGGGGTTGGGGGCTCGACGATGATTGGGGTAATCGTGCTGGAGGGAGGGGTGGGTGAGGTGGATTCCTTGGAGGGTTGGGAATCATGGGTGATTTGAAGGAGCAGCCGGCGGGCTTCCGAGTTCTGCGGTTGGAGCGAGAGTGCGGAGACGAGGCACGCGGTGGCGCTCTGCGGCTGATCTTTGGCGATGTAGTTAGCGGCGAGCGCTGTGAGGCGGCTGCTTTCGCGATCAGCGGCGAGTTTGTGGATGGCCCACAAGCCGAGTGGTCCGGCGATCAGGCAGGCAGCGATGAATTTTAGGCGGCGGGCGGTTCTGGCTTTCATGACGCTGCGGTTGGAGTGATGAGTCAGCCGATTGGGGAGAATCTGCAAGAATCGAGTGGGGAATTCGAGGGAGGAGAGGGGTCAGGGATTGGGTGGGTGGGATTCGCTGATGAGGGCGTCGTTTTTCCAGATTTTGTGGGATTGTAGGGAGCCGTCTGAGTTCCAGTAGAAGTTGTCGCCTTCGTGGCGGCCGTCTTCGTAGGCGGTGCGGGTTTTGGGGTTCCCGTTTTCGTACCATTCTTCGACGAGTCCGTGGTAGCGGCCGTTGCGGATGCCGTAGCGGCATTTGAGGGCACCAGATTTGTAGTGATCGGTGGTGGTGCCGGTGAAGGGTTTGCCTTCCCATGTGAAGTGGTCGGAGTCCCAGCCGAGCTGGCGGAAGGGGACTGGGGGAGCGGCGGGGGCTGGGGCGGCGACTGGCGAGGGGGTTGGGTTAGGGGAGCAGGCGGCGAGGAGGAGGGCCGGCAGGAGGGCGAGGCGCATGGGAGTGGGGAGGTCAGTCTTCGTGGTCGTCCGGGGCTGGGTCGAGGGCACCGAATTCGGCGCGGGAGTAGGCGCGGCCGTCGTCGAGGCAGCGGCGGGCCCACTGGAAGAGTTCGCGGAATTCCGGGTTTTCGAGACGGAGGTTTTCGGCGGTGTGCCAGTCGGCGGATCGGAGGCGTGGGACGCAGAGCCGTTGCGGGCGCATCCTGGCCTGAAGGGCTTCGAATTCGCGGGCGGACATTTTGGGGATTTCGTAGCCTGGGCGGAGTTCGTCGAGCTGGTCGAGGGAGAGCCCGTAGGAGCTGACGCCGACGCCGAATTCTGAGCCGAGCTGGCGGAGTTCGTCGGCGATTTCGCCGTCGCCGATGGGGGTGGCGATGACGAGTTCCGCGCGATGGGCCCAGCGGGCGTTGCTGAGGGCCTGGAAGAAGTCGGCGCGGCAGCTATCGAGGGAGACCTCGATGCGGAGGCGGGCGCTGATGATGGAGAATGGAGGGAGTCCGAGGGCGGCGCGGAGGCGGAGGGAGGGTGGGTGGGCGCGGGCCTGGGGAGAGGCGAGGCCGCTGCTTTCCCAGTCGATGACGGCGGCGTCCGGGCATTTCCAGACATTGCCGAAGGGAGCGCCTGGGGCGAAGGAGGATTCGAAGAGGAAGGGGAAGCGGCCGGCGGTTTCGTGGTCGCGTGCGAAGATGGCGCGGAATCTCTGTTCGCGGGAGACGGCGAGGTCGAGGGCGTCGGAGTCTGTTTCGAAGAGCATGCCGAGGCGTGCCTGGGTCATGGAGACCTTGGCGGTGGCGCCGATGATGTTTCTGCGGAGGTAGTAGCCCTGGCCTTGTTCGACTTTGGAGATGGGGCTGCTGGGGTCGCAGCTCATGATGGAGAAGTGGTAGCGGAGGGTGGCGTCGCTGTATTCGTCGCCGAGGCGGAAGCGGACGAGGCGGATGAGTTCGGTGCCTTTGATGGCTTCTGCCGGGTTGGGAGGCAGGATTTCCGGCAGGATGTCCTTCAGGTGGTCCCGGAGATTCATGGGAGCGGGGTGGGTTTAAAAAGAATGGGAGGGAGCTGGTGGGCGCCCGGTGAGGTGGGAGGGGGGAGGCTGATGGATGGGGCGGCGGACGTCAAGCCGCGGGGGTGGAATTTATAAAAAGGCGTGGAGGGAGTTGGTGGAGGGTGATGGGAATTCCCGTTTGCGCGGGGAGGCGGCGGTGGGCTTGACTGCGGCATGATGACGCCAGCCCGACTTTTTGATTTGTCAGGAAAGACTGCCGTGGTGATAGGCGGGACGGGGGAGTTGTGCGGGGCGATGGCGGAGGCCTTGGCTGGGGCTGGGGCGTATGTGATTCTGGCTGGGCGGAGCGAGGAGAAGGCGGCGGTGCGGCTGGGGGTGATTCGGGAGGCTGGTGGGGCGGGTGAGTTTCTGGCGGTGGAGGCGTCGGAGCGCGGGAGTCTGGAGGGATTGCTGGCTGGGGCGCTGGCGTCGCGTGGGCGTGTGGATATCCTGGTGAATGGAGCTGGAGCGAATTCGCCGACGCCGTTTTTCGAGATCACGGAGGAAGAGTACGAGCGGTTGTTCCGGATCAACACGACGGCGGTGTTTACGGCGTGTCAGGTGTTCGGGAAGTATTTTGTGGAGAGCGGGATTGCGGCGTCGGTGATCAATGTGGGGAGCATGAGCGGGCTGATTCCGTTGAGTCGGGTGTTCACGTATTCGATGACGAAGGCTGCGGTGCACAATCTGAGCCGGAATCTGGCGCGGGAGTGGGCGCCGAAAGGGATTCGGGTGAACACGCTGGTGCCGGGATTTTTCCCTGCGGAGCAGAACCGGAAGGTTTTGAATCCGGAGCGGGTGGAGGGGATATTGAGGCATACGCCGATGGGGCGGTTTGGGAGTGCGGACGAGCTGGCGGGGGCGACCCTGCTGCTGGCGTCGTCGAGTGCTGGGGCGTTCATTACCGGGGCGGAGCTGGTGGTGGACGGGGGATACAGTGCGATGACGATCTGAGGAGTTATGAGAACTGCGATGATGACAGGGTTAGTGGTGATGGTGCTGAGTGCGTGTCAGGGCGTGGTGGTGCCGGTGCCGGTGCCGGGGGTGGTTGGGGTGGGAGCGGGCGGGGTGCCGTTGCGCGGGCAGTTTCCGGATGGGCGGCTGGATCTGACGGATGGGACGAGGTGGGTGGTGCAGCCTGCGGGGCAGAGTGCGACCTTGAGGTGGCGTGGTGGGGATGGGGTGCGGGTGGTGCGGTCTGGTCATCCGGTGTGGCCGGCGCTTTTGATTCATCCGCGATCCGGGACGAAGGCGCTGGCGCGGCCGGGTGGTCGTGTGGGATGATGGGGAGGATAGGAATCAGGAAAGGAATTGAATTATGCAACGAGCGCGACTGGCCCCTGAGGCTCCTGAGTTTTCCGCGATGGCCTTCGGGACGTGGCGGTTATTGAATGATGCGGAGGTGGGGACGCCGGAGGGATTGCTGAGGCGATTGAAGACGTGTCTGGATCTTGGGATTACGACGATCGACACGGCGGAGATTTACGGGGGGTACCGGGTGGAGGAACTGGTGGGGGCGGCGCTGGCGCTGGATGCTGGGGTGAGGGGGCGGATGGAGATTGTGACGAAGGCGGGGATTTACGTGCCGTGCGGGTTTCATCCGGACAGGAAGACGGCGTTTTACAATACGACGGCGGACCGGTTGGTGCGGAGTGCGGAGAAGTCGCTGAGGTTTCTGGGGGTGGAGACGATTGATTTGTTTCTGGTGCATCGGCCGGATTGGTTCACGCATCCTGACGAGACGGCGGCGGGGTTGAACCGGTTGGTGGCGTCGGGGAAGGTGAGGGCGGCGGGGGTGTCGAATTACACGGTGACGCAGTTTGATGCGTTGAGTGCGCGGGTGGAGCGGCCGCTGGTGACGAACCAGGTGCAGTTCAGTCCGTTCTGCTGCGATCCGTTGTTTGACGGGACCTTTGACCAGTGTTTTGCGCGGGGGATCCGGCCGATGGCGTGGTCGCCGACGGGAGGCGGGCGGTTGTTTCGAGGGGATGACGAGGCGGGAGCGAGGTTCCGGGCGGCGGCGGAGGGGCTGTCGGGGCACTATGGCGGGGCGAGTGTGGACCAGCTGTGCTGTGCGTGGAGTTTGAGTCATCCGGTGCAGCCGCTGGTGATTACGGGGACGAATCGTGACGAGCGGTTGCGGTCGTTTGCGGGCGGGGCGGCGATCCGGCTGGAGCGGGAGCACTGGTATGCGCTGACGGAGGCGGCGCGGGGGCGGAAGATTCCGTGACGGTGCGGGGAGGGAGGTGCGCGAGGGTGGTGGTGGAGAATGGGCCTTGTCATTCGATGAGCGGACGCCTATGGGACGGCACGCGGGGCGTTGCACGCTCCCCCAGCAGCCATGATTGAAGTTCAGCACCTCACGAAGCGATTTGTCGGCCGGACGGCCGTGGATGATGTCAGTTTCGAGGTGGGCAAAGGGGAAGTGGTGGGATTTCTGGGGCCGAATGGGGCGGGTAAGTCGACGACGATGCGGATGCTGACGGGTTATCTGCCGGCGACGATGGGGACGGCGCGGGTGGCGGGGCATGATGTGTTCAGTGATTCGATCCGGGCGCGGCGGGAGATCGGGTACATGCCTGAGAGTGTGCCTTTGTATGACGAGATGCGGGTGGTGGAGTATTTGAATTTCCGGGCGGCGCTGAAGGGATTGAGGGGGCGGGCGGTGAAGGAGAATGTGGGGCGGGTGATGGACCTGACGGGATTGAAGGATGTGCAGCGGAAGATTGTGGCGAGTCTGTCGAAGGGATACCGGCAGCGGTTGGGGCTGGCGGATGCGTTGGTGCACCGGCCGCGGCTGCTGATTCTGGATGAGCCGACGAACGGGCTGGATCCGAATCAGATCCGGCAGGTGAGGAGTCTGATTGCGCAGTTGAGCACGGAGCACACGATCCTGATTTCGACGCATATTCTGACGGAGGTGGAGATGGTGTGCCGGAGGGTGATCATCATTCACCGCGGGAAGATCCGGGCGGATGACACGCCGGAGAATCTGGCGCGGAGCAGTCGGTCGGCGGGGATGCTGACGGTGGAGATGAAGGCACCTGCGGAGGAAGCGACGGATGCGTTGCAGGGGCTGGCGGGGATCCGGCGAGCGACGGCGGTGCCGTCGGCGGCGAACGGGGGCTGGCAGCAGTTTGAGGTGAAGCTGGATACGGGTGCGGATCCACGGGAGGAGATTGCGGAGCTGACGCGGGGTCGGGGGTGGCCGTTGCGGGAATTGCGGGCGAATCAGGCGACGCTGGAGGATGTTTTTGTGGAGATCACGCAGCGGGACTGAGGGTTTGGGGTGGGGGAAACGAAGGCTTGCCAGCCAGCGGGGCGAGGACTAAGGGAACGCCCTACGGCCCCCTGAACCGGCATGCGCACGTTTTTCATTCTGCTTACCAAGGAACTCCGATCGTTTTTCCTCTCGCCTGTGGCGTGGGTGGTGCTGGCGATGTTCATGGCGATCTGCGGGTTGTCGTTCAGCTGGTCGATCAACATCCTGAGGGAGAAGCCGCAGGATCAGAGCATTGTGCAGTGGACGTTTGTGCCGGTGTGGTTCTGGCTGTACTATCCGTTTCTGTTTCCGCTGATCACGATGCGGTTGTTTGCGGAGGAGCAGAAGCTGGGGACGCTGGAGTCATTGCTGACGGCGCCGGTGCGGACGTGGCAGGTGATGCTGGCGAAGTATTTTTCTGCGGTGATTTTCTATGTGGTGCTGTGGCTGCCGGTGCTGGCGTATTTCGGGATTCTGACGTGGATATTGCGGGGGAAGGTGGAGATTCCGCAGGGGGCGCTGGTGGGGAGTTATCTGATTCTGTTCATTACTGGGCTGTTTCATCTGGCGCTGGGGTCGCTGGCGTCGGCGCTGACGAAGAATCAGATCATTGCGGCGATTCTGGGGTTTGCGTTCATTCTGCTGCATTTTCTGATCGGGGTCTTTGTGATGCAGCAGGCGCAGGACCATCAGGAGTTCCGGCCGATCATGGATTATGTGGCGATCAAGGGGCACATTGAGTCCTTTGCGTCGGGGCTGCTGGATACGCGGCCGATGGTTTACTACACGAGCGGGACCTTGTTCATACTGATGCTGACGCACCAGGTGCTGGAGTACCGCCGCTGGAAGTCCTGAGATGAAGCAACGAACTGCGGACGATGACAACTGAACCGGAAGATTCCCCTGAGACGGCTGAGACGGCCGAGCGAGCTGCGGCGGAGGTGCCTGCTGTGATGATGCCTGCGGGGATCCGGCGCGGGCGGATTGGATTGAATGTGGCGGTGCAGATTGTGCTTGGGCTGGTGTTGTTCGGGCTGGTGAATGTGGTGAGCTGGCGGCGGTTCCGGCAGTGGGACTACACGTACAGCCGGAGTTTCACGCTGGCTCCGAGCACGGAGAAGTTTCTGGAGGAGGTGAAGATACCGGTGCGGGTGAGTGTGCTGGCGCAGCGGGGCGGGGCGGTGGAGAAGGATCTGGTGCCGTTGCTGGATCAGTACCGGAAGCACCTGAAGAGCCGGCTGAAGGTGGATTACATTGACACGCTGAGGGATGTGCAGGCGTGGGAGAGTTTCAAGGTGGCGACTGCGAAGATGAACATCCGTGTGGAGACGAATGGGATTCTTGTGCAGTCGGATACTGGGAAGGAGAATGCGGCCACTTCGACGCAATGGATTCCGGAGGAGACCTTGTATGATATTGATCCGGAGAAGAAGACGCCGATTGCGTTCAAGGGGGAGTCGCTGCTGAATTCCGCGTTGCGCGGGGTGACTAGTCCGGACCGACCGAGGGTGGCGTGGGTGACGGACATTGTGAAGAAGCGGATGGTGCCTGAGGGATCGGCGTTCAACGTGCTGGCGGACATTGCGGCGCGGCAGAACATAGATCTGGAGCCGTGGCCGGTGCTGCAGTATCCTGATGCGGAGAATGAGTTCCGTGCGGTGATTGTGTCGCGGCCTAACTTATTCGGGAGCCAGCAGGAGGCGGTGTTCACGAAGTTGTTCGAGAAGCCTGGGAACGGGATGATTGTGCTGTTGGATCCAGAGGAACCGTGTCCTGAGTTTGACCGGTTTCTGGCGAGGTACGGGGTGGTGCCGCAGGATGACCGGGTGCTGCATGCGTATGCGACGGCGAAGGGCCCGATCAAGGATTTTGCGGTGGATGTGAGGTTTCTGGAGACGGAGGGGGTGACGAAGGGGCTGGCGATGGTGCCGTCTTTGCTGCTAGGGCAGACGAAGTCGCTGCGGATGCTGGCGCAGACGGAAACGCAGCGGGATCAGAACATTGAGATTGTGCCGCTGATGACGCCGTCGGACCGTTTCTGGAGCGAGCGGCGGTACAGTGATCCGCTGCCGACGATTGATCAGCCTGAGGAGAAGCAGAAGCCGGTGTGTGTGGCGCTGAGTCTGGAGCGGGGTGCGGCGAAGGATCCTGCGGTGAGGATGCAGAGTTCGCGGATGGTGGTGAGCGGGAATGCGGAGCTGGCGATGCCGCCGGTGTCGCCGCAGAACTATGATTTTCTGACACATTCGCTGAATTGGGTGCTGCACCGGGATGTGACGGCACCGAATGACAGCACGACGGACAAGGTGAAGCACCGGTTCCGGATTGATATCACGCCTGCGCAGTGGAAGCGGCTGTTTCTGATCACGACGATTGTGCTGCCGCTGGCGGCGCTGGCGGCGGGGTTCATGATCTGGAGTGCGCGGCGTTCCTGAGTTCAACGCAACACGGCTGTGAGAACATCGACGACGCTGATATTACTGGTACTGACGGCGGCATTTGCGTCGTGGGTGGTGCTGCATGAGAGGCGGGGGCCGCCGCCGAGTCTCGGGGGGCATCTGCTGTTTGATTACGGTGAGCGGATGGAGGAGACGGCGGGAGCGGTGGTGGAGTTTGATCCTGAGAGTGCGGTGGCGATTGATCTGCGGAGTGCGGCGGGGTCGCTGTCGCTGCGGCGGCGAGCGGATGGGGTGTGGGATGTGAGCAAGCCGTTGCGGGACCGTGCGGATCCAGCGTTTGTGGCGCAATTGCTGGAGTTCTGCCGGAAGGCGAGGATAGCGGAGACGATTGACCGGTCTGAGGTGAGGAAGGAGAAGGTGACGGCGTCGTCGCTGGGGTTGGATGACAAGAATGCGTGGCGGGTGTCGTGGCGGGATGCGGCGGGTAAGGAACTGGCGGACATTCGGGTGGGGAAGACGGCACCGCTGGGGGGAGCGGCGTATGTGTCGGTGGTGGACGAGCGGCGGCGGCCTGATGTTTACGTGGTGACGCCTGATTTGCGGACGCTGCTGGCGCGGCCGCAGGAGGCGTTCCGGGATCCCCGGGTGGCGCGGTTTTCTGCGGAAGAAGTCGTTAGGATGGCGGTGAGGAAGGGAGAGGGGGAGGTGGAGTTCACGCGGCAGCGGGCTCCGCAGAAGGTGACGGTGCGAGGTCAGGACGGGAAGCCGACGGAGGAGCTGGATGAAGGGACGCCGTGGTTTATTTCGAGGCCGCTTTTGAACGCGCCTGCGAGTCAGGCAGCGGTGAAGGATTTTGTGTCGATGATGTGCGGGGCGCAGGTGGCGGGGTGGCTGCCTGCGGCGGAGAGCGCTGGAGGAGCGACGGTGGAGAAGCCGTTGCTGGAGGTGACGCTGACTGGGCCTGCGGGCAGCCGGCCGGATGCGCTGGCATTTTTTCCTGATCCGGGCGGGAAGGGGACGGTGATCTGCCGGAGTCGGCTGAGGCGGTGTGCGTTCCGGGTGGCGCAGGAGATTGCGGACGATCTGGCGATTGCGGAGAACCCTGACAATTTTCGGGACACGAAGCTGGCGTCGATGGAGACTGGGCTGGTGCACACGCTGGTGTGCGAGTTTGTGGAGGGGGAATCTGTGGAATTGCGGCGGGTGGGAGACAAGTGGTCGTGGCGGCCGCTGGCCGGGGGCAAGTGGAGTGATGCGGCGGGGGAGCGGGTGGAGGCGCTGGTGAAGGCGGTGAATGAGACGCCGGTTCTGGCATTTGCGGAGAATTCGCTAGTAGACCCTGCGGTGTACGGGCTGGACAAGCCTGCTTTTGTGCTGCGGTTCGGGATTGCGCCGAATGGGAGTCTGGAGAGTCCAGCGGAGCTGACGCCGCGGAACAGTGTGACGCTGAGGATGGGGATTGACGGATCCCGGCGGGTGCATGCGAATTTTCTGGGGCAGCCGTTTGTGTACACGATCGGGCCGGAGCTTGGGTATGCGATACCTGTGAAGGCGGCGAAGTGGAGGAGCCGGACCTTGCCTGGGTGGTCATTGAGGCAGGTGAGGTCGCTGCGGATTGCGGTGGGGTCTGAGCCTGCGGTGTTGTTGCGGATGGATCCGCTGACGTTCAAGTGGACGGCGGAGCGAGAGGGGCGGGATGTGTCTGAGATGCTGGTGCCTGCGGCGGCGGAGGCGCTGGCGAACCGGTCCGGGAGCCTGCATGCGGGGAACTGGCTGACGGACGGGCCTGCGGCGGCTGCGGCGCTGGAGAAGCCCGCGTTGACGCTGGAGGTGGTGCGTGAGGTTTACGATGATGCGCCTGGGGCGTCGCATGACGAGACGGTGCGGCTGGATCTGGCATTGATGCCTGCGGGGCCGACGGCACCGTATTGTTATGGGAGGATGACGGGGATAGAGGAACCGTTTCTGGTGGATGCGCGGGTGCTGCGGGAGTTGTCGATTCCGCTGCTGCGGGCACCGAAGGCTGGGGCGGAGCGTTGAGTGACGATGGTGGTGAAAAGAGGTTGCGTGCGGGAGCGTTGATTTGCACATTGAGCTGTCCAAGGTGGACCTGAACCATTGAAACGCGCCTGCCAGACCTTGTTAGTGCTGATGAGCTGCCTGCATTTGTGCGGTGGGTCGCTGGGATTTCTGCAGCTGATGGCATGGGCTGGGATGGCGGTGACGTATACTGCGGAGTCGGGCGTGGCTGAGGGATTGAAGGAGACATTTGATGGAGAGCATCCGTGTCCGCTTTGTGTAGCGATTGCGGCGGCTGAGGGGAAGGAGAGCGAGTCGGGGGAACCGGGCGCGCCGCTGCCGCAATCGATTGAGCGGCTGGCGAAGCAGGTGATTTGGCTGGCGGAGGCGAGCATGCCGCTGATGCCGGAGGTTGTGGAGGGGGTAGTGATGCTGCCGGAGGTGTTGGAGCGGAGCGGGCGCGGCGGGGAGATGCCGCCGGTGCCGCCGCCGCGAGGGATTGCCTGAGGGCGGCTCTGTGTTCGTCTGAGAAGACGAGACGGGAGCTGGCTTGGGTTCCGGCATGATGCTGCTGCGGGCGGAAAGCGCTTGATTGGGTGTATGCCGATGACCAGTGGGGAAGCGTGGGGGATCTGACCGGGTGTCAGTTCTGTGTGTGGGCTTCCGGGGATCCATGCACTGGGAATGATCTGGAGTGTCCCGCTGCCGTGCGGCCGCCGTCTGGATACCGGCGTTTTACGGGCGTTTTGCCGTTGCGGGTTTTTCGTCCGTGCTGTGCGCGCAGCGGGCCTCCTTTGATTCGGTGGTGATTTCGAATGACTAGCTGATTTTGATATTCTGAATGAAAGTGAACTTGAGCAGGTCAATGTCTTCCGGGTTTCTGCTGTGCTGTCGGTGCGGCGGGGATGGTGGTGTGCACTGCACTGAAAACTGAACGATGATGAAGATGAGAAACCGAGTGATTTGGGGAGTGCTTATTCCTGTGGTGGTGGCGCTGCGTGCGGGTGGGCAGGAGACGGCGCATTTCGAGGCGCGTCAGGTGAGGCCGGTGGCGCTGACGCCTGACGGGACGCGATTGCTGGTGCTGCACGGTGCGGATGCGAAGCTTTCGGTGTTTGATGTTGCGGGGGAGGCGGCGGGGAGGCCGGTGCTGACGGCGGAATTGCAGACAGGGTTGGAGCCGGTGAGTGTGATGGCGCGGACGGATGACGAGGTGTGGGTGGTGAACGAGGCGAGTGACAGTGTTTCGGTGATTTCGCTGAGGCGGATGACGACGGTGGCGACGCTGGCGTGTGGGGATGAGCCGGGGGATGTGGTGTTTGCGGGCGGGAGGGCGTGGGTGAGTTGCGGTCGGTCGAATGAGGTGTGGGTGTATGATGCGGCGAGCCGGGCGATGGTGTCGCGGGTGGCGCTGCCGGGATTGTATCCGAGGGCGCTGGCGGTGAAGGCGGATGGGTCAGGGGTGTATGCGGCGTCGTTGTTGTCAGGGAACGGGACGACGGTGCTGCCTGCGGCGCAGGCCGGGTTGCCGCCGATGCCGACGAATGTGAGCCTGCCGGCGGCTCCGGCGACGGCGCGGATTGTGAGGGCGGACGATGCGCGGGTGACGTGGACAGTGGCGGACGATGATGTGATGGAGATCGGGGTGGCGGGGACGCCTGCGGTGGTGCGGAGGCATGGGGGAGTGGGGACGCATTTGTTTGCGATGGCGGTGCAGCCGGGGAGCGGGCGGTTGTGGGTGGCGAACACGGAGGCATTGAATGAGGAGCGGTTTGAGCCGGAGCTGCGGGGGCATTTTGCGGATCACCGGCTGACGGTTCTGGAACCCGGTGCGGGGGTACTGGCGGTGCATGATCTGAATGCGGGGATCGGTTATGGCGGGGAACTGCCGGATGAAGCGGCGAGGGGTGTGGCGCTGGCGGAGCCGCGCTCGCTGGTATTCGAGGGTGACGGGGCGCATGTGTGGGTGGCGGCGTTCGGGTCCGATCGTTTGGCGCGGGTGCGTGCGGCGGACGGGGTGGTGGTGGGGCGGGTGGATCTGCGGGTGTCGGGAGCGGGGTCGCGGGCGATGCGTGGGCCGCGGGGGATGGTGAGGCATCCGGAGCGACGGTTGCTTTATGTGGTGAACAAGGTGTCGGACAGCGTGTCGGTGGTGGACATGGGGACTGGGGCTGTGGTGCACGAGCAGAGTGCGGGGACGCATCATCCGTGGAGTGCGGTGGTGCGGGAGGGACGTGGGTTTCTGTTTGATGCGCGGTTGTCTGGGAACGGGACGGTGAGTTGCGGGACGTGCCACCTTGATGCGGACAATGACGGGCTGGCGTGGGATCTGGGGGATCCGGGTGGGGAGATGCTGACGGTGCCGGGGGCGAATTTGTCAGTGCATGACACGACGCCGAGGGCGCGGGTGATGCATCCGATGAAGGGGCCGATGGTGACGCAGACCCTGCGGGGGATGCAGAATGGAGCGCCGTTTCACTGGCGCGGGGACCGGCCGACGCTGCAGAGTTTCAATCCGACGTTCCGGGAACTGCTGGGAGGGAGCGAACTGGCGGGAGCGGACATGGATGCGCTGGCGGCGTATCTGCTGACCCTGCGGCATCATCCGAATCCTAACCGTCAGTTGGACCGGACGCTGCCGGTGAGTTTCAACGGTGGGAATCCGGTGCGGGGGCGTGATTTGTACAACCTGCACACGAATCACTGTGCGGTCTGCCATGTGCTGCCTGCGGGGACGGACAACAACATTGATCTGCCGCAGGAGGTGGGGTCGGTGCAGCCGCTGAAGAATCCGCCGCTGCGGACGACGTATCAGCGGGTGCATTTCAATCCGCGAGCGGGGGCGGTGTCGCGGAGCGGGTTTGGGCTAGGGCATGACGGGACTGGGTTTGTGCTGCCGACGGTGCATCCGTATGTGCTGGATGAGCTGACGACGCCGGCGGATTTTGCGGATGTGGCGGCGTTTGTGATGTGTTTCGACAGTGGGACGGCACCGGCGGCGTGCCGGCAGGTGACGGTGACGGCGGCGGGGGTGGCGGCGAGTGGGGCGGAGTTGAATCTGCTGGAGGGGCAGGCGCGGGTGGCGAACACGAGTGATCTGGCGGTGCATGGATCGATTGGCGGGGTGCTGCGGCGGTATTTTTATGATCGCGCGGTGCAGAGGTACCGGCCTGATGCGGCGGGGATGGCGACGCTGAGCCGGTCTGAGCTGATAGGGTTGCTGAGTGGCGGGGATGACGTACTGACGTTCATGGGGACATTGCCGGGGCAGGGGTTGAGGGCTGGGGGGGATCGTGATGCGGACGGGATTCCTGACCGGAGCGAGGCGGTGCCGGAGTTGATGGTCGGAGCGGTGGCGGGTGGAGCGGTGGAGGTGAGGTGGTCCCGCGAGGGGGCGGGCTGGGTGCCGCAGTGGGCGGCGGGGCCGGGGGTGGAGTGGGCACCGCTGCGTCTGCCGGTGACGGTTGAGGCGCGGATGAACCGAGTGGTGGTGGAGCCGCCGGCGGGCCGAGGGTTTATCCGGCTGAGGCGGACGTGGTGAGAGAGTGATAGCAAGTTTCCAGAACCCGCATCAAAACAACAAGAAACGAACAACTGATATGAAATACCTGATGATACTAGCGGCATTTGCCGCACTGCCTGCGACAGCTGCCACGGTGACGCCGGGGGACTCTGTGGCGGGAGGGATTGGCTACCGCTGGACGGTGGCGCTGGGAGCGAGTGATGCGGCGACGTTTGACCGCCATGTGGGGGCGTGGAGCTGGGAGGACAACAGCTTGTTCAATGCGGGGATCGGTGAGCCGCCGGTGGGGTGGACGCATACGTCGGACTGGGTGGCGCTGACGCTGGATGCGGCGACGGTGTTCACGCTGAGGCTGGAGCGCCAGGCGGGGGTGTCTGCGCCGACGGCGCAGGATCCGAATGCGGTGGCGGGATCTGCGTCGATGTTTCCGAGTTTCACGATCTGGGCGGGCTGGGACAACGATGACGGGGACAGCCACACGTACAACAACCGCGGGAATGTGGTGTGGGCGGAGGATCTGGTGTATCTCGACCATTTGGACAACTCGACGGTGACGGCGGTGGAGCGCACGTGGGCGCTGGCGGCCGGGCAGTATTCGATTGTGCTGGGGAGCAATGCGCCGGCGACGGACACGCAGCGGCAGGGTTATCGTGCGACGCTGACGACGGTGCCGGAGCCGGGGGTTGGGGTGCTGGCGGCGTTGGCTGGGTTGGTGGCGCTGCGGCGGCGCCGTGCGTGACGGGAGAGTGGCCGGAGCCGTCCGTGAGCGGGCGGTTCCGGCATTTCATGGCTGCTTTACTAACTGATATAATGAGACGACTGCTTTTGATTGCGGGGGTACTTAGTGCTGTGACTGTGGTGGCCCGGGGGCACCATGGGCGTGATTTTCTGCTGATGCAGGACTACAGTATTCCGGTGCCGTTTCACGGAGTGATCACGAGCGGGTTTTCGGCGGCGTTTCAGCAGCCGGAGGATGAGATGGAGATGGAGGCTGGGGTTTTTGCGGGCGTGGCTCCGCGGACGGGATTGGGGATGAATGTGAAGGGTGGGGATCACGGGGACGGCTGGGATTTTTCGGCGGTGGCTCCGTATGTGCAGGTGCAGCTGACGCCGCCGGAGAAGAAGTTTCCGGTGAGGGTGGCGCTGATTGCGGGGTGGCAGTATGCGGTGAGCAGGGAATCGGGCGGGCACGATCATGGCGGCGGGCACAGTCATGAGGTGAAGCCGGCAGCAGTGAAGCAGAAGGTGAAGCGGAAGGTTGCGGCGGCGGCCGTTCAGGCTGCGGCGGTGGTGGCTGATCCGACGGTGCCCTGCGGGCCGGATTACGGGCCGGATGCGCCGCCTTGTGATGATCCTGCGGTGACGACACCGCATGATCACAGCACGCATGATCACGGGGATGGGGCGGTTTCAGCGGGGCATGACGACGGGCATGTGCATGGGGTTGCTGCGGAGAGCGGCAGCGGGGTGGTGACGGATGATATTTTCCACGCGGACGGCGGGATTCACCAGCATGGAGTGAGTCAGTTTTTCGGGCGGTTGATTGTGGAGTTGGACCTGACGGCGGCGGACAAGGTGCTGTTCAATATGATAGCGGTGATGCCTGAGGGCGGGAAGGCGGCGTGGGGGTATGCTGGGGGTTACCGGCACGCGTTCACACATGAGTTGGCGCTAGGGGTGGAGGCGATTGGTGATTTCGGCGAGGCGAATCAGCATGAATTGATGGCGGGGGCGTATCTTGCGCCGACGCGTTCGGTGCTGGTGAGGTTGGGGGCGGGGTTCGGGCTGACGCGGGAGAGCGCGGATTTCACGCTGCGGGCGGGATTGGTGTGGCGGTTCTGAGGGTGGCAGGGGAATGGGGGTGGGGGGGTGAGGTAGTGAACCGGGTTGATGTGCGGGGGTTCTGCAGATAGGGTGGTTCGGGCGTCAATTCAGACTCCGGCGCTGATGAATCGCGAACTCATACTTCATGTCCTGGACGAGCTATCGTCTGACGCCGACTATCAGGCTTTGCTTTGGTCTGGGAAGATCGAAGGAGTGCAGGCTTCCTTTATCGAAGCGGTTTGCGGATTGTTCAATGATTCCGGACTTGGACGTGAATTGGACCGTGGATCCCTGGAAATAACATATTCACCTGCTCTTTGTCAGCTGGCTCGGTATCTTCGGGAATCATTGAAGATGATCGATGGAGACGAGACGCCGGAGGAGATAGTGGCTCATTTGGCAACGACCTGGGTCCGTGAGACAGCTCGTGAACTCAGGATCCTGTTCCTAGCCGAGTCACGGGCAACGTCGGATGCGTCGGCTTGAACCGGGCGTGGCTGATTCGCTGCGGCCGCCTCGCTGCCACAGGTTGCGCTTTTGGCCCTTCGAGCATCCGGTGGTATCGTTCGTTCCTCGCTCGACCACCGGCTACGGGCCGTCATCCATGGGGGATGATCAGGTGGGGGCGTGATCCGGTTGGGCCGCGCGGCTCGTCCACTGTGTACAGGGCGGACCTCCTTGCGGGGTGCGCTGTGGTGTGGTGGGGGAGGTCAGGGGAGGAGGTGGTGGCGGCCGCGGAAGAGGGACCAGAGGATCATGAGTTTTCCGGTGATGCCGATGCCCTGGATCATCATGAGGACGTCTGGGCTGGGTTGGCCTTCGATGAGGACCCGCATGGCCTCGGCGGCGAGGACCATGGCGGCTCCGACGGCGATGAGGAGGCCGAAGGTTGGCTGACCGCGGACGAAGAGTTCCTTGCCGAGGAAGAACCAGCCGCAGACGAGTGCGAAGCTGAAGACCGTTTCGGTGATGTTCAGATAGTCCGCGGAGTTCAAGGTGATTTGGAGGTTGGGAGTTCGCGTGGCGAGGGCCCGGGTTGCGACTGGATCGAAATCATGTAAAAATATTCATCTTGTTGCAAAGCGACAATTGGAAAGTCTGCTTTGCAAGCTAGCCTGAAGCTATGCTGGAACTTCGCTGGAATCAAGCTGTCGTCGGCGTGAAGAGCGGGTTGGGAAGGTGACCTTCGTCTGCTCGAAGTCGGCGGTGGCAGTGACCGCCTTGATTCCGGCACGCGCGGTCGTCATACCTTCCGCGAGGGCGGAGGCGATGGATGCCTTCATCGCAGTGCCAGCCACACGGAAGCCAACCTTGAGGGCTGCGGCCCCTCCCTTCCCCGCGCCCGCCTGAACCTGCCGCGTCGAGAGCAGCGCTCTTTTCTTCGCGGCTTCGATGGAGCGGAATACCTGACGCGTGCGTTTGTCGTCGCGGTAACACGAAATGGCGAAGCGGGTGCGGATGCCGGAAATGATCCGGTAGATGGGGAATGAGGCGGAACCCCGCCAAACGGAGGCTGCGGCATCGGCAGAGTGCGTTCCGGTCTGGGGCGAGGGGCGGCATCCGGCTGAACCTGGGCGGTGGCAGGATAGTCGTTCATGCACAGGGCCGCTGGGTCGAAAACAGACGAACCGAAGGCAGGGGAGTTGCTGGATTTACGGCTGATAAATGATTGCAATCCGTTGATGGTATGTGAGTTGCGTTGAATGTGATGATCTCCGAAGAAGGTATCCGGGGCCTCGGGCGGGAATCCGGTTCGTCTGCATGTTCTAATCCGGCGAGCGCGGGCCTTGCGTTGTCACGTTGTCGCCCTGCGCGCTGACTGGTTCGGAGTGCGGAGATAGAGGGGCAACCGGAACGCTGATCGATTTATCCCGCAACCATAGCCGCGCCAGCGGGTCATCGCCAGACGTAGATGCTCGCTTGCTTACGGTGATTCTCCCTATTTACACGGGCTTAAAATTCCAAAATAACCGATATGACCTCCCTCATCAAGGCAGCACTCACCACACGCTCCTCGAAAGGATTGCAGGCAGAAAAGGCCGGACACTCGCTGCTGTCCCTCCCTGGGTGTCGCGCAGGATCGCGTTACCGAAGGCTGTTACAGCGATTCATGCCAGCTTGGCTGTTCGCATTAACCGATAGTTCAGATCAATCAGCCTTGCGTGCAAAAACAAGCATCTCCCTGGCCAAGTCGTGTACCAAGTCAGCGGTGGCCCTTGTCTCAATTTTGCTGAGCGCCACAACAGCCTTTGGTGCCCTCTCGTCGACCTTCAACTCCCCCTACGACGTTGGAACCTCAGCGAGCAGCTACACCGCCAGCGGCACACTCACGGTCGCATTGAACTTTTCTCCAACTCCAGGGCAGCAGTTGCTCCTGGTGAACAACACAGGAACCGGTGCCATCAGCGGAACCTTCACCGGGCTTGCCGAAGGGGCCACACGAACCGCGACTTACGGCGGAAACACCTTCACTTTCCGCATCAGCTACGTGGGCGGCACGGGCAATGACATCACCCTTACGCGGGTTGCAGGGTCAGGCCAGTTCACCAGCAGCAACACCTACCTCTGGAGCCACTTGGCAGGTAGCGCAGGTGGGCTGGGTTCGATGGATTCCACCGGTCCGCTGGCCTCCTTCGATTCCCCCCGAGGCGTGGCGGTGGACAGCGCGGGCAACGTGTATGTGGCCGATTTCTACAACCACACCATCCGCAAGGTAACCCCGGCTGGCGTCGTCACCACCTTGGCGGGCTCTGCCGGCCTCTCCGGCAGCACCGACGGCACGGGCAGCGCCGCTCGTTTCAATGCCCCCCGAGGCGTGGCGGTGGACAGCGCGGGCAACGTGTATGTGGCCGATTTCTACAACCACACCATCCGCAAGGTAACCCCGGCCGGCGTTGTCACTACCTTGGCGGGCTCTTCCGGCCTCTCCGGCAGCACCGACGGCACGGGCAGCGCCGCTCGATTCAACTCCCCCCGAGGCGTGGCGGTGGACAGCGCGGGCAACGTCTATGTGACCGATTCCTCCTACACCACAATCCGCAAGGTGACCCCGGCCGGCGTCGTCACCACCTTGG
>Ga0315905_10001793_pt1 | contig 22824 bp, 14 predicted proteins | sample LakEriMetagenome_5_FD_203522 | JGI IMG/M metagenome (GOLD analysis project Ga0315905, IMG submission 203522) | Freshwater fungal communities from buoy surface, Lake Erie, Ohio, United States - Buoy 4 MA121 | ecosystem: Environmental > Aquatic > Freshwater > Lake | place: USA: Lake Erie, Ohio...
AAGTGCCAGTACAATACAGCTAGATCCAAGGCAGTACAACGGTTAGGTCCTGCGTCGCTCAAGGTAAACAAGCAAACGGTCAAGAACAAGAATCCAATGATCACGTGGAATCCGTGGAAACCAGTGCTCAAGTAAAAAGTACTTCCAAAGATAGAGTCACTAAAGGTAAAGGCAGCGTCACTGTATTCTAGATATTGATAGAAAGTAAACAGCGCTCCTAGAGCAATAGTGATAATCAAACTGATTCGGCAACGTTGGCGATCTCCTTGATCCAAGGCATGCTTTGCAGCGTTTGCACTGAAGTAAGAAGTAGCCAACAATACAGTGTTCAAAGTAGGTCGACGAGTCCAGTCAACAGGCACGATCCCCACAGGGGGCCAAGCCATTCCAATTTGAACAGTGGGCATCAAAGCGGCATGCAAGAAAGCCCACAACAACCCAACGAAAAACATGGCTTCGGTTACGATAAACAAGATCATTCCCAAGTGTAGGCCATCTTTGACTTTAGGAGTATGGCATCCATTACGACTTTCACGCATCACATCGCGCCACCACACGCTAGCCATGTAGGCCACGCTCATCAAGGCTAGGCTGAGGACAACTCCGCCAGCTTGATATTTGTGGAAGTACAGGACCAGACCAATAGCCAACCATAGGATACTCAAGCTAGTCATGGCAGGCCAAGGACTAGGGTCTACTAGGTGGTAAGGGTGGTGTTGATGTTGTGCATGAGTCGCAAAAGAGCGACGATTCATGAGGAAACGATTCATAGTTTTAGATTTTTTTCTGAGTTCCAGTCCAGAGCTCCTTTTTGCCATTCATAGACAAAGCCAATCACCAGGACAAACAAAAAGAACAGCAAAGCTGTCCATCCGGCCCATCCAGTGGCAACGCCTCCCAAGGCCCAGGGGAACAAGTAGGCTACTTCAATGTCAAAGACCAAGAACAAGATCGCCACCAAATAGAAACCCACATCAAAAGGAGAACGTGCTTCTCCAAAAGGATCAAACCCACATTCATAGGCAGTGGCCTTTTCTAGGTCTAGACGGCGAGGACTAACTTTCCAAGAAAGACCCAGGATGATTAGACCTAGAGAAATCGCCAGTGCAATATAAATAAGAACACCCAGATATTCTGTCATCATAAAAGAAAAAACCGAGAACAACGGGGCTCGAACCCGCGACCTTTGGCTTGACAGACCAACACGCTAACCAACTGCGCTATGTCCTCTGACAGCCTGGCTAAGGACATCCAAAAAGAAAAAATGAGCGTACAGGAAGGGTTTGAGGTTGTACCAGGTAACTTTCCAAGTGAGCAGTGGCACAAATCAAGGCCAATAGCACAAAGAAACCTAGGGTCGCCAATTGTCCCATGACTACAAAGGGATCTTCCACAGGGCAAGCTCCCAAGTAGGTCAGAAGCAAGAAGTCTGCGATCCAAGCCATCACCAAGGTTTGATGGATGCTTCGGAAAGGAGCTCCTCGAATACTGGGTTTGTGTAGGTAAGGCAAAACAGCCAAGGCTACAAAAGCCACAAGCATTGCAATCACTCCTGCTAGTTTATTAGGGATACTACGCAAGATTGCATAAGCCCACAACACATAGAATTCAGGTTGAATGTGTGCAGGGGTTTGCAAGGGGTTTGCGGGGATGTTGTTGTCAGTGTGCCCAAGAACTTCGGGGGCAAAGCCAATCAACGCAGCTGCTGCCGCAGCCAATCCCAAGACAGCCACCAAGTCTTTTACATAGAAATAGGGATAGAAGTCAACCAAGTCGGTTTGAGCATTGATCCCTAGAGGGTTAGTGGACCCATATTGGTGCAAAGCAGCCAAGTGTACCAGACTCAGTGCAGCCAACAAGAAGGGGAATAGATAGTGCAAACTATAAAAACGGTTTAGAGTAGGGTTGTCCACAGAGTGAGCTCCCCAGACCCATTGCACAATGTTATCTCCCACCACAGGAATTGCACTAGCTAGACTGGTAATCACAGTCGCTCCCCATAGACTCATTTGACCCCAGGGCAACACGTACCCAATGAAGGCGGTCAAAATCATCACCAAGAGGATGACTACTCCTACCAGCCAAACTAGTTCACGAGGTTGAGTGTAACTACTGTAATACAATCCACGGAACAAGTGCATGTACACCACGATGAAGAACAAGCTTGCACCGTTGGCATGCATGTATCGGATCAGCCATCCATTGGGGACGTCACGCATCATGTGTTGCACACTAGCGAAGGCCAGGTCTACGTGAGCTGCATAATGCATTGCCAGGAAAATTCCAGTGACAATTTGCAAGACCAGGCACAAACCTGCCATGACTCCCCAGTTCCAGTTACCAGTTAGGTTGGAAGGTGTGGGATACGCCACCAAGTGATTTTGCACGACGCTCAACAAGGGTTGGTTCCACACACTTCCACGCAAACGAGTGTGTTGAAGTGCCATTAAAAAAGAAAAGTTATAAAGCTTTACATCGAATCTGTCTGCCTACGTTTACCAACTTAAGCAGCTACTTCAAAAGACTCGCTGACCCATGATGCAAAAGGTAGGCTCGAATGTCTAAAACACTTCGAGCTGAATGAAAGCATAGAGTTTCAGATCTATTTCACTGTGACCAATGGCCACTCTTTTCACCTTTCCTTCACAGTACTACTGCACTATCGGTGACTCTAAGTATGATTTGTAGAGGGTGGGTCCCCTTTAAACCAATGAACGAATCATTTGGTATGTCGATCAAAAGGATCTTTAGAGGTTCCTACAGGGCTATCACCTTCTTTGGCAGAGCTTTCCAACTCTTTAAAACCTCTAAGGTAGATTCAAGGTCCTTGACCTTGTCATACGAATACTTAACCTTCCGATTTCATTCACCACTACTTTCGGAGTCTCGGTTGATTCTCATGTTTGCTTTAGGAGGTTTCCGCTAGCAAATGAGATGTCTTTTGGGTTTTCCTAGAGAGATCCGTCACAGTAGGCGACGGCTTTTCGTAGTGTAACGTCTCTGTGCTTAGAGTCCCAAGGCATTCACTCTATGCTGAAAGCGGATAGTGGGGCTCGAACCCACCACCTACGGTTTGGAAGACCATCACTCTAACCAAATGAGCTATATCCGCACGCACGCACGCACTCCCTCCGCAGGGATTGAACCCGCGACCCACTGATTAACATTCAGTCGCTCTGCCACTGAGCTAGGAGAGACCCTAACTGTCCCGAGTCCGATTTGAACGAACGACACAAGGAGCTTCAATCCTCTGCTCTACCACTGAGCTATCCGGACATCAGGTCTAGAAGGATTCGAACCCTCACCTGTGGTTTTGGAAACCAACACTCTACCCTTAAGCCATAGACCTTAAAAAAAATGACATCAATTGGAAAGTCAAAACCAGACTGGCAGTGGCCACAAAGCCGGCCAAAGTCAGAGGCAAAAAGACTTTCCAACCCAAACGCATCAGTTGATCATAACGATAACGAGGCAAGGTCGCACGAACCCAGACAAAGGTGAAAACCACAAAAGTAGTTTTCAACGCGAGCCATAGGGTACCAGGGATCCAATTCAACAAGGCCAGGGGCGCCGCAGTTCCTCCAAAGAATAGGAGGCTGGTTACGGTTCCCATAAGCAACATGTTAGCATATTCGGCCATGAAGAAGAGGGCAAAGCCCATAGAAGCATATTCAACGTTATATCCGGCTACCAATTCAGCTTCGGCTTCAGGCAAGTCAAAGGGAGCACGGTTGGTTTCGGCCAAACAGCAAATCCCCCAGATCAAGGCCATAGGCCATAGAGGCCAAAGGAACCATCCAGATTCTTGGCAAGCTACCAATTGAGACCAGTTCAAACTGCCAGCAATCACACAGGCAGTTAGTACAATCAATCCCATAGGCAATTCATAACTAATCATTTGGGCCACAGATCGACAACATCCCAAGAAGGCATATTTACTGTTGCTAGCCCATCCTGCCAACAAAACTCCATACACACCCAGACTACCAATCGCGAGCACATACATAGTTCCCAAGTGTAGCTCACTAATCGCTCCTGCCCCACAAGTAGGCAAAGCGGCCCAAGCCACTTGGCTGGTCAAGAAGGCCAACACAGGTGCCCAGATAAAGAGGGGTTGGTCGGCATTGCTGGGCAAGATAGGTTCTTTGACCAACAATTTTAGGGCGTCAAAGAAGGGTTGTAGAAGCCCTCCAAAGCCCCACACGTTAGGTCCCACTCGTCGTTGCATGGCTCCCATAACTTTACGTTCTACCAAAGTCAGGAAAGCCACAGCCAGCAACAAGGGTACTGCAGTGGCAAGGACTTGTACAAAAACATAAGTGACCATGAGTCGTACTTGGTCTTTAACACCTTCTACCTACTGCAAAAAGCGAGCTACTTTAATAATAACAAAAAATAAAAAAATAAGATCTTCTTTAAGATGATTGAGCCATCGCTTGGTTTACTTCCAGGACCCAAGGTTCTACGCCTAGAGACCCAAAGTTTACTTGATTCCAGAACCACAGACCAGCACTGAGTTGATCCAGTACCAATCCAGGTTTAACTCCCCACCAAATCAAAATCAGCAGTAGAGGAATAAAAGTCCAAGTTTCACGACGGTTCAAATCAGTCAAAGCTTGAAAGAATTGAGGTTTAGGCATCCCATGCACCACTCGAGCATAGGCCCATAGGGTGTATACAGCACTCAAGATCACACCCAAACAGGCTCCAAACAGAGCCCATCCGTTATGTGCGAAAATGCTACACAAACATAGGAATTCAGCTACAAAGTTGGGAGTCATAGGCAAAGCCATGTTCGCCAGACTGAAGATGAAAAACATCATGCTCCACAAAGGCATCGCAGTCGCTGCTCCTCCCAAATATTTCAAAGCTTTAGTGTGAGTACGATCGTACAGACTTCCGACACCCAAGAACATCGCAGGGCTGGCGACTCCGTGAGCTAGCATCAAAAAGGCAGCTGCTTGAGCTCCCAGATCACTTAGTGCGAAGACCGCCAACACAACCACGTTCATGTGAGCCACACTACTGTAAGCCACAATTTTCTTCAAGTCAACTTGACGCAAAGTGGTCAAACTGGCATACACAATACCCAACAGACTCAAGGTAATCACAAAGGGTCCATAATACACACAGGCATCAGGAAACAAGGGTAGAAGGAAACGCAAGAACCCATAGGTTCCCAATTTCAGCAGCACCCCCGCCAACAGAACACTACCTGCGGTACTGGCTTCAACGTGGGCTTCAGGCAGCCACAAGTGCACAGGCATCATAGGTACCTTCACGGCAAAAGCCAAGAAGAGACCCCACCACAGCACCAGTTGACGTGCAGGTTGCCATTCTTCGTGAAGCAACAGTTCCAAGCTAGTAGTTCCCGCCTGACTCATCATCAACAAGATGCAAGGCAACATGGCCAAGCTTCCCACTAGAGTATACAAGACCAACAAATAGGCCGCACGCACTTTACGAGCTCGACTTCCTCCTAGACCAATCAGTAGAAACATAGGCAGCAAAGCACTTTCATACAAGACGTAAAAGCCCAGAATATCCAAGCAAGTAAAGGCGGCCAACAAGGCAGTTTCCAACACTAGCAACAAAGCCATGAAGGCTTGACTATGAGCTTGTTGAGTGACCCAACTACACAGTACGGCCAAGGGCATCAAGACAGCAGTTAGCAAGACCATCCACAGGTTCAACCCGTCCAGACCAAATTCCAGACGAATCCAAACCAGACCACTCCATTCAGCAGTCAACCCCACAATTTGTTGAAAGGGTTCAACGGCCCAAGCTTCAAAGCCAGTCCAAAGACGCAAGCTCAAAAGCAAAGTAGCCACAGTGGCGGTCAAGGCCAACACACGATGAGCCCCTACAGCATGTGCAGGAAGTAGCAGGATCAAGACTCCAGCCAACAATGGCAAAAGCAGAACCCATGCAAGTAGCCCTTTCAAGGGCAACAACTGCACAAGTGCCGCCAAAGCCAAACTACTCATCAATACTTGAGGCAACATTTTTTGAGCGAAGCAAGACTCGAACTTGCAACATTCTGCTTGTAAGGCAGACGCTCTACCATTGAGCTATTCACCCGAAAAAAAACTATGACAGAGATGCCGCTAGAGGGTCTTGACGACTCAAGACTTCATGCAAGTAGAAGCTTGCCAATAGACAGAACACCCCACTTTGCAATACACACACAATGGTTTCCAAACCACTCAAGGCCATTAGCAGAGCTGCAGCCAGGGCGGTAATGGGTGCACCCATCAAAGGAGTCAAGCACAAGGCAGGCACCAAAGACAGAGCAGTCACCAAGTGAATCAGCTGGTGGCCAGCCAACATGTTGGCCCATAGTCGAACTCCCAAGCTCAAGGCACGGAAGCTATAACTGATGGATTCCAACAAGATGAACAAAGGCGCCATAGGCCAACTAGGTCCACTGGGCAAAAACAATTTTACAAAACGCAATCCTAGGCGTTGAATTCCGGCCAAGGTGACACCAGCCCACAAAGCCAAGCTTAGACCCAAAGTAGTCCCAGCTTGGCCAGTGACGGCACTGCACAGAGGCACCAGCCCGAAGGCGTTACTAGTCAACAAGACAAAGAACAACACCACCACCCAAACTTGAGTAGTTTTACGTTGCCCTTGGCTCAATCCGGCCCAAGCCCCAACCAATCGGTTGGTCAGGGGTGCGTGGCTACCGCTCCCACGTAGGGACAGTTGACGCCATTTCAGGTGTACACGTTCTAGGATTTGAGTACTCCAAAAGTGAGACACAGATTTACGCAATCCACTGACCGCGCTGTTGCCAGCATGAGCCAAGGCGTGGTTGTCATGGTGAGACAAGGCTGCCGCCAAGACAGCCAAGGCTGCACTAACCGCCCACACATTGGTCCAAAAAGTCATGCCCAACACAGGGAGGTGCAGACTCATCAAAGGCACTGCTTGCCAAGTTTCAGATACAGAAAAAGTAATCAGATTCATCATCTGAGCACAATAGGACTTGAACCTATAACCTTAGGATTATCGGTCCTACGCTCTACCATTAAGCTATGCGCTCGAGGGAAAATAAACTTTCCCCCTTTTGAGAATGCTATGATGATCCAAATAGGATCAAAAATGCCACCAAAAGAGTAAACAATGCAATGGATTCGGTCAAAGCGAATCCTAGCAATGCGTATCCAACCAATTGTTTTGCCATCAAGGGGTTACGGCTGGCTGCTTGGATCAAAGATCCAAACACAATTCCAATTCCTGCTCCCACTCCTGCCAAAGCAATCAAAGCACTTCCTGCTCCGATCAATTTTGCTGCTTGTACCATAGTTTTAGTTATAACTTGAACACAACCTTCTTATCTTAGAAGTCAGAATAGAAGGATTTGAACCTTCGACCTTCAGCCCCCTAAGCCGACGCGCTACCAAGCTGCGCTATATTCTGAGAAGGCTTGAACCTTTCATCAAGTTGATCAGTTCCACATCCAAAGTGGAACGCAGACGATAGTGCAACACACACAAGGCCAAGCCAAGGGCAGTTTCAGCGGCAGCGGCGGTCATTACCCAAAGTGCCAACAACTGCCCATTCAAATCATCCAAAGCAACGGAAGCGGTCAAAAACACCAGGTTGGTGGCCAGCAACATCACTTCAATACACATCAACATAATGATAAAGTTACGTCGATTCAAAAAGGTTCCCACAGCTCCCATGGCAAATAGCACCAGGGAGGTCAACATAAACATACCCAAACTCATAGGATCTTTGCTACGAAAAGTGAGATTTGAACTCACACGATTGAGAAATCAAAGGCTTTTGAAGCCATCGCGTCTACCGTTCCGCCATTTTCGCGTTCATAGGCTTTGTTTTTTGACACCTCATCTTGAAGGCAAATGCTAAAAATCCAAAACTCTATGACGATTTTTCAAGGTTGCCATCAGAGGAGGGATCCCAAGACCTAAGGTGCTAGTACAGATGCCACCATGTCCTCTTCGTCTATCGGTTAGGACATAGCCCTTTCAAGGCTAAAAGGCGAGTTCAATTCTCGCAGGGGATAACATTTAGACTCTATTTTTCTTCTAACTCCAAAGATCTTCATATGGCACAACGTCGTAACTTGTATCTAAAACGCATCAAACAATTGGATGCCCACCCTACCAAGGCTCTCAGTGATCGTCGACAACGCATGATCAGCCGTAAAGGTCGCGTCTTCTCTACCTTGACCAAAAAAAGTCTGGGACGCCGCGTCATGTTGCGGGCCAGTTATAGCCTAGGCTTGAGCTCTAACGCCCACGCAAGTGGTTTGACTCGTGCAAACCCTCTAGTCTACAATTTGGAAGCTTGGAAATATCAACAACCCAAGTGGGCCTGGAAAAACCCTAGTGCCGTACCAGGGCTGCTGAAGCTTCAAAAGTTGAAATGGTTGGCCCTACATCGTCGCTATGCCTTGGCCATCCTAAATCAATGGATGTACCATCGCTCCCGTCGTACCTGGGTGCGCTGGCTCCAACAACTGCAGTGGCAGCAATGGGCCTGGGTGCAACGCCTCGAACACCTACCCCATCAACTACTGACCAAGGTGGGTTGGTTTGACCAACCCAAGGAGGCCATGTTGTGGTTCAAAGCAGGTCGTGTGCAACTTAATGCTTTCCCTAAGGGAAAACTACGAGTTAACAGCTTTACCACCCAGCCAGGGGATGTTTGGCAATTTGCTTTTATGCCCGGCTATCACCAACACCTGAGTCGTCATGCACACTGGTGGACCCAACAGTGGGCCGCGCCTCTGAAGGCTTCATCACACATTTATCTGTAACTTTTTTTGGGATATCGCCAAGTGGCAAGGCATCAGGTTTTGGCTCTGACATGCGTAGGTTCGAATCCTGCTATCCCAGTTTTAAGCTTTTGCTGTCTTCAAATTCATCAATTCACATGGGACAAAAAATTAATCCCCGCTCTTTGCGACAAAATCTGTGGGACCGCTCTCACTGGGCGTACTATACCAGTCCCCAACTAGCTGGTGCCAGTTGGACCCAAGCCTTGAAAAACGTGCTGACCTTGCACCCAACCCTGGCTGGAATGAAACGCCTGCGTGCCCTAAAGGCTCCGAGTCGTCAACAACGTAAAAAACCTGCGCTCTGGTCTCTAAACCACTGGCTACGATGGTTGCCTTACAGTCAATGGTATCATCATTATGCCTACAAATTGGGATCTCACCCCCTACAAAAGACTTTGAGTCCCTTGAAAATGCGCTATCGTGCAAAAGCACGCAGTCGTCAGACCTTGCGTCGCAAATCATAGTGTTCTTTTTTCTTTTATCTGCAGGAAAGATGACAGAGCGGCTCAATGTGCCAGTTTGGAAGACTGGTTTCTTCACAGAATCGTGGGTTCGAATCCCTCTCTTTCCGATATCCACTAACTTAAGGACTCAAAGACGGTTGATTTTATATTCGACGCGTGAACTGCACATCAAGGTTAAGGTAGGACCCAAATCAGTAATTAATCTTGAAAAATCAAATATCCTCAGGGTGATCTTGATTTTTACAAACTGTCTGCAGAACGAGGCTTCAAATTTCCCTGTATGACAAAATTGTTGATTGCTATTTTTAGTGTAGTCGTGCTTTGGAACGCAGGACTGGCAGACTGGATGGTCAGCTACGCGACTGGAGTGGCACAATTGGGAATCTGGGTCACCTTGAGTGCCCTAGTACCCTTTAGTGCACTGTGGGTAGGGCTGAAACATCAAGCCGACCGTCCTGTGGCCGAAACTCGTATGCACTGGAGTCTACAAAGTCGAATCTCAGCTTCATGACTTCTTTGTTTTGGATCAATAGCCAGGCAGACGCACCCTCTCCCTGGCAAATGGGATTTCAAGATCCAGCAACCGCTGCGATGGAAGGGATCGTGGACTTGCACCACGACATCTGCTTCTTCTTGGTAACTATCTTGGTATTGGTCTTGTGGTTGGGAGGCCGTATTTTGGCGGGCTTTCATCACACCTTGCAACCCATGCCTGAACGCTTCAATCACCACACCAATCTGGAATTGGTTTGGGCGATTTTGCCTAGTGTGATTGTGACCTTGATTGCCCTGCCCTCTTTGACCTTGATCTACACCTTTGACGACTTGGTGGCTCGTCCTGCCTTGACCGTCAAAGTAGTAGGCTTCCAATGGGGATGGCGCTATGAAATGAAAGAACACGTACAATTGAGCTTGATCAACCCTGATCATCTCTTGTCCCTGTCATTGACCCTTAGTCACCCTTTAAAGTGACTAACTCGCCTTATACTTTTTTTCTTTTATGCCAAAACACCCCAATTTGACGCGTTTTTAATCAAGTTTGGGAAAGCCATGAGTGTTTTATCATGAACCACCCCAAACCCCTCTGAAAATGCGAAAGAACCTCATTCTACGCAACATTTGAGGTGAGGATCCTCTGGAATCATGGTGCTTGTTTTCTTTTGTGGGGTAACCCTGCCTGTCCAGAGTTCATGAGTCCATAAACCCAACCGAGTCTTCGACCCTTGGCGTGACTCAACGGTGTCTAGTGTATCCAATGCGAATCCCCGTTCTCTGGGCGCCCCTCCTTCTTCTCTTTTTTGTTTCGAGGTCAAAATTGACGTTTTACAACGCTAGGAAGCCTCCTCATCACTCGTGTGAGTGTTTGATCATGAAACAGACTTAACCCTTCTGAAAATGCGAAAGAACACTGTTTTACGCGACATTTCAATGAGGAACTAATTACGGATCCCATCCATGCGGGTAAGGGTCCTGATTTTTACAATTTGTCTGCAGGACCATGAATTCAAATCAAATAAACTCATCTGTTATCTTCTTTTTTTTCTTTTTTTGCGACATCTCTTTTGTGTCTCAAGGCCAAACTGGACGTTTTACGACGTCAGAAGGTCACAATCCCATCTTCATGAGTGTGTTTTATCATAAAAGGGATCAAACCCCTCTGAAAACGCGAGATAAGTGCATTCTACGCGATGTTTCAGCCACGAACCCTTCGTAACTCTCATCCTGGTCGACCCTCATCAGACCTGAGGGGTCAAGTCCTGATTTTTACAAATGATCTGCAGGATCATGGATTTAAATATTCATCATGAATTATCTTTTTTCTTTTTTTCTTTCTTTTGCCGACTTTTCTTTCTTTTTTTAGGAGAAAGGTACGAGACGATCGGAGGAGTCGAGGAACTTTCGAGTAAAAAACAATAGTGTACGTAGTACTCCATTTGTAGTGAACTGTGAACAACGTGAACAGTGAACGGCTTCAATGAACTGGTAGGTGTAGGTATTAAGGGATTCGTATTACTTCTTTCTTAAAAAAGAAGAACCTAGAATCTGTGGAGAGTGACAGCGCACAGGCGACGATCGAAGGAGTCGACGAGCTGGAGCGAGCAAGGAATCCGTCTTCCCTGGGGGGTAGAATTATAATAACTAATTATAATTCTACCTTAATCTCGTACTAAAAAGTTCTTAAAAACTTTTTAATAAAAAAACCGATTACCTTAAAAGACCACTGTTAATTATAAATCAAAAAATAGATTTATAATAACTAGTTAACTCTAAATTTAATTATTGTTTCAGTAAAACAATAACTAAAACAGATCCCTTTTTCCAACCCTCGAACCCTTAAGATTCTTTTTTTTAAGAAAAAAGAACATGTCAAATCCCTTATGTTAAGCCTGAACCCTCAAACTTCTTTTTTTTAAAGAAAAAGAAGATATCAAATCCCTGACCTTTGCTACCTAGCCACCGTACCCTACGCAACGAGCCTGGACTCTCGTTGCGGGCATATCCCAGTGTGTTTTGTCGGGCCGCGGGCCGCGGACTTGGCGGGCACGGCACGTGGTCGGCCCCGTCAGGGGAGGTCATCCCCGCGTGTAGAATCGCGTAGAATGCACTTATTTCGCGTTTTTAGGGGGGTTTCGTGTGGTTCATGAGTGTTTTACCATGAATTGTCAAAACCTCACGTTTAAGACATTTTTAGACGTGTTTTTTCGTTTTATGAGTATGTTGTAGTTATTATAAAAGAAGCTTGAATGGGTGACTTGGGTAGGATTCGAACCTACGATGATGTGATCATTAGATTTACAGTCTAACGCCTTCAACCACTCGGCCACCAAGTCGCGGGGCCTGGGCCCACGCTCGGAAGGATTCGAACCCTCGGCCTTCAAGTCCGTAGCTTGACGATCTATCCACTGATCTACGAACGCGTTTGCGCATGACAGGACTTGAACCTGTACCTATGAAAGATCAGAACCTAAACCTGACGCGTCTGCCAATTTCGCCACATGCGCGTGAGGAAGTGCTGAAGGACGGAAAAAACAGGATTCGAACCTGTGGTGTCTGTAACAACACAATTGCTTAGCAAGCAAACGCCTTCAGCCACTCAGCCATTTCTCCGAGGTGGGCAAAAGGTGGGACTCGAACCCACGTTAAATAGTACCACAAACTAGTGCTAAACCTCTCAGCTACTTCCACCACATAAAAAAGAAAATACTCGCGTGCTTAGTACGCCCCAACTGGCAAGTTACCTTGAAACATTGGGCGCCTATTACGTTCTAGTCTGGAACGCCTGTGAGATTGATTTTGGAACGAGTTTCTGACTTAAGATGCTTTCAGTCATACTCTCTGCGAATGTAGCTGCTGAGCAGTACTCCATATGGAATAACTCATAGACCAGGGATTCGACCCACACGATCCTTTCGTACACAGTGGGTTTTCCGTAATCTCCACTTGATAAAGATAAGATCCAACCTGTCTCGCGACGATCTAAACCCAACTCATGTACCACTTTAATAGACGAACAGTCTAACCCTTTCAACCGACTGCAGCTGAAGGATGTGATAAGTCGACATCGAGGTGTCAAACCAGCCCGTCGATATGGACTCTTGGGACTGATTAACCTGTTATCCCCGGCGTACCTTTGATCCGATGCTCAGAACAGTTTCCACATCACTGTTCTGGGTCTCTACCACAGACTTGCGTCCCTGTTTGGCTGGTGAGCCTCACAGTCAAGCTCGGTGTATGGGTTGCCATCATGTCATCCTTTGAAATAAGTGACGCCGAACCTTGGTACACTCCCGATACGTTATTGGAAGCCACCGCCCCAGTGAAACTACCAAACTGTGTATTTGTTCCCAGGCCAGGGCCTGGCCTCAGGTCTGGAAACAGGCTGGCAAGAGGAGTCGTGGGTGGTATCTCAAGGGCGCTTAACGCTCCCACCTATCCTGAACACAACTTCATCCTACCAGAGTCACAGCGTGTAGTGAAGGTGCACGGGGTCTCATTGTCCTTTATCAAGTAATCCCGCCTCTTCACGGGAATGTCAAATTCGCTGGAGTCTCGAGGGAGACAGTAAGAGGGTCATGATGCCATTCGTGCAGGACACCAATTATGTGCCAATGAATTTCGCTACCTTAGGACCGTTAGAGTTACGGCCGCCGTTCATTCATTCTTCGGGGTTGAAGCGTGAACCTCAAGCTCCCTATCACTGAACACCGGGCAGGCATCAGACTTTATACATGGTATTACTACTTTGCAAAGTCCTGTGTTTTTACTAAACAGTTGCCCTCTTCAATTCTGTGCCATCTTTTGTTTAAAAGATCTAGCTTCCTCCGAAGTCACACTAGCATTTTGCCGAGTTCCTTCCTCGAGATTAATCCTAGGCCTTAGCTTACTCAGCTAACCCACCTGTGTTGGTTTGAGTACGGTGAAGCCTTTTCTGTCTCAGACGGGAAGCCCGTCTGTCAAAGGCACCGTAGTGCCTTGGGATGTCAGACTTTTCCTGAAGATATGGTTTTCAAGGTTGATGGTTCATAAAAGAAAATAAATCCTCATCTACATGTCAAAGAGTGGTGAGGTGCTGCGTGTATTTTCGCATTAAACCGCTATGTTCCACCGTCGGTCTGTCCGGCGGTCTATTCCTTTGAGTTTTAATCTTGCGATCGTACTCCCCAGGTAGAATAATCATGCTTTCGCGTCTGTCAGCACTTGCTAACGTGATTATTCATCGTTGACGGCGTGGACTACTAGGGTATCTAATCCTATTTGCTCCCCACGCTTCCGTGGCTGAGTGTCGGTCCAAAACCAGATGAGTGCCTACGCCATCGGCATTCTAATCCATATAGACCCATTTTACCGGTACTTGGACTGTTCTCTCATCCTCATTTTGACCCAAAGATCGAGGGTGCTAACCAGGAGCCCATGTGAGCATGGGAAGGGTTGGCTAGCATCTTCGATCCACCTGCCCACGTTTTAAACCCAGTCAAGACGCTCAACACTTGCTCTTCCTGTCTTACCGCGGCTGCTGGCACAGGATTAGCCAGAGCTAAAAAATTAGAAACCTCTCGATGAGACTAATTCACTAAAGGGTTCCGACACGTTGGCCTTCCTTTCAGATCTGGATGTGAGATCTATCTTTAAGAACAACTCGATCAGGCGTGAGCCCATTGTCAAATATTCTTCACTGCTGCCGCATTCGCGGACGGACCTTTTTCAGTTCCGCTGTGGCCATTCCCCCGCTAAGAGAGGCTCCGGATCTTGGGCTTGGGACGCCATAACCGCCCCAACTACCTAATCCGTCTTAGCAACTTCACACCTCGGACGATGCCTTCAGAGGTTGACTTTGAAGGTGTGTTGCCGTCTAAGAATCACTCACCCAGATGCCTTGGTCCCAGTAGAACCAATGACTTGCATGTGTTAGATTGTTCTCACGCATTCGAGCGGAGCCAGGATCAAACTCTATAGGTTCATAAATTTAAGTTCTATCTTGCTGATAGAGTCAAAAAATCAAAAAAGAAAAAATGAACAAGCTAGTGCCATCAAATGACTTGCCAACACCAGAGGAGTCCCATGCCACAACAAGATTGCCAGACTAAACCAAGCCATGGCAATCAAATAGGCGTTCATAGGAGCCATAGTGTCAAACTGTCCCCAGGCTTTGGGTTGGTCTACGTAAGCCACTTTAAGCACACGCAAATAGTAGATAGTACTCAACAGGGTTGCTACCAAGGCCAAGGTCATCAGGGCATATTGATGTTGGTTCAAACCCCACCAAAAGATACCTAGTTTTCCCAAGAATCCAGCCACAGGAGGTAGGCCAGCCAAGCTTAGCATCCCTCCTAGCCATGCAGTGGCAGCCACGGGCATGTAGGCGTTCAGCCCTGCCAGATCCCAGAGGGATTGAGGGCCACAAGTACTAAATTTTCCACGTGTGAAGGGCCAAAGCATCAAGCCCCACAAAGCTAGGTTGGTCAAGAGGTAGAGGATCAGGTAAGCCCACAAGGCGCTAAGTCCTTCACTCCCTTGCACCAGAGGGATCAACAAGAAACCCATATGGCTAATACTACTAAAGGCTAGCAAACGTTTTAGTTGAGATTGCGCCATAGGAGCCAAGGCTCCGACAATCAAACTCAATGCACTAAAGATCGCCATGGCTTCGCCAAAGGCGGCAGTCCACAATGGGTGCCAACTGTGAGCCCAAAAGGCCAATACGGAAATTTTAGGTAGAGTACTGATCAGCAAGGTCACACTAGTCCAAGCTCCTTGGTAAACATCCGCGGCCCACATATGCAGGGGGGCTGCAGCCAATTTCCAAAGCAGACCGACTCCTACCAACCATAGACCTAGCCAAAGGGTTAGGTTGGGTTCCAAGTCGGCACTCAAGAGTTCTTGGAGGTGACTACAACGAGTCAGGCCAGTTTCCCAATAGATCAAGCCAATCCCCAGCAGGAGCAAACAACTACTAAAGGCACTGAGCAAAAAGTACTTCATCCCAGCTTCGATGGCATAGGGGCTAGTATAGTTCAGACTACACAAGACGACCAAGGCGAAACTTTGCAATTCCAGGCACAGATAGAGGGCCATCAAATCAGAGGTCATCATCAACAGATGTTGTCCCAGGATGGCTAGCAAGATCAACACGATGTATTCAGGATGAATCACGTGAGCATGGCGCAACCATCCATGGGCAGCTGCCAGGCAAGCAGAGGCAAACACAAACAGGAAACCTCCCATCATTTGGGTGAAAGGATCTCGAATGAAGGCACCTCCAGCTTGCAACACAGGCAGAGGACTTTCCCAAACTAGCCATGCAGTCAACAAGCAGATCACCATAGCCCAGCTAGTCAAATGACTAGGGATATAATCAGGTCCGGCAGAGGGCTTGTCTAGTTTAGGTTCTTGAGGATTGGACTGGGTCCATCCAGAAGGGATCCACAAAGCTTCAGTTACTGGAGTCACGGCAGGCCCAGTACCATAGTACAAGAGACCTAGCATTACTACCAAAAACTGAACTTCAGGGGCCCATGCAATAAAATCAAGTGCCATACAGGAATTTGTACGAGCTACCTGCAGACAGCGCCGTAAAATATGACAACTCATACTTCTCATCTTTCTGCGCTCGCAACCCGATGGTTGTGTAGCACAAACCATAAAGATATTGGTATTCTTTACCTTGTTTTCGCGGCTTGGTCTGGAGTCATTGCAACTACTATGAGTATGTTGATCCGTATGGAATTGAGTAGCCCTGGTCCTGGTGTTTTGGCAGGAAATGGTCAACTTTATAACGTATTGATTACTGCTCACGGGTTGTTGATGCTCTTTTTCGTAGTGATGCCTGCCCTTATGGGAGGTTTTGGAAACTGGTTGGTACCTGTGATGATCGGAGCTCCTGACATGAGCTTCCCTCGTATGAACAACATTAGCTTCTGGGTTTTGCCCAGTAGTCTAACTTTGTTGCTTTTGAGTAGCCTGGTAGAACAAGGGCCCGGAATTGGATGGACTGCTTACCCTCCCTTGAGTAGCGTAATCAGTCACTCCGGAGCCGCGGTGGACTTGGGAATCTTCAGCCTGCACGTGGCTGGGGTTGGAAGTCTACTGGGATCTGTGAACTTCCTAGTTACTGTGGCCAACATGCGTGCTCAAGGAATGACCTTGTATCGTCTTCCTTTGTTCGTATGGTCTCTGTGCTTTGTAAGCATCTTGTTGATCGTGAGTTTGCCTGTGTTTGCGGCTGGGTTGACTATGTTGTTGACTGACCGAAACTTTAACACTAGCTTCTTCATGCCTGCAGGTGGTGGAGACGTAATCTTGTACCAACACTTGTTCTGGTTCTTTGGACACCCTGAAGTGTACGTGCTAATCTTGCCTGCCTTTGGAATTGTGAGTCACGTGTTGAGTTTCTTTGCACGTAAACCTATCTTTGGGTATGTAGGAATGGTAAACGCTATGGGTGCCATTGCTATCTTGGGTTTCCTAGTATGGGCTCACCACATGTTTACTGTAGGATTGGATGTGGACACTCGTTCTTATTTCACCAGTGCTACTATGATCATTGCGGTGCCCACTGGGATTAAAATCTTCAGTTGGTTGGCTACCTTGTATGGTGGAAGCCTATGGCTAACTACTCCTATGCTCTTTGCTCTGGGATTCCTTGTGTTGTTCACCATTGGAGGACTGACTGGAATTGTCTTGGCCAACGCTGGGGTAGACGTAGCTATGCATGACACCTACTATGTGGTGGCTCACTTCCACTACGTGTTGAGTATGGGAGCCATCTTTGGTATCTTTGCCGCTTTCTATTTCTGGATTGGTAAAATGACTGGATGTCAATATCCTGAATTCCACGGACAAGCTCATTTCTGGATGTTCTTCTTGGGTGTAAACCTGACTTTCTTCCCTATGCACTTCTTGGGATTGGCTGGAATGCCTCGCCGTATTCTGGACTACCCCGATGCTTTTGCGGGATGGAATGCCGTGGCTAGTTTTGGAAGTTACATCAGTGCTTTGAGTTTGCTTTACTTCTTCTACATTGTGTATCTGACTTTGGCCGAAGGACCTGCTTGCTCTGCAAACCCTTGGTCTCAAAAAGAAGAACCTGTAGGATCTTTGGAATGGGTCTTGCCCAGTCCTCCTGCGTATCACACCTTTGGTGACCAAATGCCTGTGATTCGCCCTACTCCCCAATTGGCGGTATCAAGTTTATTTTTTTTATTTGTTTGCAGCATAGAGGAATGGTTAACTCGTTGGGTTCATGCCCCAAAGATGCGAGTTCAAATCTCGCTGCTGCGCCTTATGGACGCCCTCTTTTATTTGTTGAGTACAGGGTCTTGGGTAAGTGGAGCCATGGTGCTTCGCTCTAAAAACCCTGTGCACTCTGTGTTTTATCTGGTTTTGGTCTTTTTGCATGCCTCTGGTCTTCTATGTTTGCTTGGACTCGAATTCTTTGCCCTGTTGCAATTGTTGGTGTACGTGGGAGCCTTGGCCATTATGTTTTTGTTCGTGGTCATGCTCTTGGACATCCCTGCCACTGAAATCTTGGCCCATCAACGTGGAACCTATCCGGTTGCGGGACTTTTGATGGTGGTTTTGTTGGCGAGTGTGGGGTTGGCGATGATCCAACCCTTTGAAGATAGCAGTTTGGTCACCCCCTTGGTGTCCTTGAAATTGAGTGAGCCTACCCATACTGATTGGCAAGCCCTCGCTATGAGTACATCTCACTTGGCTCAGCTGGGTGTGGCCCTGTATGGGGTTCACGTGGATTTGTTGATCTTGGCAAGTCTACTCTTGTTGGTGGCAATGATTGGAGCGGTGGTCTTGACCTTGAAACGTCGTGTGCAAGCGCCTATGCATGACATTTTCAGTCAACACAACCGAGACTTCCAAAAAGTGGTGTACCAAATTCGAGAATCATTTTTTCTTTTTTGCTTAAAAATAGGCAATGTAGCTCAATGGCAGAGCAGTGGGCTCATAATCCAAAGGTTGAGGGTTCGATTCCCTCTTTTGCCAAAGAATCAGCCTATGATGTGATCGGGTTTGTAGCTTAATGGTAAAGCAGTAGATTTTTAATCTATTGACTGCAAGTTCGAATCTTGCCAGACCTAGCCTAGATTCAAAGGGTTATGATTTATAATAACTAAACAGATCGCCTGTGTTAGGTTAAAAGCAGACTCGAACTGCTATTGAAAGATTTGCAATCTTTCGCCTTAGCCATTAGACGATTTAACCAAAAAAAGAAAAAATGAAGATGCAAAGACCAGCAAACCTAGTCCTACAGTCAATACACGGTAGTCCACATGAGCACCAGACAAGGCCAATAGGATAATTCCAGCGAGCACAGACATTTTCAACATCAAGGCATAATCGTGGACAATTCCAGTTTGCCATTGACGCATTCCTGGCACAGCCCATTGGGTTACGGTTTGAGTTAGACCTTGAGGTCCAAGCACTTCTAGGACACCTTTGTCTACGGTACTCCATGTGTGAGCTCCCAGTTTCAAGACAGGGTAGGCGATTTGTTGGTTCCACACGAAGTCAAATTGCCATCGTGCTTGTAGGAACAGATAGATTGCTTTCCAGAATTTTTCTGCACACCAAGGCATAGGCCACACAAAGCAAATACCCAGCAAGATTCCAATGAACACAGTGCTCAAGGGAAGCCAAGCTCCCCATACAGGGATCATATGGCTAGCAATGTGAGAGAAGGTGGCAGGAGCCAGCATCACACTGGTTCCCCAGAAGTCGCTACCCCAACCAATCAGAGAGTCACTCAATAGGTAACCCACGGTGATACTTCCGGTAGCCAGTAGGCAGAGAGGCAGCCACATGACTAGAGGTACGTCAGGGGTAGTGATTTCAGTGCGTCGACAGTTTGCAGGAGCCGCAAAGGCAGCATACAAAACGCGGAAACTATAGGCGCTAGTCAAGGCAGCCACAGTCATCAATAGTCCATGACTAAAGACTCCAGTGGCTCCAGGAGTAGCCCAAGCCAATTCCAAAATAGCATCTTTACTATAGTAGCCAGCCAAGAAGGGCCATCCTACCAAACTCAAAGTTCCCAACAACAAGAAAGACCAGGCTTCGGGCAAAGCTTGGTGAGCTCCCCCTTGACGACGTAGATCTTGAGTGTCAGAACTTGCGTGAATCACCACTCCAGCCCCTAGGAAGAGCAGAGCTTTAAAGCATGCGTGAGTCATCAAGTGATAAATAGCCAAACCATAATGACTGAGCCCACAGGCGACCATCATGTAGCCCAGTTGACTACAGGTGGAATACGCAATCACACGTTTCAAATCATTTTGAATCAACCCCAAGGTTGCAGCCATCAGGCTGGTCACTGCCCCGACCCATACGAGGCATTGTCGACCCAAGGTGCTACATTCCCATAGAGAACTAGTACGTGCTACCAAGTAGACACCGGCAGTCACTAGGGTTGCTGCATGGATTAGGGCACTCACAGGAGTAGGCCCTTCCATGGCATCGGCCAACCACACGTGAAGGCCAACTTGAGCAGATTTCCCTAGAGCTCCGGCCAACAAGGCCAAGCAGATCCAGTCTGCGTAATAGGCAACGGTACTGGTAGCAGTCCAGATCGCAAGGTCAGTACTTCCAAGGTACCACCAAGCCATCATGACTCCTACCAAGAGTCCAGTGTCGCTCACACGGTTTACTAGCATAGCTTTTTGAGCAGCTTTGGTTGCACTCAAACGATGAAACCAAAACCCAATCAACAAGTAACTACATACACCGATTCCTTCCCAACCCACAAGTAGAGTGACCAAGTCAGTGGCACTCACCAATACGAGCATGAACCCAGTAAACAAACTTAGGTAACTCATAAAACGAGGCAAGTGAGGGTCGGCTTGCATGTAGCCCATACTATAAACGTGTACACAAAAACTTACAAAGGTGACAGTAACCATCAAGCAGGCAGTCAAGGTATCAAAACCCAACAGCCAAGCTACAGAGACGGTACTGGCTTCAAACCAGGGTCCCAAGTCTACAGTGACAGGGGATCCTTGTACAGCCACTTCATGGTAGATTAGCACACTCAAAAGAGCACTAGTGCCTAGACCTAGAATAGTCACACATCCACTGCCTCGTGCTCCCAACCAGCGTCCGCCAAGTCCAGCTAGAGCGCTACCTAGGAAGGGCGCCATTACAGCACACAAAAACATAAGGCAGAGTCTCTGTCAAAGGGCCGATACCGGTGGTTATATAATAACTAAACCGCTTGGAAATACTCGGAGTCGAACCGAGGACATCTTGCTTGCAAGGCAAGCGCTCTACCAACTGAGCTATATTCCCTAAAAAAGGTTCTTTTAAAAACAGATATGCTTTTTAAAAATATCTTAATTCCTTGAAAATCTCATCTTAAATCTGAATCGAGAAAGATGATACCCCTTAATGTTTTCGAACGAAAATCATCTGAGGGACCGTTTCACTCTACGTGAGAGTATCGATCGTAGAAAACCTGGGGTTTTCGGCCGTCCATGGGACTTTTAAGCTACTAATGTCAGCATAATCACTTTAAATCTGTCCAGATCTTTTCCCAAAGATCCTTCTGCCAGCTATTAAACGTTTGGCTACTTGTGTTAATGATAAAAGAAAAAACTTTTCAGCTACTCGTTCCCGAACAACTACCTTGTTATGACTTCACTACGATCACTCGGTCCACTTTGAATGACTAAAGCAAGTCCAAATGCTTAGCAGCCTCTCCCATGAAAGGCTGGCATCTAAGGATTTGACTTGTTCTCATCATTTTCCAACAAACCAAATTCTCCTAGTGTGACAGGCGGTGAGTACCCCGGACAAGCTAATAATTTTCACCGCAACTTGCTGATTTGCGATTACTGACGATTCCACCTTCACATTGCCGAGTTGCAGGCAATGATCTGAACCCAGATATCTTTTACAGATTGGCACAGGTTTTCACCTTAGCATCTGATTGTGTAATATCTCTGTAACACACGTGTAGCCCACTCTATAAGGGCCATAAGGATTTGACGTGGTCCCAACTTCCCTAAGGTTCTATAACAAATTTATGGAGATCCATAAAACACAAGAGTCTTAGATTATTTAAAGCAAGTGATTGACTTTAAACAGGGGAGTTGCCCGTGCTCCCATGAATGGGAAGAGCTTGAAGCCACGGGCTGACGACAACCATGCAACGCCTGTATAGATGATAAAAGAAAAGAATTGTCTGTATGTAAAACATGTCATTAACACAGAACTGTTTCGGTAATAAACTTTAGCCTCGTCCATTTAGATGCTCTTGAGCTTTCCTAGTGAGCTGTTACGCTTTCATTCCAGAGTGGCTGCTTCCAAGCCTATCTACTAGGGGTCATGGCGCAAAAACCATCGTGACCACTCAGTTTATATTTAAAGACCTTAACAAGTTCGCTGGATTGTTTTCCTTTCGGCTCACGGCCTTCGCACCGAGAGCCTAACTCTGAGGTCCATGGATGTCTTCTTGACGGTTACCTTAGAACAGTAAGAAAGTAGACTTCTCCGAATCTTAGGTGAGCCCTGCAAATCCATCATGATGACCCCAGGTCATACCTTCATATGTTTCGCCAAAAACCAGCTATGAGCGAGCTTGTTTAGCCTTTCACTCCTCATCTCAAGTCATCCCACACTATTGCCACAGTGACGGGTTCGGTCTTCCAGTCAAGTCTTACCTCGCCTTCAACCTGCTCAAGATGAGATCGCTCGCTTTCGGGTGCTTTTGAAGTAACTCCAAAAAAGAGAAAAATTAGGCAGACATGGCCGCTTCAAAGAAGCTAGGTTCGTGATAGAAGGCGTCCAAACGTGCGTCATGCAAAATCAATTGCAATACACAAGCGGCGTCTTGACAGGTTTCCAGAGTGGCTACAGGAGTAGCTCCACCCCAAATATAAACCAAACTCAAGATACCGATCCATACAATATCAACGAAGTGCCAGTACAATACAGCTAGATCCAAGGCAGTACAACGGTTAGGTCCTGCGTCGCTCAAGGTAAACAAGCAAACGGTCAAGAACAAGAATCCAATGATCACGTGGAATCCGTGGAAACCAGTGC
>Ga0315905_10001795_pt1 | contig 22820 bp, 32 predicted proteins | sample LakEriMetagenome_5_FD_203522 | JGI IMG/M metagenome (GOLD analysis project Ga0315905, IMG submission 203522) | Freshwater fungal communities from buoy surface, Lake Erie, Ohio, United States - Buoy 4 MA121 | ecosystem: Environmental > Aquatic > Freshwater > Lake | place: USA: Lake Erie, Ohio...
GACATGCAGTTCTGAAAGACTTATTAACAGTAACAGTAGTAAATGGAGTTTCAGGAACTAAGAATGCAGGATCTAGTTTCTTTGCTGCTTCCATTTGATTATTGTATCTCCATGGCAACAAGTCTTTAAAACCTTGCGCAAGTTGCTGAAGGAATGGATATGCCATGGCAAACTTTACTGGTTCACGAGCAGTGTAAGATGTTGCACGACCATAAGGAATACGTGGATAACGATCGAACCATCCAGCAATACCAGACATAACACCATTGGCATAGGTAGTTGCACAAACATATGCTTTCTCTACTCGTCTGGCTTCAGCAATCATTTCAGATGCATCTAATTTACGAACTTTCTCGACCCATTCATTGAAGACAAAATTGTCTTTCTTAACTGCTTGAATACCCCAAACATTATTTCGTGTAGATGGTTTGTCAGTCTTACCTTGATGTTTGGCTTTAATGGCTTCAATTGGATCTCCATCCAAAGATGCTTTTGGGTTTAAGAAGTAGTCGATAATTTCTGATTCATATTCAGTGACCCATTCACGATTACCCAACTTCTCTGCTCTTGGTCCAGCAGCCATACCTCTGTTCTGAGTTTCAGTTGCAGCCTCACGCAAACCAATGTATGCTTGATCTTGTTGTTCCTTCGTAAAATAATTCTTACGGAACTTCAGAACAATCCTTTCTTCAGAGTATGTCAACTCTGGATGTCCAGGAATTTCTGGCATATAAACATCACAGTCCTCTTCAATGAGGAAATCATAATGAGACTCATCAGGGAATTGACCCAACATATGAGTCATATCATGTTTCTGTTTTGCTACGATTACCTTAGTCATATTCTCTCCTAAAACTTAAATCCTTCGAACGACTCTGCTTTTTGTCTGCGACCAAAATTACTCTTGTCAAACATTGGTTCATCGTCATCACTCTTTCCTGAATCACTCAGCGTTTGTGCCGATGCTTCTACATCATACAGTTTCATCTTCGCTCGATCAACTCCAATAACAAATCTCTTATAGAATCCTGGATCGTTATAGCGATTCTTCAACTGTTTAACAATAATCTGATTCAATCCTTCCAACTCTTCATTGCTGACCAAAGCAAACATAAAGTCAGCTGTCGCTGGCAAACCAAAAGATTCAGAGGTATCTTCAAGTCCTGGATCCGAGTTTGTGAATCCAGAACGAGTCGTTTGAGTGGCTGATACAATCGGAACATTATATTCAACTGCCAAACCTCTTAACTCTTCTGCAATGCTCTTAATATATGTATAAGAGTTAATACTTCCACCTTGCTTCATTCGTTGACTCGCACAGATGTTTAGATAGTCAATGAAGATGATATCAGGTTTGAATTCTCTTTTCAACTTTAGTTCTTCCAGCAATGCACGGAAGTGACCAGAGTGAGCACCAGCAGTTGGATACTCTTTGACGATTAGTTTGCCAGTAGTCTTACTTGTAATCTTGGCAATACGACTTTCGTAGATATCCCTGTCAATAACTTTCAATTCATCCATGGTTAGGTTCAGAAGATTCGCATCAATCCTTTCAGCGATTCGCTCTTCTGCCATTTCCATAGTTATGTATAATACATTTTTACCTTGGACTAAACAACCAGCACCCACGTGACACATAAACAAAGACTTACCAACACCAGTGCCAGCAAGACAGATATTAAGTGTTTTCTTTGAAAGTCCACCCTTAGTGATTTTATTGAACATGTCAAGGTCGAATGGAATCTTCTCTTCCACCCTGTGATAAAAATCATACCTTTCATTGTGGTCATCAAGATAGTCGTGACCAATATGATTATCAAATGAAACGGCAAGAGCATCAGAAAGAATAGATGGGATAGCGTCTTGCGTGTGTTGCTTGTCGTTGCCGTCAATGATTCGGATTGCCGAAAGAACCCCATTATAAATTGCCCTATCTTTACAAAACTTTTCAGTATGTTCTAACATCCAGTCTTCATTGACTGGCTCTTGACTCAATGTACCGATAAAATCGCCAAGTTCAGCCAACTCTTTATCGTTGAGATCTTTCCTATTGCTAACTTCAATCTGTAGGATTTCTTTAGATGCTGGTTTGTTATACTTCGTGAAGAAAGAAACAATCTCGTCTGCGAGGATTACTTCTTTACGATCTGCAAAATATTCTTTCTTGATAAATGGTATTACTTTACGACAATAGTTCTCATCAAATATCAGATTGCTCAGAATCTTTTGTTCTATTCGCATCAATGTCTGTTCCGCCTGTATATGTTAAATTGTTATCTCTGACACCTTCATGGAGCAATTCAGTTAATATGTCACCGATGTATTTCTCGAATGGTGCTTTATCTGATAGTGCTTTATCTGCCCAATCAAGAACTTCATATTCAAAATGTATAGTGGCAATTTCTTCGTCTTCACCAAGTGTAACCTTACCGTAAGTATACATTATACCTGAAAATGGTTCTTCTGTCAACTTAATTGCTTGAAGGTCATTGTGTTTGTTTTCCATTACAACATAAGGTTTATTCATCTTCAAACTCTAATTCTTCCAATGCTTTATCAAGATCGTCTGCTTGAATCATCTCTCCTTGACCCATTGAATATTTGTTCTTGACATAATCATAGAATGTTTTATCTGTAAGAAGTGGTAACCAAAACTCTTTAGTATCAGTATCTTTCAAACGATATTTCTTTTCTTCTACTTCTCCAGTAGCAGGATCACATTTTGCATACCAACCATTGGATGGTTTGACCACATGTTTGGACTCAAGAGCAATATCAAGCAAACCACTCCACTTACTAAGACCACCATCAAAAGATACGCTAACAGGTATCTTAGATTTTTCTTTAACATAACGACTCTTCTCAACATTAATAATAAAATTGTAACCAGTCAATTCTGTTCCATCTTTCTCTTGCTGACGACCAAGAATGAAAATGTTATCAGCTGAGTAATAAGAACCAGTTCCACCACCAACGATATCCTTTGGATATAATCCGATCTCTTTATATGTATGATTCACTACAACGAGTGGAATATCTTTCATTGATAGATGAGGTGTGACCATACGGAACAAACTCTTCATTTGTTTTGCACGACTCATATCAGCAACTGCTTTCTGGTCTAATGCATCTTCAACTTCTTTCTTAGAAGCAAGATTACCAATAGAGTCAATAACGATAATCAAATGGTCACCACGCTCTACATTAGACAACTGTTGCATAATATCAAACTTTAATTGTTCAACATCTGTCACAGGAGTATGAAGCACACGCTTAGTATCAATACCAAATGTATCGAAGTAAGACTGTGGAGTACCAAACTCTGAATCATAGAACAACAATGCTGCATCTTCATACTTGTCCAAATACGACTTAGCCATTAACAAAGAGAATGCAGTTTTAAAGTGTTTGGATGGACCAGCCCACATTGTCAATCCTGGAACTAATCCACCATCAAGACGACCAGACAAAGCCACATTGATGATTGGGATTGAAGTAGGAATCATATCCTTCTTAGCGAAGAACTTAGACTGCGCAAGAATTGCGGAGTCTTTGATTGTGCTGTTCTTTTTGATTTTATCTAGTATACTCATATTAACCTTTCAGGAATTCTAATAATTTTTCTTCAGTTAGTAAACCAACACTTCGTTTTATTTCTTGATTTTTATCATCAACTAATATAAGAGTTGGAACAGATCGAACTTTATAGTCTTGTGTCATAAACATTTCATTATCAATATCATATTCTTCAATTGGAATATCAATCTTGTCTTTTGCATTATTGATAATCATTGTAAGTCCTTTGCATGGACCACACCACTCGGCATAAAATTTTAACAGTTTCATTTATATCTCCTATTATACATTAACTTTTATTGCAAGGCAACTATGGATTGTTCTTGGAATGTGGAACATCAAACACAAATGTAATTCTAATTACATCACCAACATTTTGTGCACCATGGGACAGTTTATTGTTAAACCAGATTAAATCTCCAGCCTCAATTCTCACTGTTTCTCCACCCACAGTATAATCATATGCACCTTGTATTGCAAGATGATATCTGTCTCTGGTTTGATAGTATGTTCCAATATCAACATGTTGCCCAACCATTCCACCAATTGGTAATGAAAGGAATCCACATCTATCAAATTTCTTAAAGTTGCGTTTTAAGAATCCAACAATCTCTGTATGTCTATGGTATGCTGGTGTTTCAACAGAGTATTCACTATCACCCACGAATTGATTTATGTCAGCAATAGTTCCAATCTTTAACTGAAGTGCACCAACATTCATTGCAGAGAATCCATATTCATCAACTAGATCATGAACACCCTCTATTTTCTTTTGTCCACCCCAGTCCTCTGGATACTGATGCAACTGTTTCAATATTTTAGAAACATTGATACCTCTTTTAATAACTCTAATATTAGCCAAAGAAATCCTCCAATGAACTTTCTTCTTGTGTCTTCCAACCTAGTGGTTCAATGACAATCTGTAATGCATCAAGGAATACCTTCTCAAACATCTTGTCATAATCTATGTATGTTTCTAATTTAAACTCTTTTGGCAGAACCTGAGGGAATGCAATCACATCTTCTTGGAAAGGATTCGGTGTACGAACATACACAAACTTAATCTTATCTCCATCACGGATTGGTTGATACTTCTTCTCAATACCCATACGCTTGCAGTGATGATTGAATAGCAAAGCACCACGAACATGGATTGGTGTTCCCTTCGTATAAATCGGACTGCCTGCATACTGCTTCAATCCATTCACACCTCTTGGGAAAGCAATCTCTTGAATCGGTAATTTATCAAACTCTTTTCTAAAGTCCATAACATATGTATGTAGATCTTTTTGATCCCCTGCGAGGATAACTTGAAGCGAATCACGCAACTTGTCACGAATAACCGCAGGTGTAGATGACTTGACCATCTCCAGACCCATAACTTTGATCTTAGGTTTCGCAAACTGAACTCCTTCCGAGTTGTGAACATTAATGACATATCGTTTCTTTGCAGTCCAGATGGCTTTGTCAGCAAGAACCTCTCGTTTCATAACCATCTTCTGTGAATACGCATTCATGTAATCTGATAGTTCGGTGTATCCTTGATCAATGAATGGCTGGAAAACATCTTCACAGATTTTATCCATGTACTTAATCTTGCCATTGGTATCTTTACCTTCGCAAACTTTCTCAATGAGTTCTTCCAATGTCAGATAGATTGAGTCAGTGTCAATCGCAATAACAAAGTCTTTACCCTCTGTCTTGAGAGTCTTGTTGAGGAATGCATTCAACTTGTTCGCCATCCAACGAATGGATAACTGACCAGAAGTAGTAATACCTTCTGCCATTCTAATATCAAAGTAGCGGAAGTACTGATTACCCATCGCACCATAAGCAGAGTTCAAAGCAATCTTCATCGCCATCTGCAGGTTATTCAATCGACTGATATCTTTTAGCAAATGCGACTTGGACTTATCGTTTTGATATTCCTGTTCAATCTTCAACATCTGTTTCTTAAACTTGGAACGATTCGCATACATCTCTTCCATCAACTCAGGCATGAAACCCTTAATGTCTTTGCGATATGTCCAACCATTCGCAGTCATGGCAAGGTCTCTTCGTTTCAGATAATCTGTGTCAATCTCTTTATTGAGTAACTTGTCAACAGTAACTGACAACTTCTCGGATGTCAGAGTTTCTGGACTGATGTTATACTGCATAATCAAATGAGGATACAATGAGTTCAAGTCAAAGGAAACAACCCACTTGTGCATACCAATCATCGGATCTTTGACATAAGCACCTTCGAACTGCGCATCTTTACCAGAGTATGCCTTCGCTGGAATGACAATACCTTTCTTACGGAGGTGATTGTAAATGATAGTGTCCCACATACGAACTTGAGAGTAAACATCTTCAGGATTAATCTTGGCATTGTATGCCATGGTCAGATGCAACTCAAGCAGACGCATCTTGTCTTCTAGTTTGTCAACCAACTCTACGTCATGAATGTTATATTCAACAAAGTCTTTCCAATAGTTTGTATAGAAATCTTTAAAGTCATTTCCTGGATTCTCTTTCTTTGCATCACCGAGTTCTTCACCAGCAATATAATCCAAACGATATGACTCTTGTTTAGTATATGTATATTTCTTATAAAGTTCGAGATAGTCCAGCTGAGAGATACCTAGAATGTCATAGTGAATCTCTTCGTTACCTTTGATGAATGTTTTGCGTTGGTTAACATAACCCCATGGACTAATCTTGTTGGCAAAGGTGTCACCTAACTCTCGCTGAATGCGATGAATCAAGTAGACATTATCAAAGAAGTCTGTGTTCCAACCAGTGATGACATCTGGATAGTTACCTTGCCACCAAATCATAAACTCTTTAAGAAGTTGTTGTTCGTCACGACAATTGACCATCGTAACATCTGGACGAGTAGATTTATACTCACCATACTTTGTTTGAGCAAAGGTAATAACTTTTTTGGATTGAAGATCCTTGATAGTGATTAGCAGAATTTCTTCGTTGGCAGACTTGATATCTGGGAATCCATTCTCAGTTTCAGTCTCAATGTCGATTGTGAATACTTTAATCTGTTCCATATCCCAGTTAACATCGTCTTCGTAGGTGTCACTGATATATTGATATGCGTAATTGGTGTTACCGTAAACTGGGAATCCTTCAACACCATCATAGCGTTTGAGAAAGTCTCGAGTCTCACGGATACCTCCAGGTTTTATTTCATCAACAAATGTATCTTCCAAAGTCTTCCATTTTGATTCAACCTTAGAAGTGACAAAAAGCGTAGGATAGAAATCTATCTTACGCTGATATTGTCTGCCATTCTGATAACCTCTAACGAGGATCTTGTCGCCCACTGGGTGGACGCTGGTGTAAAATTCCATTAAACTTGTTTTCCATACATAAGTTGCATTGCGTCAAGTGCGCAGTCGTGAACAGGATGATGCTTGATAACTTCGTGTCGTTTGAAAAGAGGATGATCCACTTCTACATAGCCATTCGTGGTTCCAAACATAATGTCAACTGCAGTTCTGACATCTCTCCACATATTATACCCTGTAATTTCTTGCAAGCCAAATTTAATAGCAAGGGAATCAATTGCCATCTGGTCTAATGAACCTCGTGCCCACATTGTTTGTTTATCGGCATTTGAGAATTGTTTCATGTAATCATAGAACTTTTGCATCCCATTTTCCACAGTCATGTCTTCATGGGATGGATCAAGAGAAGTCTTGCGAACATATTCGTGTTGACCTTTCCACCACTCAAGCGTGGACTTTGATGCAGTACGACCAACACCCATCTGTTCCTTGACATCGAACTTTACAAAACATGCATTGTCCAATAAGTCTTGATAGGTTGGTCGTTTCTCTGGATCAAAGTGAACCATAGCTGCAGAGAGAACCACACAATTGGATTCTACTCCCAGCGTTTCCACATCGAACATGAACATTAGAATCCTCTGCCTTCACCATCTTTAGTAAAGAATGATTTAATCTTTTGCTCTTTAGTCCAACCATTAGTATAATCATTATCTTCATCACAAAGAGCGATGGCTTCTTCTTCAGTAAGAACACGATGCGATGTGATCACTTCTGGTAATGCAAATTGAGAAAACTCTTTTGCATCTTCACAGGTAACATCATCCATGGCATACTCAGGATTAGTGGCAGGTGCTTCAACCATGTAACGCAGACGATATGACTGAATTGCTTCCACCAATACCCACACCGAACCTTCTTTGAGTTTAGTTGGTGATTCCAACTCTTCAATACGAGCAGTCAATACGCTAACAGCAGTATTGAAATGACCAGTACCCTCACTGTACGGATCGTAACGATCAAGTAGAACCTGTCGTTCTTGTTTCAACATATCAATATATTCTTTACTCATTAATCATCTCCTTAGTTAAACCCAACGAATTCTTCAATGCTTTCTCAGCAACTCTCAATCCATATTCCATCTCATATCTTTGTTGTCTCAACAATGAAATTTCACGAGATTGTTTTGTATTCTGTTCATACAACTCTGTGGTATCTTTCTTGAGTTGTTGAACCCAAGTAGTTACTTTATGAATAGTAACCCAAGTACCATCAGCAAGTTTGGTGTGACCATCACGAATGCGAAATTCATCAGTCCATCGATCACCTTCTTTATAAGATGGCATTGGTTCAAACAAAAACAATTCTTGTTGTTCTAATTTCTGTAGGAGAATATCAAAGTTCTTTTCAACCATATCTTTACCGTAAAACATTATTCATTCTCCTCATACTCATATTCTTCAGTACGACCAGCCATTGCTGCATGAATATCGCACATAGTACGATGCCAACCATCGGTGTATGTTTTTCCTGGAGCACCACATTCTTCGCATGTACGATAACTCATACTCTCAGCAAACGAGATAAAGTTGTAATGTTTATCAGTTGCAGCCTGAACATAGAATCGAAGTCCACCGAACTTCTCTTTTACTTGAACAGCAACTGGAACCTTACTTGCTTCTTCTTCCATAATTTGTTTACGGAGATCGATCTCACCCTGTGTGATAGTATCACCAGATGCATTACCATACATCTTCTCGCCAACTCTATCTTTGATAAAGTCATAGCGACTCTTGGCTGACAACCATTCGCTGCATAGTTTACCGCAAAGAATATCGATGATGTTATACCAACCATCACCACACTCAAGTCCCCAACACATGGCTGTGGTGCGCATATCTGCATTACGATCTTTGAAGATCAGCGGATACTTTGCACACAGTGCTTCGTCTAATTCTCGCTTCATAATTAACTCCAAGTCCTATGGTTTTCTGCCACATGCTCAAGTCCATCATATTCATGGATGTGCCATTCGACATCATCTGGAATTTCCAAGATTGCTAGTTCTGATGCCCAACCCCATGAATCTTTACCCAACTCTTCAATCACAGCAATCAAATCTGGATCATTGCGTTGTTCATAGAACTCATACTCACTTAGGTATGTCGCATCAGATTGTGGACTACCAGCTTTGTAATAGTCTGAATCATTTCCACGAATTGGATACTTAGCTGGCACTTTATCGAATGCGATACCTTTACGTTCAAGTAACTTCTCGAATGCGATATTTGAGATACCGAATCCACCAAAACATCTATTAATTACTACTTTCATTTTATTACCTTTGAATTATCTGCAACATCTTTGTCATCACGCAGTTCAATGAACACTGGGAGGAATAAAGATTCTTCTCCACTTTTGTTCTTGATCCTAGCATTATACTTCACTGCCACGATTTTGTCAACTAAATTTTCTTTCCAATATTGCTTTCGTTGTGCATCATTGAAACCAGATCCTACATTTACCTTTACAATTCCATCTGCGGATTCGCAAATAATTGCACCAAGCATTCCTACTGCTTTACCTTTGCCTTCTTCGACTGCAACGATTTTAAGATCGCATTCCAATTCACCTTTGAATTTAATCTGAGTCTTGCTTCGTTTGTCTTCCCATTCACCACTACCATCTTTAAGAATGATACCTTCGTATCCATCTGCAAGATAACCTTGGAAAATGTCTTGTGCTTGTTCTAGTGTTTCAACAATGGTTGATGTCACAGTCCAAATCTTTTTATTCTCTGACTTTTGATTGTTTACAATCTGTTCCAATGTCGAGAATCGTTTTGAATATGGTGTTAAACAATACCCATCAACAAATGCTACATATGGAATCAAATCCCAAACAGTGGCATGAACCTTTGCTGCATCTTCGGCAGAGATTGTACCCTTGTTTGCTTTGTTGAGGATACCATTACCTGTCTGGCGATCTGCGAACTGCATCGTCATGTCGTCCATAACCAATAACTCACCATCAAATACACAATCAACATTACCAGCAAGTGCAGCGAACTCTGCTTCTAGATTACCCAATAGCAGAATCTGTTTACCATTTCTGCTACGGAATTCTACCTTACCATCCCGAACAATGGCATTGAATCGCATACCATCCATCTTCATTTGTGCATAGGCTGGGAACTTAATCTTGTCAACTAACTTCTGTTCGAATGGACTGCATAACATACATGGGTATTCAGGAATCAAACCAGACCAAACTTTGTTGGCAGTCGATACATCAACACCACACTTCAAATCTTTGGAGATGATTCTCTCCAATACCTTAGCATCATCGGCTGATACGGATGACAGAAGCATACGGAGATATTCAATTGCTGCATTACCAGTGACAACTCTTTCCTTCAAGTCATACAATGCAAGCATGGCTTGATCAAGACTTGTTTGTTTTGAGTCAGTGGTATACTCAGGAATCTTTCGTTGATAGAATTGAGTAAATGGATCTAGTGCTAGCCGAATAACCTCACGCAGAGTTTCGTTATCGCTCTGTGCGTTTAATTGGTCGATCTTGAAATTGCGTGAGGCATTTTCAGCAAGACTGTTTAGAAATTCATTTATGTTCATTCATCACTCCATCAATATGTTTACACTTACCATGATATTTAAAACCGATACAACTACAGTACCATCCATTGTCTGACTTCTCTACAGTATAGACATGGTCTTTTGTACCTTTGACTTCCCAAATCTGATGAGTTGGCTCTTGTCCTTTAAAGTACATGTTGCGTTTAAGAACTTTGAATTTACGATAACGAGTATCGAATCGAAGTGGTTGCTTGAACATCTTAAAGTCTTGTGGATTGTTCCACATGAAATAACCATAAATCTTTTCCATATTTTCGGACATAAGATAAGTATGATTGGGTTGTCTGTATTCAACATCCCACTTCGTAATTTCTCTAGCGAGAATCATGCTGCTTCCCTGAAGTAACCATATGGCAGACCATTGAGGAAACAGAAGTATTCCCAGTCACCATCTGCTTGGCTGGCATCCATAATCCAGCGGAGAGCAGTTGCTCGATCCTTCGCACCCATACACATTGTGTTGGTGACATGCTGCTCAAATTTGGCAGTGGCTTCTGCTTCTGCTTCCTTGCGTGCGATCTCTTCACGCTCGATGACTCGACCAAGAGTTTCGAATTCAGCCATAAATTCTTCCTCAGTCCAATCAGTGGTATCGATACCACGAGGACGACTACCGTATGCATCCTTATACATATCCCAGTACTGGCACTGCATTTGTTCCAACACAGACATTTCTTCCCAAGATTTGAATTCGTTTGACATTTGCAATTCCTTTTCGATTTTCATACTACTATTATACCGCAATTCTGAATTAAAGACAACACTTAGATGCAACTCTTACGAGGGAATCCAGTCGCAAATCCAGAAGTCCCAGTGGACGCAGATCTTGTAACTTTACCAGACATGCGTTGCTTTGGTGCTTTGCGAGATTTTACAACTTCGATCGATCCACCTTTCTTCAAAAACAACTTTACTTGTTTTTCGGTTTCAGCACGGATCTCAGATTTTGATTTATAGAACATAATATATTTTCCTCTCAATTATTTCGACAAGTTCATAACACGACCATCATATTCCATAAAACTAACTTCAAATGGAATATAAACAATTTTGCCAACACGGGAATGTTTACCCTTTGGTTGAACCGCACCATCAAAAACATCTTTGGTGCAGGTAATTTTGTAAGCCATATAACCCATTTCATTGGTAATTGATTCAACATCACCTTCAACGAAACAGTCGTTACGACCAACCATAGGTTTGAAATCATAGCCACGAATCACATCACCAACAGAAGCAATCTTTGCATTCTTCAACATTTTCATTTCCTTTTCAATTTTCATACTACTATTATACAGCAAGTTGCAATTAAAGACAACAACTATCTGCAATAACCCTACGAGTCTGAGGGGATTAGAAACCCTTGTAGATACAGGGGTTTAGAATACGAAAAACCCTCTACGAGAGAGGGTTTAGAGGGAGGGCTAGGGAGAGCCTAGCAAGGGTTACAGACCGACTAAAGCAGACGCTGGAGCGATCTCTATCCCTGAACCGAATAATCGGTTGTATTCGTTGATCATTTTAGCCGATGGATTACCTTCGGTGGCGATGCATTGACTAAACAATTTCACCTTTCCTTCGGTATAAGGCATGTATGGCATCAATGCTAAACCAACACCATCTTTTGTTTGTTGCATGAGGATAGTTGCTGGTGCTTCTAATGTATATCCTAATCCTGTAACTTCTGCTTTACCAATTAGTTCTTCACCACTAATCAATTTAAATACTTTAATCTCTGTCATTTCAATCCTCTATAACAAGTTGTTCAATAAAATCTGCTGCATGATTTTGGTCACTAAAGTATTTAACTATTGTCCTTTCAAAATCATAACAATTCTGTGCAACCAACAATATCTGTCTATTCTTAAAGACAGAAATTTTGAGAACCCATTCGCCTCTTCGTACGGCAACGAATGAGATCATGTTGGGGGATAGTTTGGCTTTCATACAAGTATTTAGGGAGAGCCGAAACTCTCCCTACTTGTACGATTACTATTGGTTAGGGTTTGTTGGTATTTTACCGTTTACCCAATCCCAATCATCATCTGTCATTGGGATCCAATTGGTCATTTGCATTCTCCATAAGCAGCCATTAACTTCTGGGCTTCTTTATGTTTACCATTTCTGGCGAGATCTGCTGCTGTTTTAGCATAGCCAATTCCCTTCATAAGAACATAAATTGATCTGAAGAATTTTTTCATTATACTTCCTCAGTCAATAATTGTTTCTTACCAGCAGATTTAACTGGAATTTTCTTTGGTTTCTTTTCCTCTGGAATCAAACGCTCCAAAGCAATTTTAAGCATACCATTGAACAGTTCTGCGTTTTTGACTTCGATGTGATCATCAATAGCAAAGGCACGAGTAAATGCACGAGTGGCAATACCTTTGAAGAGGAAGTTATCATCTTCTGGAGTTGTTGCGTCAACATTACCCTTAACAATTAACTTACCACCATCGATAGTGATGTCGATCTCAGACTCACCGAAACCAGCAACTGCCAATTCGATTGTGTATGAGTTCTCATCATTCTTACGAATGTTGTATGGAGGATAGTTAGGAATATTCTTTGTCACATCATCATGAAATGTTTGCAAACGCTTAAATTGGTCATCGAAACCAATAAAGAATTTATCAAGGTCTTGTGGAAAGAATGCAGGTACGAAAGATTTAGTAACCATTATGATCTCCTTACTTAGTTGCGAATGCTTTTTTAGCATCAATTGAAGTTGCAGCTGTACCAACAGTAGTGAAAAAATCTACAGTTGATTTAGCGACAGTCTTAGCAAATGATTGCTGAGCATCGATATAAGTTTGGAGGGATTTTGCGACTTCATCGTTTTGAACGAATGTCTTAACGAATTGAGTCTTTGCACCAGAGATGGTGTCGATGGTTGTGTTGATTGCTGATAACATAGTGTTCTCCTTTTCAGCGAGTTAATTAAAATTGATACCCCGAAGGCATATCAGGTGCTGGTTACAACTCCAGCGACATCGTGCGTCATGTCTGCTTTAAAACGATTCGTAACTTAGTGGTCCTAAGGTGAATTTTTTAACGATTCATCACATACATAGTGATTTCGAATCCGTATCTCATTTCTACTGCTTCTGGTTTAGTCCACATATTAATCTCCTTAGTTATGTCCAAGACGGACACTTATACTTATTCCCCGAAGGCAAATAATACACTAAAGAAAATCATTATTTTAGACTAATTACCTAATTATTTATGCTTTTGGTGCTTCAGCAGCATTGTTCAATAGTGCTGCCTGTGGGTCACCTTGCTGTTTAATCTTACCGATTAATGCAACGACTTCCTCGAAAGGATGCTTACCCAAAACACGCAACACAGTGTTTACTTCTTCAATACTCAATTCAAGTTTGATCATTTTAGATTCCTATAAAATTATTTAGTTTTCTTACCAATGTTATATTTAGGAACAAGTTCCCATTCGTTTTTCTCTTTAAAAGAGACAACTTTAATTTGAGACAAAGATGCCTTTTGCTCAGACTGCGTTGGATGTAGAATCTTTAATAGATCCCAATCTTGCAATAAGCCAGCAATAGCATTTCTTCTCTCAATATCGCCACTCGTGATGTTAGATTCTTTACCATCAAGAGCAAACAATTCTTTGAAATGCACAATGAAGTATCTACCTTGCTTATGTAAAATATGGCAAGATTGATACAATGTGTTTTCTTTTCTGGAAGCAATCCCGATTCGGGTAAGTGTCTCACGAACCTTCAAAAAATTATCTGGTTCAGGTAATATCACTTCAAGCATCGACTCAGGAGTCCAGTCGTAATAAATCAATTCGACAGTCATTATTTTCCACCTTTGTATAATTTTTCTTTTATCATAACTAATTGATCCTCAGAGAGAACGCTGAGTGCTTCCACTGCCTTCTCATCAGAATAACCAAAGTATTCTTTTACAAGTCGAATCGATTCTGTCTCGGCATCTTTTTTATGCCATTTACTGAACCTTTTCTTCTTGGAGATACTATTTAGTAAAAAAGAAAATTGCCAATCCTCTGGGATACCTGCATTACGATTCATCTCGTTTGCATAAAGGACTGTATCGGGGAAATAAGATAACCCTCTATTAATAAGGAATGGTTTATAATCCTTACTTGCTAGTGGGTCTTCGAATAGGTCTTTCTTGGTCGTGTTAATTGCATTAATAAAGTCAAAAGGTGTCATAATATATCGCCATAGGATTCGGTATTAAAAGATAAAACCATCCTGTCTTTGGTTTGATTTATCTGGTGGTTAGAACCATGTTCGATCCATCCAGGAAATAGAATTAAATCTCCTGTGTTGGGTTTAAATGTAGACCATTCATAAGCATACTCAGTAGGAGTATCGCCCAACACAACGTATTTAATATATGGGTTAGGATTCTTTAAAACTAAATGACTGCTACTATCATCAACATTAATGTAAAGTGCTCCAGCAATCACAGACTTTGAATGAGTATGATCAATTAAAATACTACCTTCCTGCTGAGTGTTTGTCCAAGAATTTGTTATTCTAACTGCAGGAAAGTTATGTTTAATTTTATACTCTTCTATAACTACAGTCAAATTTTTAACTAGATCTTTTAATTCTGGAATGTTCTTAACTATATCAGATAAAATATCTTGGTTTAACGAGAAGTTTGATGCAGCTTCACCAACAAATGCTCCGTATGGTTCTAGTGGTTTATTTTGAATGTAGTTAAAGATAAGACCACATTCTTCTTTCGATAAGAACTCTGGAGCACGAATGACTAATGTTGGAAATAAATTATACGTTTCTGTGTTCATGAGTAAAACCCAGTTTGGGAAAGATTACTCTCGGCACATCCAAAAGATTTTCCAGGATATCGTTTTCTAAGATTAGTTTCTACTTCGTCTTTGGTTGAACCCTGTGCCATAAATTCATTGGTTTCTCTATCGTAAACATAGAATGTATTATTATGTTTTTCGATAGTGATTTGAATAGACTCTTCATCTTGTTCACTAGATTCTTGCAAACGATCAAGCAATTTTTCTGTGATTTGTTTAGCGTGTTCTTCTCTTGCTTTCCATCCAGACACTGCTCCACCGAGCCATACAATAAATGTATATACTACTAAAAGAATAAATTCCATGTTAGCCTCATTTGAATTTACAGTTAGCCATAACTTCTGTAAGTGCTGCCATAATATTTAGTTCATGGTCAGCTACAAATGCTGCTTTATACTGATAGTCAGCCAGTGTTAAAACAAGTTGAGGAATACTATTGGGATCCATATTGACAGATGCGGTATCATACAACTCACGGAATAGACTTGTCGTGTCTGCATCAGTTTGTTTGGCAACCCACTTACGCACTTCGGTAAAGTTCTTATCCTTGAGTAACTTAACCAAGTCTTTAAATGACTCTTCTGACATATTAAGAAGAATGCCAGAGTCGATCTTACCAGATACGGAATAGCGTTGGAGTTCATTTAGAATCCTACGATAGTCAGGGAAGTGTTTTGTGATTAGTTCGGCAACTACTTTAGGATCGAATTCGATGTTCTCTTGTTTGAGAATCTGAACGGCTCTCTTGAAGAAAGTTGCAGCGATCTCTTGTTTGTCTTTTGAATCAATCTTGAATTCAATCACAGCACAACGACTGTGGAGTGGTTCAATGATACGATTCTTAAAGTTACATGTGAAGATGAAACGACAGTTGCCAGAGAATTCTTCAATAAAAGATCTCAATGCAGGTTGAACCGATTGAGCATTCATGTAGTCTGCTTCATCAACGATAACGACTTTCTTGGCATCAGTAAGAGATACGGTAGAAGCAAATCCCTTAATTGTAGTTCGAAGAACATCAATTGAACGACCTTCATCAGATCCGTTTACTAGGATATACTCAGCACCGATTTCGTTACATAGTGCTTTTGCTACTGTAGTTTTACCTACACCTGCTGTTCCTGAGAATAGGAATGAGGGTAGTTCACCTTGTGTGATGTATTGTTTGAATGTATCTTTAAGTGCCTGTGGTAGTACACAATCATCAATCTTCTGTGGACGATACTTTTCTACCCACAAGAATTGGTCTTCACGACTATCAATCATAATAACTCCATAATAAAAAGAAGAGAGTAATTATACTCTCTCTAAAATCAAAATTCAAATGTAGAATCTGCTTCAACTGCTACATAATACACCAAGTCAGTATTTGGTGATTTGAAACGAGAGATCTTCTTGCTGGAAATGCTAACATCGTAATCTCCAGGAAGCATCTTTAGATTCTCAACTTTTAAGTTTACCTTAAAAGTCTTATCGGTATCGCCAACTGGTTCGCTGAAAGAGTTACCAGAAGCATTCTTTTTATCGCCAACGACAGCAACTACCTTACTGCCATCACCAACGATTGATACATCGGCTGCACGAAGGACTGAAGAAGTTTTCTTAATCATATCCAACATACTTGAAGACATGCGGAAGTTAATCTCTGCTTCAGGGAATGTAATTGCTTTCTGAGGAGCAGTTAAGTTCGATGCATCAGCTGCAAAGAATTTGATATTCATACTACCTTGCTTGATAGAAACATACTTGTCTTGGAAGTCCAACTCTGGATCTTCGAACAAAGACATCGCACCTAGAAACTCATTGAGGTCATAGATGGCAAAGTCTGGAAAGGTTTCTGTCACTGTGGCATCTGCCATGACATTCTTCTGTCCTGAGATTGTTGCTAGTTTGTTACCTTGCTTCAAGAGAAGATTGCTGTTGATGCCAGCAAAGTTCTTGATTAGGTTTACAGTTTCTTTAGATAATTTCATAGGGTTTCCTTTTCAAATTGTACATTACTATGTATAAAATATTATACCTCAGAACGAGGTATTTGACAAATTTATTTTGATGTTACTTTTAACTCTAAACCGATTGCAGTCAACCAAGTGTTTAGTCGTTCAGCCACAATTGATGGATCTTTTGGATTAGTAAAATCAATGTTCATATCCATTACAGTATCACCAGACTGGTCTTCACGAGAGTTGTATCGTAAAGAAAAGTCTTCATTTATTTTCACATTCTTAGCCATAATTATTCCTTAGAGTATTTCACATCGTGTTCGTGCAAGAACATTAAGCAACACATTGCGTGTGCTAGGTGATTCTTTCCAGTTTCGGGATCGTTTTGCTCTCCCTCTTTCCATGCCCACAGATGTCTTTGCATCGCATCAAAGTATCTACGCTTTGAATCTGGAACATGCTTCCAATTATCTGGTTCGTATTTCTCCGCCCCAAATGTTAGAATTTCTACAGTCGCTTTTAATGCGAGTGGTGGCAGTAAACCATATTGTAGTTTACCACCATCAAATTTACGACCACCTGTGGTGGCATTTTGCGATTTCTTTACGTCTTCTTTAGTTGCCATTATTCAATTTCCATTACAAAGTTGATAACAATTCTTCTCTTGTTAAGAATTGGATTAGATGCCCTATGATCCATTATAGATTTAAAATAAAACGCAGTTCCTTTTTTAGGAGTGCATGTTACAATATCATTCCCATCATAAACAACAGTATCACCATCAGAATCTTCAACATAATATACCATAGAAACAACACTGGTACATGGTGAATCTTTTGCTATGTCTGTATGTATTGAATTCTGTATCTGCTCTTCTGTTACTTTTAGTTGAGTCAGTAAATTTATTTTTATTCGTACTAAGTTTACAATTTTAAAAGAAGTTTGTTCTTCAAAAGATTGTATAATAGGTTTTAATGATTCAAATATTGGTGAAGATATATTGTTATCTTTTAATACTGTATGGATAAATTGGAATCCATCGTCTCCACCATTACCATATTCACCAGTAGTAGAATCATTATAGTACCATGGAAAATTCGCACTCGATATTTCTTCAGAAAGTTTATCCTGTAGTTCTTTTGGAATTATACTTTCTATAATCATAATGATATGACAAATGGACACTCAGTTAAGAATGTCCATTTATAACTCACTTAATTAGGCTGTACGAGTAAATACAGTAGAACCAGCATAGCGGTTAGCCAAAGAAACCATTGCACGAGTTGGTTTACCGATGCGGTATTTAACCACTTCAGTGCCATTTACAACTGCTGGGTTAGAGTAAACACAGTAACCTTGCTCACGCAAGTTACGGATTGTGCTTGCAGGATGTGCAATACCGAAAGAGGACTTGATCTGCTTAGCAGTAAAAGTCTTGCCTTTTTGTAGGTGCGATAAAAGAAGTTCTTGCTTGGACATTATATAATATCTCCATAATAAACAGCCATCAAATGAAAAAATCATCTGGGGCGATGGCAGTACCCCAGATGACAGATAAAACTCTAATTAAACAGTGATGCCATTCTCACGTAGGATTGCATTGAAGTCTTCTGCTTCGTCATTGAATTCAGCAGACTCATCAACAATCTTTTGAAGACGAGACATTTCCATCTTATCTTCAGTGGCAACTGCAGTCTTAGCAGGTGCTTTGACTTTAACAGTCTTGGCTTTCGCAAGTTTCGCAACTTTCGCTTTAGCCTTAGCTACTTTTGGAGTATTCTTCTCAGCCAATTCTTTGGCATAAGCAGACAACTCGACATCAGTAGGAATCGGCAACTGGTATACACCACGCTCGATTTTGTTTTTATTGAACAACCAATTTGGGTATCCAATCTTTTCACCCTTCGCACCAGTACGCTGGTCACGAATTGCATAATAAATTGCAGCACATTCCTTCAGAGTAATCTGAGGAGCATTCTTGTACTGTTTGTTGGACTCAAGAACAGCCACAACAAAACGCTTTTGAGACAAAGTCAAGTTTGCAAATTTCAACATAATATATTTCCTTTTAAAAGTTTCACAAAAATTTCTAACTAACAGATACTATTATACTACAATTCCGAATTAAAGGCAAGTTCTTTTTGTAATAACCCTACAAAGTTGCAGGGATTACTAAAGTATTACTTTTAGAAGGGAATCTCGTCGTCTGGCTTAGGTGTTTCTACTGCAACAGCCACTGGTTCAGGTTGTGGGTTTGCAACTTTATCGAACAAGTCAATGAATGCAGCTTTTGTTGCAGCATCAAAACGATTGCAACACAACTCAACTGCTTTCATACGATCTTTAAAAATCGCAAAGGCACGAACAATATGGATCATACGACGAGTCGTAATTGTTTCATCCACACCACCATCCTCGAAAGTGCGACGAATTGCTTCAGCCCACTTCACGAGTGTCTCTGCAAACTCGGCATCTAGACAGCCATAAGTTTCCATGAGATTCTTAATAATCTTAACTTCGATTTTCGCATTTGGATATTCCTGTTCGAATGTAACAGCGAATCGCTCCAAGAATGCTTCGTTCAAGACGTTTGTACCGATGTAACGACCATCGTCTGAACCCTTACCCTTAGTATTGGCAGTTGCAAAGATGTTGAATCCTTCTGCTGGAACAATCATCTCATTCTTGAGTTTGAAGTAATATGGCTTACCCTCAAGAATCGGTTGCAAGCAAAGTAAAGTATTTGCTGAACCTGCATCGATCTCGTCAAGCAAGAGTGCAGTACCATTGCGCATGGCGATAAGGACTGGACCCTCTACAATCTCCACATTACCATCTTCCAAAGTCTTGGAACCGATGAGTTGTTCTTCGTCTGTCATCATGTTGAGGTTAACACGAATCAATGGACGTTTGTGTTTGGCACAAATCTGTTCGACCATTGTTGACTTGCCATTCCCAGTTGGACCAGAAATATATGCAGGATAAAAGATACCAGACTTGATAATGTTTTCCAAATCGGTGTAGTTACCGAATGGAACAAAGTTGCTATCTTTCCTCGGGATCAACGCTGAGATGTCAGAGTAGTCTACCTTAAAGGATTCTTGTTTCACAGGTTGTGCTTTCAGTGCAGTGTTTCCAACAACAGGGGTTGCACCACCATCAATAGCGTACAAACCACGACCAACTTTATTCTTCATAAGCCACAGAGGATACTTCTCTGTCTTTAATGCTTTCATAACATTCAAAAGTTCTGGACGACTCACAGTGCCTTTAGTTGCAGTGTCAGGGTACATTTCTTTCATCTTTGATTCAAACGAATCACGGAACTGGTTATCAGTTTTTGCCATCACATTCTCCATAATAAACTACACTTTCACAAATTCATAACGACTATTATACTGTAATTAACAATAAAAGTCAACACTTATTTTTCCTTGTAGATACAAGGGTCTTAGGCTACTAATCCAACGAATCGGTTGAGTAGGACTCGGGAAGTCTTCTTTACATTCAAGAATTTACCGAAATTCCTTGCAATCGCTTTTGCATTCGCATCTGCTTTTACATCTAACTCACCCTCTTGAATCTTGGTTGAGGACTGCGGGATCAGGAACAATTCGTCACGACCAGTATTTTTTACTGATGCAAATCCTTGTGTTTTAAATTGTTTTTTCCATGCTTCAACTAGTGCATACATATCGCCATTGTAGTTAGGTAGATTTGATTGCAAGACACCACGCAAATCACGACCACGATTCTGACAGATATGGAATCCAACCATTGCAACATTATAGCGATCTTTAATCATTCGAAGAATCATCTCAGTTTGATTACCAGATAGACGACCAATTTCGTAAGTCTTCTGTGTAACTTCATCTTTAATAAAGTTCTTGATTTTGATTCGTTTGTACATACCATCAACAACTTCAGTACGAGAGTCATCGAAACGACCATAAGAATACGTATTCAATGAACCACCTTCACCATCGGTAAGAGTGATGAAAGTTGTTTTCTCGATATTGTTATTCTTGATAAATGTACCCAAAGTATTATAGCAATATACCAATGCTTCATTTAATGGAGTACCACCAGTGTTATAACCTTCATTCCAGTGGAAACGATAGTCAAGGATACGACGAGCCATTGAATTGAATTCACTGCTAGTCATTTTGTTATTAAAGAATTCTAACAGATGGAATCTGTCTGCACAGTCAATCAAGTTATTTTCTTCTCGCCTTGCAGTTCTCCAAGCATGATATGATTCATTTTCTGCTTGAGTTCGAGTTATCCTGTCATTATAGTCAGTGGTGAATGCAAAGACACGATATGGAATCTGAACACGATTACAGAACATAGCCAGATTAATAACCTGCTTCATTGTATCTTTCAATACCTCATTCATTGAACCAGACCAGTCAACAAGAAGAATCATACCATGATTCTTACCTTGTGGTAGAGAAGTCACACGCTTGAACAAATCGTCTTGCAACTTATATGCATAGACTTTCTTCATGTCCAATGAACCAATCTTTGATATCGTTGCACGCTTATGTAGTTGAGCAGACTTTTTCATCTCGAATTCTTTCACGAGATAATTAACAGTACGAATTGATTCGGTTTTGAATTGTACAAAATCTAAATCCTCTGCTGCATGAAAAGCAGTTCGTTGTTCATCACTCATATTGCGAGTGCGGTAGTCAATCGTATCTGGACTATCAACTGACCATTTTTCAGGTGATTTAGTTTCATTGAGGACTTGTTTGTAGCCAATAACTGGATCTGTAAAATAGTCTGTATCAAATTTCCAATATTTGTATTCAGTGGAATCGTCAGCAAGGTCTTCCAATTTGTTTTGGAATGCTCTTTCTGTTTTTGATTCTAAGTCATCACCCTCTTCTGACTTGTCATCATTTTGTAGATTAGATGATTTATTCTGTTTTGATGGTTTCAGATCTTCATCATTACCACCATCTTGTTCTTCAAAGTCATCATCGCCATCGATGTCAAAGTCACCATAAATTGGATCTTCGTTTTCATCTTCGTCATCACCATCTTCTTCCTGTTCTTGGAATTTGGCATTTTGTTTACGCTCTTCGGCTACTTGTTTGGAATATGCATAGATATCGTTTGCTAATGCAATGATTTCATCGACAGTCTCAGTGCGTTCAGCACGATTCACAAATACCTTTTCGTCAGGTGTGAATGTTACACCACACTGGAATCCAGCCTTAAAGTAGAGATTGATTTTGTCGATGAGTAACAAGTCGTCAAAGTTTTGAACTTGTTTCGTGCCAAAGAAGTCACGATCATTGAGTTGCTTATATCCTTCGTTCATGCGTTTGCGCAATCCTGGATATTTGCGTTTGATAAGTTTCTCGATACGAACATCTTCTAGGACATTCATGTATGAGTGTAACTTAGGGGTATCCCTTAGTGGTTCAAGATAGTCATCGTTGGTGTAAAGGGCATGACCCACTTCGTGACCAACTAACATATCTTCAATTTCGGGAGTCATATCTTTCCACATCGGCAG
>Ga0315905_10001797_pt1 | contig 22817 bp, 32 predicted proteins | sample LakEriMetagenome_5_FD_203522 | JGI IMG/M metagenome (GOLD analysis project Ga0315905, IMG submission 203522) | Freshwater fungal communities from buoy surface, Lake Erie, Ohio, United States - Buoy 4 MA121 | ecosystem: Environmental > Aquatic > Freshwater > Lake | place: USA: Lake Erie, Ohio...
CTTGCAGGCAATCACGATACATACTACAAGAATACTAATGATGTAAACTCTCCTGACTTATTGTTGCGTGAATATAATAACATTGACGTTATTGATTCTCCAGAAACAATTGTCATTGATGGAACTAGCATCTGTATGATGCCGTGGATTTGTCCTGAAAACTATCAAGAATCTCTTGATGAAATGAAAAACACTAAAGCAGAAATCTGTATGGGTCACTTTGAGATCGCAGGTTTTGCAATGCACAGAGGAATGGAATCCCATGAAGGTCTTTCTAAAGAAATATTTGACAAGTTTGATATGGTGTTTTCTGGTCATTATCATCATCGTTCAGATGATGGTCATATCTATTATCTTGGCAACCCCTACGAACTTACTTGGCAAGATTACAAAGACACTAGAGGATTCCACTTGTTTGATCTTGAGCGAAGAGAACTCGAATTCATACCAAATCCAAATACTATGTTTGAAAGAGTCGAATACGACGACAAAGAATCCGATCCCATCGATCTCGATTTAATTGATTTGTCTGGTAAGTATGTAAAGTTAGTTGTAGTTAATAAGACTGACTATTATAAATTTGACAAGTTCATTCAGAAGCTGTATAATAAGGGATGCTACGAGATTAAGATTATTGAAGACTTTTCTGAATTTGAAGAAGGTCAGATCGATGAAGAAATTAATCTTGAAGATACCGTATCTGTTTTATCTAACTACGTTGACTCTATTGAAACAGACGTTGACAAAGAACAGATTAAAACATTCATGAGAACTCTTTATACAGAAGCAGTCAATCAAGAGGTAGTATAATGCAACTAGAATTAGATTTCGGGCAATGGAATCAATTGGAATTATTTAATGATAATCTTTAAATCAATTAGTTGGAAGAATTTTTTATCTACTGGTAATTCTCCAAACAAAGTTTTACTAAACAAATCACCTACAACTCTAGTCATTGGTAAGAATGGCGAAGGTAAGAGCACAATCTTAGATGCATTGTGCTTTTCGCTATTCGGTAAACCATTTCGAAATATCAACAAGGGACAGTTGGTCAACTCCATCAATCAAAAAGGTTGTGTGGTTGAGATTGAATTTGAAATTGGTGCACGTCAATACAAAATCATTCGTGGTATCAAACCAAATATTTTCGAGATCTATCTTAATGGTGAGATGATCAATCAAGATGCAGCTTCTCGAGATTATCAAAAGGTTCTTGAGCAACAAATCTTAAAGTTAAACTACAAGACATTTACACAAGTTGTTATTCTTGGTTCAGCATCGTTTGTTCCATTCATGCAGTTGTCCTCTCTACAAAGACGTGAAGTTATTGAAGACATTCTTGATATTCGTATTTTCTCTACTATGAATACTCTGCTGAAAGAAAAGATTAATGAAACAAAAGATGAGATCTCCAAAGCTGAAGCAGAAATTGCCACAGCAAAAACTCAAGTCGATTCTCAGACACAACTCATCAAAGCCATCACGGAAGCCAAAGCTGAAAGTATCAACAACATCTTATCCAAGATTTCTGCTAACAATGCTGAAATTTTACAGGCAGAGGGCGAGATCCAACTTATCATTTCGGAGATCGATACTCTTAAAACAAGCATCAATGATAAAGAAGTTGTTAATGAAGACATCGAAAAGGCAAAGTCAATCAAGTCCAAGTTACTCCAGAAAATCGAAACTTGTGAAGGTCACACAGAGTTCTTTAACGAGCATGATGTTTGTCCATCATGTGACCAGAATATCCCAGAGGAACACAAGTCTAAAATTGTCGAAGACCTTAATTCAAAGTTGCTGGAACAAAACACAAAAATTGGTGAACTTGAAACTATCCTCTCCAATCTTAACCAAAAGTTATCTACGATTACTGAAATCCAATCGAAAATTACCGATAAAAATATTGAACTATCTACAAGAAACTCAACAGTCACCTTGCTCAATAAACAAGTTAAAGAAATGCAAGCTGAAGTTGAAAGCACAAAAACTGATACGACAAATATCGATGAAGAAAAACGTAAGTTAAAAGACTTGGCTAAATCTGCCATGGAAAAGATTACAACCAAAACAACTCTACAAGAACAACGTAATCTTGAAGAGGTGGCAAGCATCCTATTAAAAGATACTGGTATTAAGACTGCCATCATTCGTGAGTATCTACCTGCCATGAATAAGTTAATCAACAAGTATCTCCAAGCCATGGATGCGTATATCCACTTCGAGTTGGATGAATCATTTAACGAGATTGTCAAGTCAAGACATCGTGATGATTTTACCTATGCAAGTTTTTCTGAAGGTGAGAAGATGCGTATTGACTTATCCATTCTATTCACTTGGCGACAAATTGCTAAGATGAAAAACTCTGTCAATACTAATCTTTTACTGCTCGATGAGATCTTTGATTCTTCTCTTGACACTGCAGGAACAGATTACTTCTTGAACTTAATGAATCAGTTTGGTGAGAACACAAACATCTTCGTTATCTCTCACAAAGGTGATCAGTTGTTTGATAAATTCAGATCTGTCATTAAGTTTGAAAAGCGAAACGACTTCAGCCTTATTGCAACTTCGTAATCCCCTCAACTCTGTAGGGTCTTGTAAGTTGTTGTTTTTACAGGGAAAATTAAAACAGTTGTCTTTTATTAGGTTTTGATGCATAATTCACTCTATTGAATAGGAGATGAATATGTGGAAAGACTTTAGTGATTTTGAAATTGCAGAACTGGCTGGAAAGTATGGTATTGAAGATAGCTTACTTTTTGCAGGTGACTTGAGTCTTATCAATCGTGAAGAGATTGAAAATGAATTGACTCTTATTGAACATGAATTTGCATTTGGGGAATAAATAATATTATGGAAATGAAAGCATCTGATCTATCTGCAAGACTTCTGGCTACAGAAAATCTTTCTGTCATTCGTGCCAGAGCAAGAACTGCATCTTTCGACATCAAGAGTCGTATCCTGACTTTGCCGATGTGGAAAGATATGACTCCTGAAATTGAAGATATGTTGATTGGTCACGAAGTGGGTCATGCCCTTTATACCAACAATGATTATCTTGAACCATTAAAAGATACCCCTAAGTTACACTCATACATGAATGTCTTAGAAGATGTTCGTATCGAGAAACTTATCAAACGTAAGTATCCAGGATTGCGCAAACGCATGAACGAAGGATACAAGCAACTCAATGATCGTGACTTCTTTGGCACGAAACAAGTTCAAGACTTTGACGAACTGTTACTCATTGACAAAATCAATCTCTACTTTAAAGCTGGATTCCAGTGTGGTGTAACATTCACACCTGATGAAAAGGCATTTGTGAATCGTGCTGAACGCACTGAAACAGTTGATGAAGTTATTTCATTGGCAAACGATATCTACGCATACTCAAAACAGCAAGCTGAAGAGCGTAAGCAACAACAGCAATTCGAAGAAGCTGAAGAGGGTGAAGAAGACGAAGATCCAATTTATGGCGACTTTGATATCGATGAAGATGATGACTTTGAAGAACAAGATGGTGACGATGAAGATCTAAAACCATCTAAACAAAACAAACAGTCTGCTCTCCAAAATGACGACAAGTCTGAAGAGGGTGATGACTTAGAATCAAAAACAGAAAGAGCATTCCAAAATAAATTGGAAGACCTAGCTGATGATTCTACTGAATACAAATACTGGAAATTTGATACTGATTACTTCAAAGATCCAGTTATTGGTTACAAACAGATTCTGAATGAAACTAAATCACCTGAGCAATGGGACATTGATAATCCTGATACGATTGACTATCGTACTCGCTACATGGACCAAGAACAGAAGGCTAAATTTAAGTCTGCAGAATCAGCTGACTACACTCAGTTTAAGACTGAATCTATTCGTACTGTAAATTATCTCGTGAAAGAATTCGAGATGAAGAAGTCTGCACAGATGCATAAGCGTGCAACAGTATCAAAGATTGGTTCGTTGGATATGAAGAAAGTCTATGCATATAAACTGCAAGACGATTTGTTCAAGCGTGTGACTTCTCTGCCACAAGGCAAAAACCATGGCATGATTCTTCTTGTTGATTGGTCTGGTTCAATGAACGAAGTATTGAAAGATACTATGAAGCAGGTTATCAACTTGGCTATGTTCTGTAATCGTGTTCAGATTCCATATCGTGTCTATGCATTTACCACTGATTACAACGATAATGTGGCACAAACTGCTGAACAACATGAAGCATATCGTGCTTGGAGAACTATAAGACGAGAGCCCAACGATCTGATTGATTGTGCTGATAGATTTCACTTGTTGGAGTTCTTCAATAACAAAATGTCCACCACTGAATTCAATTCAATGGCTCGTCGTATCCTTGATTATCGTTTTCACTGGAATGAAGGTTACAACACTGGTGGCACTCCACTGAATGAAGCATTGGTATATTGCTACCATACATTGGGTAAGTTCATCAAGAACAACAACATCGAGAAAACAACTTTCATCACTCTTACTGATGGTGAGGGTGGTGCATTGAACACCTATTCGTCTGGTCGTTTCGATGACTCTCGCACTGAAATTGTTAATAGTGTTTACAAGCGAATTAAAATTAAGAACTTTATCAAAGATGAAGTTACACAGAAGACTTACGAAATTGGTCGCATGTCTGGTAATCAAACTGAGATGATTCTTCGAATGATGAAAGATCGCTACAATATTGCAATGGTTGGATTCCATATCTGTCAGAATCGTGGTCGTGATTTGCGTGGTGTTGCACACTCAAACCTGCCTGATTACAAGGGAGATATTTACTCTCTGATTGAATCTTGGAAAAAAGATTTCAGAACAAATGGCTTTGCATCGGTGAAGAACACTGGTCGTGATGAATTGTTTTTGATTCCACAGGCATCCACTAAAATTCAAGAGGGTGAACTGGATGTAAAAGCAGATGCAAATGCAAAATCGATCGCCAAGAACTTTGGTAAGTATTTGAATGTTAAAAAGACTAGCCGAGTCCTGCTCAATCGTTTCGTGGGTCTGGTAGCGTAAGTTGTTGATTTTACAGGGGTAAATTAGGTGTTGTCTTTAATTGCAAATTAGGGCATAATAGTTGTATGATTAATACTGAAAGTGAATTTATGACTGACCTTGAACTTATTGCTACCTTATCCTTTACCTCTGAAAATGGCTTGCTTCGTGCTACCTTTCCTAATGGTGCTGGTTATTATGAAATTGAGGGTTCTACTCTCCGCTGTTTTGAAATTTGTTCTGATGGTTCTTACGTGTGTGAAACAAAAACCCTCACCTGAGTGGGGTTATTGCAATTAATGTTTGTCTTTAATTGCGATTTAGGGAATAATAATCGTTATCGTTGATTGAAAGTAGTTTTATTATGGAGAATGTGATGGCAAAAACTGATACGCAGTTTCGTGATTCGTTTGAATCAAAAATGAGAGAGATGTACCCTGACACTGCCACTAAAGGCACTGTGAGTCGTCCAGAACTTTTGGATGTTATGAAAGCACTAAAGACAGAGAAGTATCCTCTTTGGCTTATGAAGAATAAAGTTGGTCGTGGCTTGTACGCTATTGATGGTGGTGCAACCCCTGTTATTGGAAACACTGCATTGAAAGCACAACCTGTGAAACAAGAATCGTTTAAGGTGGACTACTCTGATATCTCAGCCCTAGTTCCAAAGAAAGATCCAAACTTTGTACCATTCGGTAACTATTCCGATTTGGAAAACATTATCAAGTCTGAAATCTTTTATCCTGCATACATCTCTGGTCCAACTGGTAATGGTAAGTCAACAATGGTTGAACAGATTTGTGCCAAACACAAACGTCCATTGATTCGTGTCAACCTAAACATGATGACAGACGAGGAACAACTCATTGGATCCAAGACACTGGAAGACGGTAACGTAGAGATCGTGGAGGGTCCAGTCCTTATTGCAATGCGCAATGGCACTGCACTCTTGCTTGACGAGATCGATGCAGGTTCAGCCAATACGTTGCTTTGCTTGCAACCTATTCTTGAGGGTAAACCATACTACTTCAAACTCAAGAATGAGATGATTGTTCCAGCTGAAGGATTCAACATCTTTGCCACTGCAAATACTAAGGGTAAGGGTTCAGACGATGGTCGCTACATTGGCACCAACGTATTGAACGAAGCATTCTTGGAGCGATTCGCTGTAACCTTCGAACAGGATTATCCTAATGCGAAGGTCGAAGTTAAGATTATTAAGAATCTCATGGAAACTTATGGCTGTCTAGATGCCGAGTTTGCAGAGACACTCGTAAAGTGGGCTGAAGCAATTCGTCGTACTTTCGAGGATGGTGGTGTGGATGAAACTATTACGACTCGTCGTATGATTCACATTGTTCGTGCGTTTGCGATTTTCAAGAATCAGCAGAAAGCAGTTGAGTTGTGTTGCAATCGTTTCGATGCTGCAACGAAAGCTGCATTCATCGACTTGTTCGATAAAGTTGCAAACCCTCAACCTGAACCTGTTGCAGTTGTGGAAGCACCTGCTCCAAGTCCTTCAGACGAGGTGCCATTCTAATCCCCTGCAACTTATGGGGTTATTGCAAATAAGACTTGCCTTTAATCCCATCTTGTTGTATAATAGAACTTGTTGTGTTGGAAATTTGAAAACTTTTTAAGGAATATATTATGTTGAAATTTAATGCTTTGTCTTTGTCTCAAAAACGATTTGTTGTTGCAGTGATTGAATCTAATCCTCAATACAAAAAAGATCCTCAGATTACTCTGAAGGAATGTGCTGCAATCTATTACACTCTACGTGACCAGCGTACTGGTTCTAAGGGTGAGAAGATTGGTTATCCTAACTGGTTGTTCAACAAGAACAAAGTAGAGCGTGGTGTGTATCAGTTGCCAGTTCCTACTGATGCCGAGTTGTCTGCTTTTGCAAAAGAAATTGCAGACAAACAGACTGCTCCAGTTGCTAAAGCCAAAGCCAAAGTTGCGAAACTTGCTAAGGCTAAGACTGTGAAAGCCAAGACTCCTGCAAAGACTGCAGTCGAGAAAGATGAACAGATGGAGATGTCACGTCTTCAGCGAATCATCGATGATTCTGTTGATGTTGATGGCGATGTCGAAGACTTCAATGCCATCCTACGTGAAAACGGCATCACTGTTTAATTAGAGTTTACCTTTCATCTGGGGTTCTGCCATCGCCCCAGATGATTTTTTTCATTTGATGGTTGTTAATTATGGAGTTATTATGTCTAAACAAGAAATGCTTTTGACGCATCTACAAAAAGGTAAAGAGTTTACTGCTAAGCAGATCAAGTCCTCTTTCGGTATTGCTCATCCAGCTTCTACTATTCGTGACTTGCGTGAGCAAGGCTATTGCGTGTACTCAAACCCAGCAGTTGTGAATGGTGTTGAAGTTGTTAAGTACCGTATCGGTAAGCCAACTCGTGCTATGGTTGCTCTTGCAGCTGCAGTTCGTGGCTCTTCAGTGTTTACTCGCACTGCCTAAGTGAGTTATAAATGGGCATTCTCTGAGTGTCCATTTGTCGTTTCATTTGGAGAATAATATGGCAACCAAAGAAGATATTAAGAAGTCGCAGAATGCCACAACAGGTGGTCGTAAATTTGATGGTGGTAAACTTCAGTATGGATTACTACCACCACTGGCATTAAAAGCCACTGTAGAAATTCTAACATTTGGTGCGGAGAAATACGAACCAGATAATTGGAAGAATGTCCCAGACTCCAAACGTAGATACTTTGATGCAATGCAAAGACATCTGTGGGCATGGAAAGAGGGAGAGCAAAACGATCCCGAGACTGGCAAGAATCACTTGGCACATGCAATGTGTTGCTTGATGTTCTTGTATGAACACGATGTCAAGTACTCAAAATAAATTTGTCAAACACCTCGTTCTGAGGTATAATGTTTTATACATAGTAATGTAATCATTTGAATGGAGAAAGTAATGAAACTTAGTAAAGAAACCACTGCCCTAATTAAAAACTTTGCTGGAATTAACAGCAATCTACTTTTAAAGAGTGGCAATAAACTCGCAACAATCTCATCACAGAAAAACGTGATGGCTGATGCGACAGTAACAGAAACATTCCCTGACTTTGGAATCTACGATCTCAATGAGTTCTTGGGTGCTATGTCTTTGTTTGACGATCCTGAATTGGACTTTCAAGAGAAGTATGTTTCAATTAGTCAAGGTAGTATGAAGATTAAGTTCTTTGCTGCAGACGCATCTGTATTGGTCGCACCACAAAAAGCCATCACATTCCCTGAAGCAGAAATCAACTTCACGATGTCTGCTGGTATGTTGAATATGATTAATAAGACTGCATCTGTTCTACGTGCATCTGATGTATCAATTGTTGGTGATGGCACTAATGTTATTGCAGTTGTTGGTGATAAGAAGAATGTTACTGGTAACTCTTTTAGTGAATCTGTTGGTGCTACTGATAAGACTTTCAAAGTCAATCTGAAAGTAGAAAACCTAAAGATGCTTCCAGGTGATTATCAAGTATCAATCTCAAGTAAGAAAATCTCTCGTTTTAAATCTCCATCAAGCGACTTGGTATATTATGTTGCAGTAGAAGCTGATTCTACATTTGAATTCTAAATGACGAGAGGGTATAATCCCTCTCTATTCTTTGTTATGTTTGGAGATTTATATGATTGAAAGTCGTGATGAACAGTTTCTGTGGGTGGAGAAATACCGTCCACAGAAAATTGATGATTGTATCCTACCAGAGTCTTTGAAAAAGACTTTCAAGGATTATATTGCACAGGGTGAACTACCACACTTTTTACTTTGTGGTACTGCTGGTGTGGGTAAAACTACCGTAGCCAAAGCACTGTGTAATGAGATTGGTGCAGAGTATGTGATTCTTAACGGATCGGATACTGGTGGTCACATTGATACACTCCGTACTACCATTAAGGGTTTTGCCACATCTGTATCTTTGACTGATGCTAAGAAAGTTATTATCTTAGATGAAGCAGATTATCTACAGGCTAACTCTACTCAGCCAGCACTCCGTAATTACATGGAGGAGTTTTCGGCTAACTGTCGCTTTATCTTTACTGCTAACTATAAGAATCGTATCATTGAACCCATCCACAGTCGTTGTGCTGTGATTGAATTCAAGATCGATAATAAAGAAAAGCAAGAGATCGCTGCAGCATTCTTTAAACGAGCAACCACTATTCTCAAGCAAGAGAATATCGAGTTCGATCCTAAAGTCGTAGCTGAACTTGTCACGAAACACTTTCCTGATTATCGTCGCATTCTAAACGAACTACAACGCTATTCTGTTTCAGGTAAGATTGACTCAGGTATCCTAGTCAATATGTCACAAGAGTCTTTTAAAGGTTTAGTTAAACTGATGAAAGACAAAGACTTCACTGAGGTTCGTAAGTGGGTTGCCAAGAACTCTGATGCAGATACAACTGCACTGTTCCGTGAATTTTATGACACTGCCACTACTAATATGGATGCCAATAGTATTCCGCAGATGATTCTTATTTTGGCAGACTATCAATATAAAGCAGCATTTGTTGCTGACCATGAACTAAATATTATGGCAGCACTAACTGAGATTATGGCTCAGTGTAAATTCAAATGAGGCTAATATGGAAATTCTTATTATAATTGGTTCAGTGATCGTAGGTTTCTCTATCGGATGGAATCTTCGTGAACGAGTTGCTGTGGTTAAAACACATAGAATGCTTGCTAAGATCGAACAAGAACTTGAGCAAGATACAGACCCAGAAGTAGTAAAGATTACTATTGAAAAAGATAATGGAATCTTATTCGCATATCATAAAGATAGCAGTCAGTTTATCACACAAGCCAATGATAGGAAAGAACTCGAAAAGAAATTAGCAGAGTTATTTCCTGGAAAAACATTTGGTGTGTCACCAAAAAACCTAATTGACATAGGATTTACATCGTGACACCTTTTGACTTTATCAATGCAATAAATCTTACAAAGAAAAACCTATTCGAAGAACCACAGGCTGACAAAGACTATACACCATTTTTAGTCAATCGTGGTTTGTCTTATTTTCCCGATACAGTCCTATATGCAAACGAGATGAATCTTAACTCGAGCATACCTAAAGACTGGCAGTTTTCTTTTTTCCTAAATACTATACCAAAGAAGAAGAGATTCTCGAAGTGGCATAAGAAAGAAGCCGATACGATGGATCTCACTCTTGTAAAAGAGTACTTTGGATATTCTTCCGAGAAGGCAAATGAAGCACTAAGTATCTTGTCTGAAGAACAGTTGAATATGATAAAAGAAAAATTATACAAAGGTGGAAAATAATGACTGTAGAGATGATTTACTACGACTGGACACCCGAGTCGATGCTTGAAGTGAGTCTGCCAGAACCAGACAACTTTTTAAAAGTCCGTGAGACCCTAACTCGCATCGGCATTGCTTCCAGAAAAGAAAACAAGTTGTATCAATCATGCCATATCCTTCATAAGCAGGGTAGGTATTTCATTGTACACTTCAAAGAATTATTCGCTCTTGATGGTAAAGAATCAAACATCACTAGCGGAGATATCGAGAGACGAAATGCTATCGCTGGACTGCTACAAGACTGGGATCTACTTAAGATCCTAGATAGTCTTAGAGCAGAGCAGAAAGCATCACTCTCTCAAATTAAGGTGGTCTCTTACAAAGAAAAGGACCAGTGGGAATTAGTTCCAAAATATAACATAGGAAAAAAATCAAAATGATTAAACTTGAATTGAGTGTTGATGAGTGCAATATGATTCTTCGTGTATTGGGTAAGCACCCATTTGAAGAAGTAGTCTCTGTTATTAACAAGATTAAGCAACAAGGCGAACCGCAAGTTGCAGCTATGGCAGAAGCAGAACAATCTGCTGAGTTGCCAGCAGCATAAAGAATCCACCTTAGGATCCGTTCGTAGCTACGGCAAAAGGCGTCCGAGCAATTGCACTGACACTCGTAGTTGTCGCTGGATAAAGTAACCAGCACTACCTTGCCTTCGGGGAGGTAACTTTTTAATTTAACTCGCTTAATAGGAGAAACACTATGGGAAATAATTCATTTCCAAACATCGCATTATTTGGTCCAGGATTTAAGGACTTCGACAAATTCTTTGTCGGCTTTGAAGATCACGCAAAACAATTACAGTCTTTGCATAATGATCTAACTAAAAACATCCCTAACTATCCACCGTATAACATTCGTAAGAATGATGAGAACTCATACACGATTGAAATCGCAGTTGCTGGCTTTGGTCAGAATGAGATTGATATTGAAATTGATGGTGGTAAATTAGTCGTTAAGGGTAATGTTGATGCTGCTACTGACGCACTAGAAGATAACTTCTTGTTCAAAGGTATCGCCACACGTGCCTTTACTCGTGCCTTTGCTATTGATGATCACATTGAAGTTAAGAATGCAGAACTGTTCAACGGTATGCTTAAGATTGCTTTGGAGCGTTTAGTTCCAGAAGAATCAAAGCCAAAGAAAGTTCCAGTCAAGACTAAAGGTGAGAAACAGTTTCTAAACGAAGGAAACTAATATGCATATCTTAAAAAGTATTACAGACTTTTTTGTTATGCTCATGGATTCTTTGCATGAAGCAAAAGAAATGCAGAGAAAAAGTCGGAGGATTCCATAATGACTTATTGGATTCCAATGACAGATGATGATTGGGATTGGGTAAACGGTAAAGCACCAACAAAACCCAACCAACAGTAATCGTACAAGCAGGGAGAGTTTCGGCTCTCCCTAAATACTTGTATGATGAAAGCAAAACTATCTCCCAACTTAATCTCATTCGTCACTGTTCGCAGAGGAGAATGGATTCTCAAAGTTTCTGTTTATAAAAATAAACAGATTATGGTTATTGCACAGCATTGTTATGAATTTGAAAAAATGATTATTCAATGGTTTTCAGATTCAAATACAGCAGCAGATTTTATTGAACTACTTGTTATAGAGGATTGATATGGAAGATATTAAAGTATTTAAACTGATTAATGGTGAAGAACTTATCAGTAAAGCAACTGAAAATGGTTCAGGATGGACATTGGACTCTCCTGCTCAGATTGTTATGCAACAAACTAAAGATGGTGTTGGTGTAGCACTGGCTCCATATATGCCATATGCATCTGGTGCGATTACAATGTATCAGCATGCTGTTGCAAGCAAATCAAAACCTGACGTGAAGATGGAGAATGAATACAGCCGATTGTTCGGTTCTGGCATTCAAATTGTCTCCTCAACCCCTGCTAGTATCATAGTTTAAGGCTCTCATTTACCCCCAAGACCCTCTCTCGTAGAGGGTTTTTCGCATTCTAAACCCTTGTATCTACAGGGGTTCTAATCCCCTCAGACTCGTAGGGTCATTTGCAAATACTTGTTGTCTTTAATTCCGTTTTAGGGCATAATAGTTATATTATGATGAGAAAAGGAAATGTGAATATGTTAAGAAATGCAAGTGTTGCTACCAAAGGTGATTTTATCCGTGCTTATGATTTCAAGCCAATGTTGAATCGTGAAGATTGTTTCGTTGAAGGTCAAGTTGTTGAACGTGCTAACACAGAACATGGTTATACAGCGTTTAAGATTTTTGTTAGCAAAGAAGTTTTCGGTGGCGAAAAAATCTCTGACAACTTGGTTGGCAAATACGTTTATGTTCCGCACGAAGTCAGCTTTATGGAATATCCTGGTCGCATTATTAACTTGTCGAAGTAATTGAGGAGAAAATATATTATGGAAAAGAAACAGATCGTTGCAACAATTTACAACAAACCTGTCATGACAAAAGCTGAGGCACGTGCTGAAAGCGAGAAAGCGATGAAAGCATTCTTGAAGAAGGGTGGTGTTATTCAGGTGAATGAGAAAACACGTAAAGCACCTAAGACTAAAATGTCTGGTAAATCTTCACGTGGCTTTATGGGTGGCACTGGTGGATTCGCTACTGGTTATCCACGCAAGACTTTCGTTTAATTGACAGGAACTATATTATGAAACTACATATCATTACGCAGTACATGGAAAACTATGGTGCTCATGATTGGGATGGCGAAGGTGAGTGTCCTCAGTATTGGAAGATGAAGGGTGGAGAAGATTACTTCATGTCTCTTGATGGTTACAATGCTGAACACGAGTTCGCTGAGAAGAATCTTGAGATGATTGTTGACTCCGTGCGTGACAAGATTGAGTGGAATGATATCGGCAGTCGTCAGTACATTATCGGTTATGGTATCGTTGCTGATGACTTCATGACTGAGTTTGAAATTAGTCAGCTGGAGTACGATGGCAAGATTACTTGTCCTGCAAAAATATTGGAGATTGCATGATTCTCGCCAGAGAAACCACTAAGTGGGATTCTGAACTTCAACCTAACCATACATATCTAATGTCAGATGGTATGACTAAGATTTATGGTTACTTTAAATTCCATAACCCAAAACAATTTACAAAGTTTAAGAATTTTATTCGATTCGATAAACGATACAGAACATTTAAGATTATTCAAAAAGGATTGAAAGACGTATGAATATTAATGCCTTCTTAAACACTCTTGCTGCAAACCCATCTCGCAATTTTAAGATTGAAGAGTTGGAGAAGCATGTTGATAATGAAATACTACGTGAGGTTGTTCGTTTGGCACTGTGTCCATTCACTCAGTTCTATCAGCGTAAGATTCCAGCATACACTCGAGATCCAAAATTCAATACTATGACTCTTGGGTTTGCCATGGGACAATTGTATAGTCTTTCAAGTAGAGAAGTGACAGGGAATGCTGCAATTGAATTCTTACGTAATCTTCTTTCATCTCTAGATCCAGATGATGCCAAAGTAATTGAACGTATCATTGACAAAAGTCTTGATTGTGGTGTTCAAGTATCGACTGCCAATGCAGTTTGGTCTGGTTTGATTCGAGAATATCCTGTGATGCTTTGCTCACAGTTCGAACAGAAACTGGTGGACAAGATTAAATTCCCAGCCTATGCTCAGATGAAGATGGATGGTATGAGATTCAATGCCATTGTTCGTGATGGCAAGGTTGATTATCGTAGTCGCAATGGAAAAGAGATTCAGTTGTTGGGTAATCTTGACGAACAATTCATTGCAATGGCAGGAGAAGTAGACTGCGTATTCGATGGTGAGTTACTTGTCATGGATGAGATGACGATGCAGTTCGCAGATCGACAGACAGGCAATGGCATTCTGAACAAAGCGAACAAGGGTACAATTTCTGCAGAACAAGCTGCAATGGTTCATGCTTCTGTGTGGGATGTTATTCCATATGCTTACTTTACTGATGGTCATTGTCCAGTTCCATACTCAAAACGATTCTCTAGTTTAGAACAGTTGGTTCAGAAACAAAGTATTAAGGATAAAAAAGTCTGGTTGGTGTCAAGTCAGATTGTTCAAACAATCGAAGAAGCACAAGAAATGTTTCAAGAGTATTTGTCTTTGGGTTATGAAGGTATCATTCTCAAAGATGGTTCAGGTGTTTGGGAAGACAAACGTGCAAAGCACCAGATTAAATTCAAAGGCGAGTTGGAATGCGATCTTAAGATTGTTGCAGTTGAAGAAGGTTCTGGTAAGTATGCAGGAATGCTCGGTGCAATGATTTGCGAATCATCAGATGGAGTTGTAAAGGTATCTGTTGGATCTGGCTTAAATGACGAACATCGAATCAACTTGTGGCACATCAAGCAAGAAATACTTGACAAAATCGTTGCTGTGAAGTATAATACTAGAATCAAAAACAAACAAGGTGAAGAGAGTCTGTTTCTTCCAATATTTGTAGAACTTCGTGATGACAAAGATGTTGCAGACTCTTCAAAGGATATAAAATGATTCTTGATTTAAATCAAAAACAAAAAAGATTATTTAATGCAAACAGCAAAGAAGATTTGCTAGCGTATAAAACATTTTTACAAAAGGGTTGGGGTAAAAATTGTTGTCCGTTTATCTTAGAATTTCCACATGAAGCAGTCCCTCATATGATTCAAGATAAAATTATACATAATGTTATATTAGGAGTTAAAAATGACAAAGGTAGCTATTAATCGGTGCTTTGGTGGGTTCGGTCTCTCAAATGAAGCGTTTGAACTCTTACTCACTCGTAAGGGTATCGCTTTTGAAACAGCAGAAGCAAAAATTAAACTTGGTGGTGAACTTGAATATTACCATGCTGGACATGCAGGTAGTGATGACCATTATCTTTCTTATCATCAGTTTTGCAATGATCGATCTGATCCAGATTTGATCGCAGTAATTGAACAATTAGGTGAGTCGGCTAATGGCTGGGCATCAGAATTATCCATTGTAGAAATTCCAGATGATGTTGAATGGCACATCGATGAATATGATGGACTTGAACATGTGGCAGAAAATCATAGGACTTGGTCATGAAACAAGAATTAGATGAAGCACTCTGTGCAAAGTATCCACTGATCTTCAAGGATCGTAATTCGGATATGCGCACCACAGCCATGTGTTGGGGTATTTGTACTGGCGATGGCTGGTATAATATTCTTGATACTCTTTGTGGTTTGTTGACTAGTAAATATCGTCAAGCCAAAGTAAGATACGACTATCGTGCTGAAGTTGGTGTTGGTGGTATTCTTTACGGAACAAAAACAGTTACTCAAGAAGATCTTGATGACGCAAAACAAAAGATGGAAGAAGAAGCAGCAAAAGTTCCTGTTGCGGTTCAGGTTAAAGAAAAGTTTGGTGGACTTCGATTCTATGTTGGACCAGCAACTGATGAACATTATAACTACATTACCTTTGCTGAGAGTATGAGTTATAAAACTTGTGAAGTTTGCGGTAGTCCTGGAGAAAGATACACCGATGGATGGCATACAACACTTTGTGATGTCCATGCAAAAGAACAAGGTCGTGAAAAATCTCAGGAGGAAGATGATGAGTAAATTTGTATTAGTTGAAACACTATCTCAATACCGTATGCGTTATGTGATTGAGGTTCCTGACAATCATAATGATGGTGAGTGTCCATGCACTGCTATTCAATGGGCAGAAGATACCGTAACCATGGAAGAAATGAAAGAGTTTTCTCAGAAGTGGATCGGTGAGACTATTCTTGGCACACGTGAGATTTCTAAGAAAGACATTATCCCATTATGTGATGAAGATAATGATTATCTAAAGAGTTGGACCAAAGAGCAGAAAATGAATTTGGTTACACCAATTGGTTATAAATCAGAGGATTAATAATGTTTTTATTTGACGTAGAAACTTTGGGTGTTGAATCAACTGCAGTAGTTTTATCTGCAGCTATGGTTCACTTTGACCCAGAGAAACGACCAACATATCAAGACATGTTAGATAATGCATGTTTTGTTAAGTTCGATGTCAAAGAACAATTGTCAGTTGGTCGTTCATCTTCTAAGTCTACTTTGGAATGGTGGAAGTCACAACACGAATATGTTCGCAAAGTTTCTCTGGATCCTTCACGTGATGACATGACTGTAGAAAATGGAATGCAAAAGTTCTATGACTACATGAAACAATTCCCAAATGCAAAGCAACAAACAATGTGGGCACGTGGTTCGTTAGACCAGATGGCAATTGATTCCTTGGCAGTTAAATTTGGCTTGGAAGAAATTACAGGGTATAATATGTGGAGAGATGTCAGAACTGCAGTCGATATTCTCTACGGAACTACTAACGGATATGTTGAGGTTGTGCACCCACTCTTTGAACGGCACAACGTAATTAAACATCATCCTGTCCACGACTGTGCACTTGACGCAATGCAATTAATGTATGGAAAGACTTAATGGAATTTTACACATCAGCCCATGTATGGGGTGACAAGATCCTCGTTAGAGGTTACGATAAAGGTAGGCAGTATCAGCGTAAGGTAGATTTCTATCCTACGCTGTATGTCGCTTCTAACAAGACTTCCAACTTCAAAACTCTTGAAGGTACTTACGTAGATGAAATCAAACCTGGAAGTATCAAAGAAACAAAAGACTTTGTTAAACGATACGAAGATGTTGAAGGGTTTCCTGTTTATGGTAACACCAATTACGCATATCAATATATCAGTGACACCTACGAAGGCGATGTTAACTGGGATATGGAACAAGTCAAAGTATTCACTATTGACATTGAGACTGAAACTGAGAATGGATTCCCTGATATCAAAACTGCCAATGAGCAGATTCTTCTAATCACAATCAAAGATCTCCAGACAAAGAGCATCATCACCTTTGGATCAAAAGAGTTTCATACAGATCGTAAAGATGTTAAGTATGTTCGTTGCAATGACGAACTTCATTTGCTTAAAGAGTTTATGATTTTCTGGCAACAGAATTATCCAGACTGTATCACTGGTTGGAATACTGACTTCTTTGATATGCCTTATCTCATTCGTAGGATCTCTCGTGAGTTGGGTGATACATTTGCCAACAAGATGAGTCCATGGGGTAATGTTCTTGAACGTAAGACATTCATTAAAGGTAATGAAGAGATTCACTACGACATTATGGGTATCAATCAGCTTGACTACCTAGAACTCTACAAGAAATACACATACACAAAACAAGAATCATATCGTCTGGATTACATCGCACAAGAAGAACTTGGCGACAGAAAGAAAGAAAATCCTGGAGTTGACTTCAAAGACTTTTACACAAATTATTGGCAACAGTTTGTTGAGTATAACATTCATGACGTAGAGTTGGTTGACCAATTAGAAGATAAGATGCGTCTGCTTGAACTGCATCTGACCATGGCATACAATGCCAAGATTAATCCTGAAGATGTTTACTCACAGGTTCGTATGTGGGATACTATCATTTACAATCACCTGCGTAAGAGGGGTATTGTTATTCCAGCAAAGTCTTTCTCTGGTAAAGATGCTCAGTTCGAAGGTGCTTATGTCAAAGATCCAATCATTGGACTTCACAAATGGATGGCATCCTTTGACTTGAACTCTCTGTATCCTCACTTGATTATGCAGTATAACATCAGTCCTGAAACTCTTACAAGCGAGAAGATTTCTGTCACTGTTGATAAGCTACTCAATCAAGAGATTGATACATCATATGCAAAGCGTAGAGATTTGGCATTGACTGCTAACGGATGGACTTATCGCAAAGACGTTAAGGGTTTCATGCCTGAATTGATGGAAACGATGTATGCGAATCGCTCCAAGTTTAAGAAGCAGATGCTCAAGATTGAACAGGAGTATCAAAACGACAAGAGCAAGAAGCACCTGTTGAAAGATATCTCTCGTCTCAACAACCTGCAAATGGCGATGAAGATTGCTTTGAACTCTGCTTATGGTGCGATGGGCAATCAATACTTCCGTTACTTTGATATTCGTATGGCTGAAGGTATTACCACTTCTGGTCAGTTGTCCATTCGTTGGATGGCAAACAAGTTGAATGCATTTCTCAACAAAACTCTTAAGACAGAGGGGCAAGACTTTGTTGTTGCGATTGATACTGACTCAATCTATCTTACATTGGAACATCTGGTTGAGAAAGTATGTGCTGGTAAATCCACTGAAGACAAAATCAAATTCATGGACAAGATATGTGAGGAAGTTTTTCAACCATTTATTGATTCTGGTTATCAAGAACTATCCGAGTACATGAATGCATATTCTCAGAAGATGGTAATGAAGCGAGAAGTTCTAGCTGACAAAGGTATCTGGACTGCCAAGAAACGCTATGTTCTAAACGTGCATAACTCTGAGGGTGTTCAATTCGCAAAGCCTAAAGTCAAGGTGATGGGTCTTGAGATGGTCAAGTCATCTACACCTGCGGTTATTCGTGATAAGTTAAAAGAATCCATTGACGTCATTCTGCTTGGTGATCAAAAAGTTCTACATAAGTATGTTATGGATTTCAAGAAAGAGTTCGAGAAACTTCCTGTTGCAGAGATTGCATTCCCTCGTGGTGTTAATGGTATCAAACAGTATGCTGGTTCGCCAGTGTATGCCAAAGGAACACCGATTCATGTTCGTGGTGCTTTGTTGTTCAATCATCACTGCAAGAGATTTGGTATTGATAAAAGATATCAACCTATTCGTGATGGTGACAAGATTAAATTTGTTTATGTCAAGACTCCAAATCCACTTCAAGAAGATGTTATTGCATTCCCTCAAGTTCTTCCAAAAGAGTTTGGATTGGATGCATACATAGATTATGACAAACAGTTTGAGAAAGTATTCTTGGATGCCCTGCAGATTGTTATTGAACCACTAGGTTGGAAAACTCAAGAAGAAAGTTCATTGGAGGATTTCTTTGGCTAACATAAGAGTAATTAAACGAGGTATCAATGTATCAAAGATCCTCAAACAACTGCATCAGAATCCAAGTGATTGGGGTGCTCAAAAAGATATTGAAGGAGTCCATGATCTCGTGAACGAGTGTGGATTTCCTGCAGTACAAGCAGGTGTTCTACAATTAAAAATTGGTGCTGTAAAAGACCTAAATCAATATGTAGGTGATAGTGAAATATCAGTTGAAACACCTGCTTACAAACGACACACAGAGATTGTAGGATTCTTGAAACGCAATTTCAAGAAATTCGACAGATGTGGCTTTCTTTCTTTACCTATTGGTGGTGAAGTTGGACAGCATATTGATATTGGAACCTACTATCAAACAAGAGACAGATATCACCTTGCAATACAAGGAACATATGACTATACAGTGGGAGGAGAAACTGTAAGAGTTGAATCTGGGGATTTGATTTGGTTTAACAATAAGTTGTCACATGGAACAAAGAATACTGGAGATGTAGTGAGAATTACATTTGTGTTCGATGTTCCACATAGCAAGAACAATCCATAATTGTCTTGCAATAACAGATACTGTATAATACTAATATTACATAAAGGATAACGCTATGGGCATTCTAGATAAAATCAAAAAAAATAGTACGATTAAAGACTCTGCTATTCTCTCTGAATCAAAGTTCTTCAAAAAGAAAGACATGATTCCTACTTCAGTTCCTATCATTAACGTGGCTTTATCTGGTCGCTTGGATGGTGGTTTGACTCCAGGTATTACAATGTGGGCTGGTCCAAGTAAACACTTCAAGACAGCATTCTCTTTGCTAATGGCTAAGTCATACATGGACAAGTATGAAGATGCAGCTTTGTTGTTCTATGATTCAGAGTTCGGCACTCCACAGTCTTACTTCGATACATTTGGTATTGATACAAAGCGTGTTGTTCATACTCCATTGACTGATGTAGAACAATTGAAGTTCGACATTATGCAACAGTTGTCCAATGTAGATCGTGGTGATCATTTGATTATCGTCATTGACTCTATTGGTAATCTGGCTTCTAAGAAAGAAGTTGAAGATGCCATGGAAGGTAAATCTGTTGCAGATATGTCAAGAGCAAAACAGATGAAGTCATTGTTCCGTATGGTAACTCCACACTTGAACTTGAAAGACATTCCACTCGTTGTAGTGAACCATACATATATGGAGATCGGAATGTTTCCTAAAGCAATCGTTGGTGGTGGTACTGGTGCTATGTACTCAGCTGATAACGTATACATCCTTGGTCGCCAACAAGAAAAAGAAGGCACTGAGATTGTTGGTTACAATTTTATTATCAACGTAGAGAAGAGTCGTTATGTTAAAGAAAAATCTAAGATACCTGTTAGCGTATCTTTTGATGGTGGTCTTAGTAAGTGGTCTGGTCTACTTGACCTTGCTCTTGAATCCAAGCATGTGGTCAAGCCAAGCAACGGATGGTATTCCAAATGTGACCCTGAGACTGGTGAAGTAGAAACTAAGAAATATCGTCTCAAAGAAACTGATGATAAAGATTTCTGGTTACCAATTCTTACAAACAAATCATTCTACGATTTTGTAAAGAGTAAGTATTCAATCGGTCAAGGTGGTCAAATGATGCAAGAAGATGAACTTGATAAAGCATTAGAGGAATTAGAATTCGATGAGTAATCCACGATACGTTGTAGTGGAGTCTAAACAAGATGGACTCCAAGCAATAAAGTTGACAGAAGGTGCTTTTGATGGTATAATCTATACTTACGGTAAAGTTGAATTCGATGAAGACGAAGAGAATGATAAGGTTCATATTCGTTTTGAATACGACATCCTTGATTATAATGATAAAGGTTTAACTGATAAAGCACCATTCGAGCAATACATTGGAGACATTCTACAAGAGTTGATCCATGAAGGTATTGAACGAAATAATTTGACATACACAGGCGGAGTTGATGAGAATAGAACAAAAGATTCTGAGCAATCTGATTCATGATGAGCAGTACTGCCGTAAGGTAATCCCATTTATTAAACGAGAATACTTCTCGGATAAAAAAGAAGCAATCCTAGCAACTGAACTTGTAGACTTCTTTAGTAAGTACAATAAACCAGCCACAAAAGAAATTCTCACGATTGAAGTTTCAAATCGTAAGGATCTCACAGATAAAGAACTAACTGAACTAACTGATTACATTAACACAATGTCTCATGAGCCAGTCAATGAAGACTGGATGCTTGAGAATACTGAGAAGTTTTGTAAGGATCGTGCCGTTTATAATGCCATCTTGGGTTCGATTAAAATTATTGATGGTGGTGATAAGGTAAATTCTAAAGATGCCATACCTTCTATTTTATCTGACGCACTGGCTGTTTCTTTTGATAATCACATTGGTCATGATTACATCGATGACCATAATGCAAGGTTTGATTTTTATCACAGGGTTGAAGAGAAGATTCCTTTCGATCTTGACATGTTTAATAAAATCACCAAAGGTGGACTTTCAAAGAAAACCTTAAACATTGCATTGGCTGGTACTGGTGTTGGTAAATCATTATTCATGTGTCACATGGCTGCAGGAGTTTTGACACAGGGTAAAAATGCCTTATACATAACTATGGAAATGGCAGAAGAACGAATCGCTGAACGTGTTGATGCGAATCTATTAAATCTAACCATGGACGAGTTGAAGGTTATTGATAGAGACATTTATGAATCTCGTATCGATAAAATTTCTAAAAAGAGTGCAGGTAAGTTTATCATTAAAGAATATCCAACTGCTGGTGCTCATGCTGGTCACTTCCGTGCTTTGTTGGAAGAATTAAAGCTGAAGAAAGATTTTAAACCTGATATTATCTTCATTGACTATCTCAATATCTGTGCGAGTCAGCGAATGAAACAAGGTGGAAGTATTAACTCTTATACATATATCAAGAGCATTGCTGAAGAGTTGCGTGGACTGGCAGTTGAATATAATGTTCCAATTGTATCTGCCACTCAAACTACTCGTGGTGGATTCACTAACAGCGATCCAGGACTTGAAGATACATCTGAGTCTTTTGGTCTGCCTGCAACTGCTGACTTTATGTTTGCTCTTGTCAGCAATGAAGAACTTGAAGGATTAAATCAAATTATTGTAAAGCAGTTGAAGAATCGCTACAACGATCCTAGTTTTTACAAGAGATTCGTAGTTGGTATTGATAGAGCAAAGATGAAACTCTATGATGTTGAAGCATCAGCGCAGACTGGATTGTCTGATGCTGGTCAAGATAAAGACGATGGTCCAATGTTTGACAAATCTGCTTTTGGCAAACGCATACATAGTACAGAGAGTTTTAATGGATTTAAGTTTTAGGAGAGAATATGACTAAGGTAATCGTAGCAAAACAGAAACATGATATGACTCATATGTTGGGACAATTTCCTGATGAGTCTCATTATGATTTCCTCATTGAAGAGGACTGTGATGTTTATATGCCAGAAATTCCTGGACATCCAGAGTTGACATACTCTGAAGAAAGGATTG
>Ga0315905_10001800_pt1 | contig 22790 bp, 18 predicted proteins | sample LakEriMetagenome_5_FD_203522 | JGI IMG/M metagenome (GOLD analysis project Ga0315905, IMG submission 203522) | Freshwater fungal communities from buoy surface, Lake Erie, Ohio, United States - Buoy 4 MA121 | ecosystem: Environmental > Aquatic > Freshwater > Lake | place: USA: Lake Erie, Ohio...
TGAACGCTTTTGCTTCAGGACCGGATACAACTGGGGCGCCACCAAGGCCAGGATTTTTCAGGAAGCTGTCAGGGCGTTCAGGGCTAATCCCTGGATCGGCCCTCACAAGGCAACTGCGTAAGTCCTACAGCTATGGCCTGAATCGAAAATTTTGATGAAAAAAATGATTGATGCCGCAAAGATTTGGTTTGGCAAGATAAAGGCTAAACGCCAAGAATGGAATACAAAGGGAGAAGGCAAAAAAAATGAAGTCTTGGCAGTTGACGGTGTGCCGCAAATAAACTCGATTGATAATAATTTAAAGGCAAGAGAGAGGATTTCCATGAACGATGAATGGTTTTTTATTGACCCTAAAAACATGGAAGGTAATGGTCCTTTTACAAAAGAGCAGATTCGACAAAAGTTGTCTGCTAGAGAGGTTTCATTCACCGATAAATTGAGAAATTCTGAAAATGGAAGTGAATTAGAAGTATCGGCTTTAATGTCTCTTGATGGCGCGGACGCTATCCCTGGTGAGGGTAAATTAAATGAATATAAAAGAAAAAAAGGACCTGGAAAATCCTTAATTATTAAGATGGGCTTAGCGGTTGTTATCTGTTTGGGATTGTGGCTCTTGGTAGTCTTTTTTATTACTGAATCATTGGGGTCTAAAAATGTAAATATTCCAGAACAATATGCTGAATACGGCAGCCTAAAGCCGGAGGCCAAAGTTAAAAGGTTGATTTCTCAGCACTACGATTGGACTAACAAAACTAAATTAAAGGTTGTAGTTGGTGATTTTAAGTCAGATGCGGATGAGCCTAACCGCATGGATGGCTACCTAACATGCAGTAAAGATGGCTGGAGTGCTAAGGTCTCTATTAAAGCACGCTTGCGGGATGATGGAAAAGCGGCACAATGGACTCTCAATAGGGCTCAATTGATGGAAGCGTTTGACGCAATTTTTGATGACGATAAGCTTAGTGCAATTAATGCATTTGATAAAGAGGATTTGGTTGAAATGAAGAAAATTTGTGATAAAAAGAAGCGCTAAAGTATAATTTATAATTAAAACTTGTGATTTTTATAGGCAGTTTTAAATTAATTTCAACTTTAATTATCGATTAGTTAAGGTTGAATTTCTAATTAATTATTTGTCCCTGAAAAAACATCGATTTCAGCCGAAATGCCTTCCCAGTCGTTCCCACCATTCAGGCGGCTGCCGTTTTTGGCATGATCCGGTCGAAACAAATTAACGTCCAAGACTATGTGCACATTTGCAGCGTGGTGTCCGTGAGTGTCTGCGAGGGAGTCAGCAGCCCAGGCGCTGCCGCACCCGGTTCGCCGTGAGGAGTGTTGGTTGGTGGTTGATAGGATTGAGGGCATTGGTGGTTGGTGGGCGCCCGGCACCTGCCGGTGCCGGCTCCAGGTGGAGGAGGCGGGGGCGGAGTTGGGTGTAGCGGGATGGGATTGTTATCCGTGTGGATCCCCGGTCGGGGCCGGGGATGACGGAAGGCGGGTGTTGGGTTCTAGGCGAGCCGTGCGCGGGAGTGCACGGGTTATTAGCGCTGACGGAAAGCCGAACATTCACCACGAAGACGCGAAGGGCGCGAACGAGGTTTTTGCCGGGGTAATGTGGTCGGCGACTTTCCGAAAAGGCTTCAGCCACCCATCAGGTGCAGATCGCGCGGATGGGGGCACCCAAGTCGATGTCGAGGCGTTTGCGGCCGGGGACTACCAGGCGGCGGGGGTCGAGGCCGAGGCGGTCCAGCACGGTGGCGTGGATGTCGGTCACATAGTGCGGGGATTCCACCGCGTGGAAGCCCAGTTCATCGGTGGCGCCGTGGATGCGGCCGCGCTGGATGCCGGCGCCGTAGAACCAGACGGTGAAGCCGTGCGGGTGGTGGTCGCGGCCGGTGGGCATCTTGTAGGCGTCGCGGGTTTCGAGGCCGGGGGTGCGGCCGAACTCGGTGCAGCAGACCACCAGCACCTCGCGGTCGAGGCCGGTGCGCTCGAGATCCTGGATCAGGCCCGCCAGCGGCTTGTCCACCCGGGCGGCGCTGCGGGCGTGCAGGTTCTTCAGGTCGTTGTGGGAGTCCCACTCGCCGTAGTCGCTGAGGTAGACGAGGTTGAACCGCACGCCGCGTTCGGCCAGACGCCGGGCCGCCAGCAGGCGGCGGCCGTAGACGGCGGTGGCCGGGTCGTCGATGCCGTAGAGCTTGTGCGTGCCGGCCGTCTCGCGCGCCAGGTCGAGCGCGTCGGGCATGGCCCGTTGCATGCGGAAGGCGAGCTCGTAGTTCTTGATGCGAGCCAGCGCCTGCGGGTCGTCGGGGTAGCGGGCGGCGGCGAGGCGGTCGAACCGTTCGACCAGGCGGAACTGCTCCTGTTGCTCACGCTCGGCCACGCCCTTGGCGCGCGTGGCGAAGGGCAGGGGGCTGTCCCCCTCCAGCGCCAGCTCCACGCCAGTGTGGCGGGGGCCGAGGTAGTCGGCCGCCATGTTCTTCTTGACGCGGATGTCGGTGTATTTGCCGAGGAAGACAAACTGCGGCAGGTTCTCGTTCAGCGTGCCCAGGCCGTAGCTGACCCATGAACCGATCACGGGCTGCTGCTCGTCCAGTTGGTGGCGGCCGGTGTGCATCTGGAACTCGGCGCCGTGGTCGTTGTCGGTGGTGTACATCGACCGCACGAAGGCCATCTTGTCCACCTGCCGGGCCAGGTGGGGGAACCAGTCGGCGACCTCCATGCCCAGTTGGCCATGCTTGCGGAAGCCCACCTGCAGCGGGAAGATCTTCGGGTAGGGCCGGGTGCCGCCCACCACATCGCGCGAGTGCTTGAAGAACAGCGGCGACTTCAGCGGATCGGTGTAAGGCGTGTCGGTGAAGGTCTTGCCGGCGTAGCGGGTGAGCGCTGGCTTCGGGTCGAAGCTTTCCATCTGGCTGACGCCGCCCGACAGGAACACCCAGATCACACTCTTGGCCTTGGGCGCATGGTGCGGCAGGCCGGTGGGGAGGTGGATTCCCCCATCCGGGTTGGCCCGAACGATGCCGTCCCGGAACAACAGGCTGCCCAGCGCCATGCCGGCGCAGCCTATCCCCATGTCCGCCAGAAATCCGCGTCGGTCGGGTGCCATGGTGACTGGGCCTCAGCGAATGGTCAGGAAATCGGTGTGGTTGAACAGGGCCACGATCAGGCCTTCCCGCGCGCGGAGGGCATTTTCGGGTTTGTCTTTGGATGGGGCGGTGGCGGGGACTGACTCCCGCAGGGCGGTGAGGTATTCCTGAGCCGCAAGCAGTTCTTCGGGCGTGGGCTGGCGGGCCAGCACCTGCTCGAAGGCGGCGGTGATGAAGGTGTTGTCAGCGGGTTGCTTGGGATGGAGGGTGGCGGCCAGCGCGCGTGCCAAAGTGTGGGTGAGTTCGCTGTTGGCCAGCGCCAGGGCCTGCTGGGGCAGCACCGAGGCGGAACGCTGGTACGCCTCGCACGGATTGGCGGCATCGAACAGGTCGAGAAAGACCGCCCGGCTTTCGCCGTGGTGGGTGAGGTAGAGGCTGCGGCGTTTGCTGACCAGCGCCTGATCCTGCGGGATGTCGGGGCCGCCCCGGGTGCCATCGAGCTGGCCGGCCACATGCAGCAGGCTGTCCCGCACCACCTCGGCCTGCATGCGGCCCAACGGGTAGCGCCACAGGGTGAGGTTGTCGGTGTCCTTGGCCCGGGCGGGGTGATCGGCAGGGGTGGGGCCTGACCGGGTTTGGTAGGTGCGGCTGGTGACGATCAGCCGGTGCAGCCGCTTCAGGCTCCAGGGCGCGGCCTTGGGATCGGAGGCATTTGTGGGATGCATCAGTTCGACGGCCAGCCAATCGAGCAATTCCTGGTGGGCGGGCGGCTTGCCCGAGCGGCCGAGGTCGTGCGGGGTGGTCACCAGTGGTTGGCCGAAATGCCAGCCCCACAGGTGGTTGGCGGCCACGCGGGCGGTGAGCGGGTTCGACGGATCGGTGATCCAGCGGGCCAGCGCCGAGCGCCGGCCGGTGCTGGTGGTGGTCTCGTAACGGGCGCCCAGCGGGCTGTAGGTGTCGCCCGGGTTTTCCAGCGCCTTGGTGGCGGCCCCGAGCTTGGCTTTGGCCTCGTCCAGCGCCTTGGTGGCGGCGGTAACGCCTTCGGGTTTGGCGGCCTTGGTGGCGGTGGCGAGGGACTGCTCCTTTTCCACCAGGGTGGCGCGCGCCTGTTCGGTGGCTGCCTGCTTTTCGGCCCAGGCGGCCAAGCCGGCGGCGGTGGCCGGGTCGCCGGTCTGGCGGTACCGGGCATCATCAGCCAGGATTTTCAGCTTCAGCGCCTGCAGGGCGGCCTGGGCGGCGGTCAACCGGGCCTGGGCCAGCGCCTCGGCCGGGGCATCCTTGGCGGCGCGGGCCTCATCGCGGGCCTTGGCGAGTTTGGCGGTTTCCTCCTGGCGGACATGGGCCCGCAGGCCGGGGTACCACGATTCGGGCGGCAGCTTCACCTCGCTGACCTGGAAGGTGCCGCCCAGCGCGGCCGGCACGCCGGGGGGAATGGCGGGCGCATCCTTCTCGACATTGCGCTCATCGCCGCGGCTGTACTTGCGGGTGGGGGCGGTCAGCCGTTCATCCATCACGCGGACCATGCCGGTGGTGATGGGCTTGTAGGCGGCGCCGTAGGAGTATTTGGGGTAGACGCCGGGATCCTCCTCGCCGGGCCAGCGGTCATGGCGGATCTCCACGGGTTCAAAAATGGCGCGGAAGCGGAAGTACTCGTCCTGGGTGACAGGGTCGTACTTGTGGTCGTGGCAGTGGCAGCAGTTCAGCGTGAGGCCCAGGAAGGCCTTGGCGGTGTGCTCGACATTGTCTCGCATCCAGTTGTTGTAGTTCCAGCGGAAGAAGTTGCGGGCCACGAAGCCGGTGGCGGGCTGGTCTTCCTGGGCCAGCGGCGCCAACTCGTCGGCGGCCAACATCAGGCGGACCATCTCGTCGTAGGGCCGGTCGCGGCCGAGGGAAGCCACGATCCAATCGCGCCAGCGCCAGATCTGGCCGTAGCTGTTCAGCACATCGGGCACGGCACGGCGGCCGTACCAGTCGCTGTAGCGCCAGACATCCATCCAGTGCCGGGCCCAGTGTTCAGCGTGCCGCGGGTCTGCCAGCAAGCGGTCCACCACGCGCTCGTAGGCGTCGGGCCGGGTGTCGGCCAGGAACGCGCGCAGTTCGTCGGCGGTGGGGGGCAGGCCGATCAGGTCGAGGTAGACCCGCCGGAGCAGGGTTGCGCGGTCGGTCACCGGCAGCGGCTGGATGCCAAGCTTCTGGTGGCGGGCGGCGATGAGGCGGTCGATAGGGTTGGCATTCCATGCCGGGTCGCGCACCGGAGGAGTTTCGGGCCGGACGGGCTTCTGGAAGGACCAGTGGCTTTTGGGATCGGCTTCCGCCTTCTCGTCGGCGGGGCCGCGCGCGCCCGCGGCGATCCATTCCTTCAGCCAGCCGATCTGTTCGGCGGTGAGGGGCTTGCCCTCGGGCGGCATGCGGCCCGCAGCGTCTTCGGAGCGGCTGACCCGTTCGAGCAGCGGGCTGTCGTCCACCTGGCCGGCCACCACGGCGGGGCCGGCGCGTCCGCCCTGGTGGGCGAGGGCGGCGGTGTCGAGGCGGAGTTTGCCTTTTTGTGCCAGTGCGCCGTGGCAGGCGAGGCAGCGCTCGCGCAGCAAAGGCTTGATCTTCTCCAGGTACAAATCCCCGGCCCGGGCCCACCCGGCGAACAGCAGGCAGGCGAGTGACAGGGCTACGGGGCGCATGCAGAACGGCATGGGCAAACCCAAGGGGATTGAGGCCAAGGATTCATCAGGCGGGATGCTCCAGTATCGCAAATATTGGGAGGGAATACAGTTTTATTTTGGGGATGGGGGGGTGAGGGGTTGAGTTTTTCACCGCGAAGACGCGAAGTTAAGGCAAAGCCGCATATTGGTCAGGAACATAGTGGGTTGACTAACCTTTACCTGGAAGTCATGAACCTTTTCACGGGCCCTCGTTTCCTAGCGGAAGTTTGCGGACACGATGCCGGCCATCCTCAACAATCACAATCGCGCCGTTTGACAAATCAAGCCCGGATTGTGTCAGCACATCCTCGAGCCTTTGGATGACAAAGGCGGCTCGGGTATTGCGCAAACGAAAAATCACCACACTGCCGGGTTTGCCTCCGCTGCCAGCGAGGATCTCGCCAAAATCCAAATCGAAGGTCAGGACGATGCGTTGCTCTTTGCCTGCTTTCAGGAAAATGTCGCCGTTGGGAAGCCGTTGTAATCCTTCGTCGCGCAGGTGGGTTGCATCATGGCCTTTGTTCTGGAGCCAATTGACCACCTGTAGGGACACACCCATATCGGCAAGAAAACGCATGGCAAACCTCAGGCTGTTCGCACTTCTTCGTGAGTCAACCAAGCCGCATATTCCAAAGCCTGCTGGATATCGCCGCGCTCCAGGTCGGGGTAGCCTTCCAGGACCTCTTCCCAGGTCGCGCCGTGGGCGATTTGGCCGACGATTACGGACACGGGGATTCGCATGTCGCGGATGCAGGCGCGACCACCCATGATCTTGCTGTTGAAGGTGATGCGTTCGAACATCTTCCGTGTCTCCCTTAAGCTTGGGAAGCTTGTCTTTTGAATTTTACCATGACCAAGTGTGGATTCGCAGAATGGGATTTTGCTGGGGCTTTTTCAGTAGGTCTTACCCAGCACCCGCCGCGATCCTTGCCAACCCTGCCAGCGTCTCCTCCTCCTGCGTGCTTTCCACCAGCGTGGCGCTGGGGAAGCGGGCCTGTAGAAGGTCTTTCAGCAGGGGCAGGTCGCGGGAGAGGCCGCCGGAGAGGCGGAGGTGGTGCCAGGGGTAGGCGGGGGACAGGCGATCAGCGCAGCGGGCCAGGTTGTCGGCCAGGTTGCGGGTGGCGGCCACCAGCAGGTTGCCGGCGGTGAGGTTTTCGATGCGCAGGTTGTTCAGGGACCCGGTATCTCCCACCGCCGAGGGGAAGAAAGCAATATCGGCCTGCATGCCGCCGGCGTCGGTAGGGGCTTCGGAGGCCAGGCGGGTGATGGTTTCCCACGGATTGCCGGTGGGGAGGCCTTGGGCGCGCGACAGCTCGGTGAGCAGATCGACCAGCGCGTGCAGCGAACGGCCGGCGGGGATGTGGGTGATGGTTTCGAGGAGCAGGCCGCTGAGGTAATGGCGGGTTTGGTGCGCCCCCGTGCCACATTGGTGCACCAGGCGGCTAACTTGCGCGCCGGTGGAGGCGTTCAGCGACAGTTCCCCTGGCTGGAGGCCGGCGCCGAACAGGGCGCACTGCTGGTCGCCCACCACGGCATGCACCGCCAGCTTGCGGCCGGCCACCTGGGTGTGGCCAATCGGGGTGGTCAAGTCGGCCGGGGTTGGCCAGTGCAGGGTGTGCAGATCTAACCTGCGTAGCATCTCCTGGTGCCAGCCGCCTTGCTCCAGATCCAGCAGGCCGATGGCCATGGTGGGGTGCAGGCGGGGCGCGGTGCCGCAGAGCATGGCGGCGACGGCGTCGCCGATGGTGGCAGGGTGGCCTTCGGCAGGCAGGGCTTGCGTGCGGGCCAGCCAGTGCAGCAGCAGTGAGGTGGAGCCGGGTTTTAGTTCGTTGCCGAGGGCGGGCAACAGATCGGCCAGTCGGTGGACTGTCTGATCCAGAAGGGTGGTGTCACCGGCGGGAGCTATTGTGGTGCGCTGGTCGCGCCAGGACAGGTAGGGGGTGAGCGGTTGGCCGGTGGCATCAGAGACTACCGCCCCGCCCATCTGGCCGCACAAGTAGAGGCGATCGGCATCGGGGGCCTGGCGGATCAGTGCCTCCAGCACGCCGCGGGTGGCGTGCAGCACCGCCTGGGGATCGATTTCAAACCAGCCGGCGGGCAGGTAGCCGGCCGGCTGGGGGAAGGGGGCTTTCTCGACAGTGCCGACAACGCCACCGGCACCAAGGGCTGGGTGGAGCACCGCGCCCTTGATGGAGGTGGACCCGATGTCGATGCCGAGGGCGGTCATCAGCCGATCTTTTCGTCGATGACCGGGTTGGTGAGCTTGCCGATCTTTTCGATCTCAATGGTGACGCTGTCGCCGGCCTTGAGAAAAACCGGAGGGGTGCGCGCGAAGCCCACGCCGTGCGGCGTGCCGGTGATGATGACGGTGCCGGGGCGCAGGATGGTGCTCGCGGACAGGAACTCGATCAGGGTGGGCACATCGAAGATCATGTCGTTGGTGTTCCAGTCCTGCATGACCTCGCCGTTGAGGATGGTGCGGATGGAGAGCTGGTTGGGGTTGGGGATCTCGTCGGCGGTGACCAGCGCCGGGCCGAGGGGGAGGAAGGTGGCGAAGGTCTTGCCGCGGCACCACTGGCCGCCGCCGCCGTTGCGCTGCCAGTCGCGCGCGCTGACATCGTTGGCGCAGGTGTAGCCCAGGACATAATTCAGGGCGTCTTTCTTGCTGACATTGTGGCAGGTCTTGCCGATGACCACGGCCAGCTCGCACTCGTAGTCGACCTGGTCGCTCTTCAGCTTGCGGGGCAGGACGATGGGATCGCCGGGGTTCTGCAGCGTGCCGGAATTCTTGAAGAACAGCACGGGGTTCTCGGGAATGGCCTGCTTGCCCTCCTCGGCGTGCTTGCGGTAGTTCAGGCCGATGCAGAGGATGTCGCGCGGATCGACCGGAGCCAGCAGCTTCTCCACCTTCACCGTCTCGTTGGTGTCGGTGTGGTGGCCGAACAGGTCGCCTTCCAGGCGGGTGACCCGGCCATCGGAGTGCTGGCGGCCATGATGGATTTTTCCTGCCGACTCAAAACGAACAATCTTCACGACGCCTTACCTCGTATCCCGGGTTGCAAGGTTGGGGTCCGCTGGGCGGACCGGTCAAGACGGGCATTCTAACACAGCGAGATGGGCTGGTAGGGCGGTGGAAGCGCGGGTGTGGGCCGGGTAGCATGGGGCCTTGCCCAGTTGGGGGCCCCGGAGCCATTTGCCATGCTGCCAGCCCTGGCGTTCACATTGATTATGGCCTGCGGCCAAACACCCGTGGCCGATGCGGCGAAAAGCCCGCCGAAGCCGCCCGCCGAGTTCAGCGCGGCCGGGGTGGAGGGCTTTGTGCGGGAGACGGCGAAGGCCCGGGGATTTGTGGGGATGCAGGTGGTGGTGGTGCGCGAGGGGCAGCCGGCGCTGGCGCTGGGAATTGGCTCGACGGCCCAGACAGAAGGCAAGCCGGTGACGGCCGACACGCCGTTCGCCATCGGATCGGTGAGCAAGCAGTTCACCTGCGCGGCGCTGCTGCTACTGGCGCAGGAGGGGAAGGTGTCGCCCACCGACAAGGTGGCCCGCTGGTATCCGGCACTGACCAACGCCGAGAAGGTGACTCTCTTGGACCTGATGAACCACACCTCGGGGTACCCCGATTATTACCCGCTGGACTTTGTGGACCGACGCATGTCCCAGGCCATCCGCCCGGATGACCTGATCCAGCGCTACGCTGGCGGCAAGGTGGACTTCGAACCGGGGGCCAAATACTCGTATTCCAACACCGGCTACACCCTCCTGGGCCGGGTGGTGGAAAAGGTTTCGGGCAAGCCCCTGGGTGAGTTCCTGAAGGAGCGGATTTTCTCGCCGCTGGGGATGCGCTCGGCCACATTCGAGCCGCCGGGGCAGGGTGCCGGGTTGGCCCGGGGGTATCGGGCGCTGGGCATCGACGAGGCGGAGTGGGCTCCGCCCGAGGGTGAGGGTTGGCTGAACGGTGCAGGGGGTATATGGTGCTCGGCCAACGACCTGAGCCGGTGGGGCCTGGCCCTGATGGATGGCAAGGTGCTGGAAGCCCGGCAACTGGAATTGAAGACGCGGCCCAGGATATTGAACAACGGCAAGAAATCGTATTACGGCAGCGGATTGTCGGTGCGTGAACTGAACGGCGAGGCGGTGTGGGGGCACACGGGTGCGGTGAGCGGTTTTCACGCCAACCTGACGATGTTGCCGCGCACCCGCTCGGTGGTGGTGACGCTGGCCAACGCCGAGCACCTGGATGATGGCAAGCTGCACCGGGAGATTGTGGCCCTGGTGCAGAAGGAACCGGCCAGCCTGCCCAAGGTGGAGGGGCCCAAGCCGGTGGACCAAGCCAAAGACCTGGTGGCCCGGCTGGCCAAGGCCGAGTTGCCTGGGGAGAAGATGGGCGCGGAGTACCGGCTGTACATGACTCCCGAGCGGCTGAAGGCCTATGCCAGGAAGTTGTCGGCGCTGGGTGAACCGAAATCGGTGGAGGTGACCTCGCAGTATGAACGCGGGGGCATGGAGGTCTCGATGCTGCGGATCGCCTTCCAGGATGGCACCGCGCTTTTGGGCAGCCTGTACCGGCAGCCTGATGGGACCGTGGAACAGTTTCTGCTCACCAGGGAATGAGATGTCACTGATTGGTGGAAGGGGCCGAACCATGTCGCGCGTGAACCGGATTTGTCTGGCGTTTTCGTTGTCTTTGGGGGCCATGGGCCTGCGCGCCGAAAACTGGCCCGAATTCCGTGGGCCGGACCGGCAGGGGCACTCGGCCGAGAAGAATCTGCCCTTGAAGTGGAGCCAGCGGGAGAACATCCGCTGGAAGGCGGCCATCCCGGGGGACTCGTGGTCGACGCCGATTATCTGGGCCGACCGGGTGTTTTTGACCACCGCCACCGACAAGGGGGAATCGTGCCGGGTCGTGTCGCTGGATTCCGGCACCGGCAAGGTGCTGTGGGACAGGGAGGTGTTTCGCCAGAAGCCGCGCAAGAAGGAGACACGCAACAGCTACGCCACGCCGTCGCCGGTGACTGACGGCGAGCGGGTTTACGCGGTGTACAGCGACGGGAGTTTTGCGGCGGTGAACTTCGACGGTTCGGTGGTGTGGACCAACCGTGACCATCCCTTTTACAGCCAGCACGGGTTGGGGGCCTCGCCGATTCTCACGGGCGGGTTGATCATCATGACGATGGACGCCAGCTCGGAGGGGGAGGACAAGCTGATCGGCTGGCAGAAGCCGTGGGACAAGTCATATGTGCTGGCGCTGGACGCGAAGACTGGCAAGGAACGCTGGAAGACGATGCGCGGAGTCACCCGCATCTCGCATGGGACGCCGACGCTATGGACCGGGCCGGATGGCCGGGTGCAGGTGGTGAGCGAGGCAGGCGATGTGGTGCAGGGATTCGACCGCGACACCGGCGAGAAACTGTGGACCAGCGCGGTGGAAGGGGAGGGGAAGGTGCCCTCGACGCTGGTGGCCGACGGCATGGTGTTCACCGCCGGCGGGTTCCGCGGCCGGGAATCGATCAAGGCCTTCCGGCTGGGGGAGAAGGGCGACCTGAAGGAAAAGAACCTGGTGTGGGAGCAGAAGAAGGGCAACCCGAAGGTGCCCTCGATGGTTTATGTGAAGCCGTACCTGTTCACGGTGAACGACACTGGCTTTGCCACCTGCCTGAAGGCGGATACCGGCGAGGTGGTCTGGAACGAGCGCGTGAGCGGCGGTTTCTCGGCCTCGCCGGTGCATGCCGATGGCAAGCTGTACCTGCTGGACAACAACGGCGACACCACCGTCATCGAGGCGGGGCCCCAGTTCAAGGTGCTGGCCAAGAACCCGCTATCGGAGCCGACGCAGGCCTCGATGGCCGTCGCGGGGGGCCGGTTTTTCATCCGCACGGAGAAGCATCTCTATTGCGTGGCCGGGGTGAAATAGTGGCGGGCGGCGCCTGGGGGTTTTCTGAAGGGATGGCCTGTGGTTTGACCCGGGCGTATGGGCACCCATCATTGCCTGGACGCGAAGGCGCGGAAGGCTTTCAGTTTGCCGTAGCTGATCTCGCCGTTTAGTTTCTCGAACACGGGACTGAGCGCCATGCCGTCGTGACCGGCGAAGGCGGCGCGCATCCGCTCGGCCTCGGCAGGGGTGTAAAAGGCGACCGGGTCGAGATTTTCCCCCTGCTCGATCGCCTGGGCCAGGTGGCCCTCGATGGTGGAGAGGTTGAGGCCGCGGGCCTGGGCTATCTCCGCCATGTCGGCCCCGTCGCGGAACTGGCGCAGCGACTCGAGGACGGTGGCGCCGAGGCCGGATGGCCCGGGTCGCCTGGGGGCCGATGGCCTGGCTGGTTTGAGGGTGGGGAACATTTGCCGGGGATGGTCGGCAAGCCAGGCATCGACCACCTCCATGAACGCGTTGCCGAATTCCTCGAGCTTGCGTTCACCCACGCCGGGAAGGGCCAGGAATTCGGCCGAGGATCGCGGGTAGGCGCGGGCGATATGACGCAATGTGACATCTGAAAAAATGACATAGGGCGGCACATTCCGGTCGTCGGCGAAGGCCTTGCGTTTGGCGCGCAGCTTCTGGAAGAGGCCCTCGTCGCAGGGCAAATCGCCGGCCTTGGCGGACCGGGAGGGAATCGCGTCGGATCGGTCTTCCCTGACCGCCGGCTTGGGCGCGCAGGCGACGAGGATGGGCGCGCGGTTCTTCAAGGCCAGCAGGCCCTTTTCGGTGATGGCCACGGTGGGGAAGTCGCCCGGTTCCACCTCGGCCAAGCCCAACCGCTCCAACTGCCGGCCCAGTTCGACCCATTCGGCGCGGGGCTTGTCGCGGCCGATGCCGTAGGTGGAGAGGGTGTCGTGCCCCCATTTCTCAATCCGCTCGGTTTTGGCCCCGGCCAGCACCTCGGCCAGGTGCTTCCAACCCACCGAGAATCCGCTCTTCTGGCGGACGCGGTGGATGCAGCTCAGCAGTTTCTGGGCCTCGACGGTGGCGTCCCGCGTCTCGCGCGGTTCCAGGCAGTTGTCGCAGTTGCCGCAGTTGGCCTCGGGCCAATCTTCCCCAAAATAGCGCAACAGGTAGGCCCGGCGGCAGCCCGGGTCGTCGCCGTAGGCGGCCATCTGGTCGAGTTGCCTGCGGGCGACCCGGCGGGTTTGCTCGTCGGTGATGTCCTCGAGGAACTTGAGGTTCTTCATCACATCGCCGCGGGAGAACAGCAGCAGGCAATCGCCGGCCAAGCCATCCCGTCCGGCGCGTCCGGTCTGCTGGTAGTAGCTCTCCACATTTTTCGGCATGTCGGCGTGGATCACATAGCGCACATTCGGCTTGTTGATGCCCATGCCGAAGGCCAGCGTGGCGCAGACGATGCGGGCCTCGTCGCGGATGAAGGCCTCCTGGTTGCGGGCGCGCTCGTCGGGTTCCATGCCCGCGTGGTAGGGGATGGCGGACAAGCCCTCGGCGCGCAGCGCGGTGGCCAGGGCCTCCGCCCCCTTGCGGGAGTGGCAGTAGATGATGCCCGAATCCTCGGGTCTGTTGGCCGCGAATTCCCAGACCTGCCTGGCCGGCTTGGTCTTCTCCACCACGCGGTACCCGAGGTTGGGCCGGTTGAAGCTGGACAGGTAGACCGCCGGGTCGCGCAGCTTCAGTTGGGCGATGATGTCGCCGCGCACCTGGGGCGTGGCGGTGGCCGTGAGCGCCACCACGGGCACTTGGGGGTGGGCGGCGCGCAACTCGCCCAGGTTGCGATAATCGGGCCGGAAATCGTGCCCCCACTCGCTGATGCAGTGGGCCTCGTCCACCACCAGAGCCTCCACGCCCCAGCGCGCCAGGCGGTCCATGAAATTCCCCATCAGCACTCGCTCTGGGGCGATATAGAGCAACTTGTGGCGGCCGCGGTCCAGGTCGGCCATGCGGGCCTGTTGGGTGGCGGCGTCGAGGGACGAGTTGAGGAAGGTGGCGGGCACGCCGGCGGCCTCGAGCTGGTCGACCTGGTCCTTCATCAGGGCGATGAGGGGGGAGATGACCACGGTCAGTCCCTTGCGGACCAGGGCCGGCAACTGGTAGCAGAGGCTTTTGCCGGCACCGGTCGGGAGAATGGCCAACGTGTCGCGGCCCGCCAGCGACGATTCCATGATCTCGCGCTGCAGGGGCCGGAACTCGTCGTAGCCGAAGACCTGCTTCAGCAGTGTTGGAAGCGACCGGGCATCCTGGGGCAAAGCCATCCGAACTCCATCCGAATCGCAGGCGCCGGCGGGGGCGGCAAAAGCTGGCGTGAACATTTGAACATGTTATCCGCGGGGGGATGGGAGGAAAAGTGCTGGCAGTGGCACCCACGCAGCTGGGGCTATGGGAAAAAATCCGTGGTCCGGGGCGTGTGGTGCCCTGAATCGCTAAACCGCAACGAGCCAATGGCTTAGCCCCTACAGTCGATAAAGTTGTCGTGTTTTGCGCAGTCGGCTCAGAAATCCGGGTCGGGCCAGGCGGTGTCCCATTCGTAAGATAAGCCCCACCAAGGGAAGGAACTGCCTTGATCGAGTGCGGGCCTTGCTTCAGGAGGATGATTGATGACCCGACTGATTTTTGGATTGATCGCGGTGGCTTTTGTCGGCGGCGCGGCGCAGGCTGGGCCGCTTGGATTTTTGAAGAACCTGCGCCAAAAACCCCAGCAAAACAACCAGCCGGCGGCCCAGCAGGCGAATCCAGCCCCGGCCCAGCCGGCCGCGGCGCCAGTCGCCAACGGTGACACGGCGCCCGCAGCCGGGCAGCCCGCCGGCCGTACCTCAGGCACTCGCGGCACGCGGTTATTCACCCGGCCCGCAGCGAACCAGAACTGACCCAACTGCCCCTGATGCCGTCCGGTCGGACGGCGAAGATTTTCCGCACGGCGTGCGCGATCCGCAACATGCGGGTTGCCCACGCCGTGCGGCTTTGGCGGGGCCTGTTCTCATTTTCAGGCGGCTTGCGGGCGGTTTGACGGCCTTCGCGGCGGGGCTTAATTTCAAGGGGAGTTCTTGTTTTGCAATAGTTCCGGAGAAACCAGCATGTTTTCTTCCATGGCGTTGACCGCCGCCTTGTGTCTGGGCGCCGATGATGTGTCGGTGAAATTCATCCCTTCGGGCATCACACCCAAGGTGGGTGGCTACTCTCCGGTGCGGGCCACCCTTTCCGACAAGGCGGAAGGCGTGAAAAAAGCTCCCGAAGGGCTGACCGCCGCGCGCTACGGCAAGATCAAATTCGGCGACAAGACCTGGGCGTTTATTTTGGAGGAGCCCGAGGGCAAGCCGGCCAGGCTGTTCGTTGATTCCAACAACGATGGCGACTTCACCAACGATCCCGAGGCGAAGTGGTCCGCCACCAAGAATGGCAACATGACCATGCACAACGGCAGCGCGCAGGTCGACATGGGTGGCAAGCTGGCCAGTGTCAACCTGTACCGGTTCGACCCCAAGGACCCCCAGCGCGCCGCGCTGAAGGACACGGTGCTCTTTTACAACGATTTCGGCTACGAGCTGACCCTGACGCTGGACGGGCAGAAGTTCAGCACCTTCACCGGCCCCGAAACCAAGGGAGCGCTTTGGATCGACCGGGACAACAACAAGATCCGCAGCAGCAAGTATGAGTCGGTGATGCTGGGCAAGCCCTTCAACTTCACCGGCACCACCTATGTGCTGAGCAAGGAAGGCGACACCTTCAAGCTGGCCAAGTCGGACACCGAGCTGCCCAAGATGGCCATGGCCCCAGACCTGCGTGTGGGCAAGAAGGCCCTGCCTTTCACCATGGACGGCCTGGACGGCAAGAAGGTGGACTTTCCCAAAGACTACGCCGGCAAGCTGGTGCTGGTTGACTTCTGGGCCACCTGGTGCGGGCCGTGCATCGCCGAGATCCCCAATGTGAAGAAGGCCTATTCCGACTGGAACGGCAAGGGCTTCGAGGTGCTGGGGATCAGCTTCGACAACGAGGGTCAGAAGGAGAAGGTGGAGGAGTTTTTGAAGAAGAAGGAGCTCCCCTGGAAGCAGATCTACGAGGGCAAGGGCTGGAAGACCACTCTGGGCGAGCGGTACGATGTGAACGCCATTCCCTTCGTGCTCCTGGTGGACGGCGACACCGGCGAGATTGTGGCCACCAGCCGCGAGCTTCGGGGCCCGGGCCTTTCGAAGTTCATTGGCGAGCAGCTCGACAAGAAGAAGAAAAAGAACGCGGCTGAGTGAGGCCAGGCTTCTTTTAGCGCAAAGGCCCGGGGGATTTCCCCCGGGCCTTTGCTTTTGGGTTATGGGGCCGGGTTGGCGCAGGTGAACGACTCTGGAAGCAGGTTTTTTTCATTCGGTTGCGATGGGGATGTCTTTCTTGTTTTCGCGGATGAAGCGGATGATGTCATCCAGCATCGGCTCGGTGGACTCGTAGTGGGTGCCATCCATGGTGGACACCGTTACCCGCCGGTTGTGCAGTTGCATGGCGTGGCGCACCTTGTCCTTCAGGATCAGGCTTTTTACCTCATCGTAGGAAACACCGATGGCCCAGTGTGTGTTTTTGGCGAGGGCATAGGCCCGCACATGCTCGCGCAGGTCCTTGGTGCGGCCGGGCTCGAGCGAGAAAACGGTTTGGTGCCTGAGGGTGGAAGCCTTCAAGCGGTCTTGCCCCGAGCCCTTCCAGGCGAAGAGCACCACGCTTTCTTTGGCGAAGTCCACCTGCCTAGCGAGCTCGGCGGCGGATGTATCGGAAAGCAGTTCCGCAGCCTCCTTCTGGGAGCGGATCACTTTCGCCTGCAGCGGGCGCCCGGTTTGGAAGGTGGTTTCCTTGGCTGAAAGCCCGGTGAGTTCCTTCGGGGCGGAGTTGCCTTCGTGGGAGCTTTCGGCATTTTCCTTGTCCACGGGAGGGGCGGCCTGAAGGGCGGGTGCCTGCAGGCAGAATGCCATTGCTGAAAATAGATGCCACATGCGGATCATCATGGTGGATCTCCCTGGGGTTGCCCCTTCAATAACAACCGCTGGAGCGGAATCGTTGGATTTAAAGTATAGGATATTTTTGGTGCGGATTTTGGTTTCGGGCTGTATTTGCAAAGGTGGTCCTTGCTTCAGGTTGAAGAGCCAAACCTTTCATTTCAGGTGGGACATCAAACATTTGGGTTTTGGCCTGGAAGGAATGGCCGCGGGCGGGGTGTGCCATTATCGCCTTTCCAGAATGCAAGCCAACTCATGCAAGCCCATCGGATGGTCCACCCGAACCGGGCCGCTCTCCCAATTCCAATGGTTGGAAAACAAAGCGCGCATCCCTTCCACCGGACAGGAGAAGGGCGGGCCCTCGGGGTTTTCCGTCTGCATGAACAACGCGAACAGTTTCCCCTTGGGTCGAAGCCAGTCCGCCAGCAGGCCAGCGTAGGTTTTCCTCTGCGAAGGATCGATGGCGCAAAGGCAGGTTTGCTCGTAGATCGCGTCGAACGGGTGCGCCGGGGAAAACCGGAAAAGATCGGCCTGGATCACTTGCGCTTGAAGCGACTCTTGCTCGAGTTGTTTTCGGAGAATTTGCACGGCGGCATCGGCAAAGTCCACCGCTGTCACCTGGAAGCCTGCCTGGGCCAAGGCGATCACCTCGTGACCCTTGCCGCATCCGGGAACCAGCACCTTTCCCGGGGTCAGGTCTCCGTTCGCCAGCCAGCGCGCCAGCATGGGGCCGGGTTCGCCGCGGTCCCATCCGGTTTTTCCCTGGTCATACCCGGCCTGCCAGTAGGCGGAACCCAGGTCAGGGGCTTCGGGCGCGGGGCGGGTGTTCATCGGGTGTTCCTTGTCATGAAGGGCGGGCAAGCTGACCTGATTTGGCATGGCTGACAGGATTGGATTGGCCCATCTGGCATGGTTTGATTGCCCCAAACCGCTTCAGTTTTTTGGATTCTCCCAAGAATGACAAGTGGCGTGAAACAGGTCTAGTTTGACGGCAGCGGTTGGGGGCCGGACATGCCGGCCGGTGCTTAACCCTTTTGGCCATTGGACTTCCGGCAGGAATTTGAATGGCGCAAAAGGGGAAGGCTTTTCCGGGGCGGGGAATGGATTGGCCAAGATTTTTTGAGGTGGGGGGCGCAGATTTCCAGCGTCTTGGAATTGGCCCCGGCCGTTGCTATAAATCAAATGCTCGGAATCGGCTTCCCACAGGAGCTTTGCCTAAAGCCAATCCACCGAACACCACCCCGGCGAGGGGCGCTGCGACGGCACACGGGTGCCTGCCAGGCTCGCGGAGGGTGGACCATAACTGAGCAACGGCGCCCGTTCATTGTTTCAGGAGACTATGAACGTGACCGCTGTTGCCACCAAGACCGCGACCTTCAAAGACTATCATGTGGCCGATATCGGCCTGGCCCCGTGGGGCCGGCGCGAGATCGCCATCGCCGAGACCGAGATGCCGGGCCTGATGGCCATCCGCGACGAGTACGCGGCCAAGCAACCCCTGAAGGGCGCGCGCATCACCGGCTCGCTGCACATGACCATCCAGACCGCCGTGCTCATCGAGACGCTGAAGGCGCTCGGTGCCGAGGTGCGTTGGGCCTCGTGCAATATCTTCTCCACCCAGGACCACGCCGCAGCGGCCATCGCCGCCGCGGGCATCCCCGTGTTCGCCTACAAGGGCGAGACGCTGAAGGAGTATTGGGACTACACCCACAAGATCTTCGAGTGGGCCGATGGCGGCCACACGAACATGATCCTGGATGACGGCGGCGACGCCACCCTGCTGCTGCACCTGGGCGCGCGCGCCGAGAAGGACATCAAGGTGCTGGACAAGCCCGGCAGCGAGGAGGAGCAGGTGCTGTTCGCGGCCATCAAGGAGCGGGTCGCCAAGCAGCCCGGCTGGTACTCGGAGCGTCTGGCCGCCGTGAAGGGTGTGACCGAGGAGACCACCACCGGCGTGCATCGCCTCTACCAGATGCACAAGCGGGGTGAGCTGAAGTTCCCGGCCATCAATGTGAACGACTCGGTCACCAAGTCGAAGTTCGACAACCTGTACGGCTGTCGCGAGTCGCTGGTGGACGGCATCAAGCGCGCCACCGATGTGATGGTGGCAGGCAAGATCGCCGTGGTCGCCGGCTATGGCGATGTGGGCAAGGGCTCTGCCCAGGCCCTGCGAGCCCTGTCGGCCCAGGTGTGGGTGACCGAGATCGACCCGATCTGCGCGCTGCAAGCCGCCATGGAAGGTTACCGCGTGGTGACCATGGAGTACGCCGCCGACAAGGCGGACATCTTCGTCACCGCCACCGGCAACTACAAGGTCATCACCCACGCCCACATGGCGAAGATGAAGGACCAGGCCATCGTCTGCAACATCGGCCACTTCGACAATGAGATCGATGTCGCGTCGCTGGAGAATTACCCCTGGGAGGAGATCAAGCCCCAGGTGGACCACGTGATCTTCCCCGACAAGAAGCGCATCATCCTGCTGGCCAAGGGCCGTCTGGTGAACCTGGGTTGCGGCACGGGCCACCCCTCCTATGTGATGAGCTCCTCCTTCGCCAACCAGGTGCTGGCGCAGATCGAGCTGTGGCAGCACAACGCCAAGTACCCGGTGGGCGTGTATGTGCTCCCCAAGAAGCTGGACGAGCATGTGGCCCGCCTGCAGTTGAAGAAGCTGAATGTGCAGTTGACCGAGCTCACCCCAGAGCAGGCCGCTTACATCCATGTTTCCAAGGAAGGTCCCTTCAAGACCGACAGCTACCGTTATTGATCGGCGCATCCTCTGATAGCCGTTGAACGACAACCGCCCGCCGGTACCCCCGGCGGGCGGTTCCTTTTTTGGCGGCAGTCCTACCGATTAGTTTCGGAATCCCAAGTCCCGGGCCGTGACCGACTGTACCCGGTTGTAGGCTTCCTGGTTTCTGACCTTGTCCGCCTCCTCGCCGGTGAAGGCCTCCCAATTGGGTGTGGACGCCTTTTGGGGATAGTGCCTTGCATGGGCCCTGATACCCGCCTTGTTTCCCTCGCCCCGGTTGGTGCTGAAGCATTCCTCCATGAACCGATGGTAGGCCTCGCGGTATTCGGGTGACCAGAGGAACTCGTAGGTGCGGAATTCACGGTCCGCCTCGCGCTTGGCCTGGAGAATCTCCTCCGGGCTCCAGTCGAGGTAGGCACCCACCCTGTGGCGGTAGGAAAAGATGCGGTTGAGCAGCGGGCTGATCAGCGCGATCCGCTTGATCCGTTCCGCCATCGCCGCTTCCGCCACCTTTTGCCGGCGCTGGAAAAGGTAGGCCACGATCACCACGACCACGGGGGTGGCCAGGGCACCAAGGGCCTTGGCCACCTCGACAAAAGTGTTCAACAGTCCGCCTTCCATGCGCGCAATCCGTTCCCTCTGGTGGAAACCGGGCTGGGATCAGCCGGTTCATTGGTTTATTTCTTCGACCGCAGCGCGTGCACCTGCCGGTGCACCGACTCCACGATCCGTTCCTCCACCTCCACCGCGAAGGGGCCAGGCAGCGACTGGTAGATCACCGCCTCGGTGCCCTCATAGCCGCCCTCGAGCAGAACCCGGCGGGTGGGCACATAGGCGTGCACCAGGTTGGAATAACCGGCGATCCAGACCGGCCGGCCCTCCTGCCGCAATTCCCCCTTCAGCCGCAGAGAATAGTCCGCCATGGGCTCGCCACCCAATGCCACCAGGGTGAACCTTTCCCCGAACTGGATCACCTGAACCGGCAGGGGATAATCGGCGGGTTTGTCGCCCGGGTTGGGCCATTGTTTCAGCACCCAATCGGCGTGCCGCGCCACAAAGCCGTTGCCTGATTTGGCCCGGGCTTCCAGATCCGCCCGGGGTGGCAACGGCGCGAAGGGCAACGGGCAGACCTCCATGGAGCTGGAAAGGCTGGGGCCCAAGGGCAGCGATTGTGCCGACAGCCCCTTCTCCACCGCAGCCGCCAAGGCCAGGCCGTTGGGCTCGGCATCGGCATCGCCCCGATTGGGGGAGGGATTCTGGTCGCCACCGCAGCCAGCTAAAAACAGCGCGACGGCGCCGGGGTGGTCCTTCTCCAATTGGCGCTGGGCGAACCCGGCGTAGTCGCCGTTGATCTTGCGGGTGGGGCCCAGGGCCGTGTTGTGGCAGGCGAAGCCGAACACAACGCCTACCAGTTTCCTGCCTGATGATTCAATGCGCAGCACCGGCACCTCATGGTCCACCGGGCCGTTCGGGTTGGGAGCCAGGCGGAATCCCATCGGTGTGGGCAGGCGCCGGTTCATGGAGTGGGCGCATCGGGAGGAGCTATAGGCCAGGGAGGCGGGCGCTTGGGCGGCGATGGCCTTGCCGATGGCGGCGTCCATCCGCTGGATCAGGAAATCCACATATTCGTCCGCCCGCTTGCCCCATTCGGGAGGGATGCCCCAATCCGACACGGTCTTGCTGGAGACCATGGGGCCGCCGTGGGTGTGCGAGGTGTTCACCAGCAGCTCTTCGGGTTTCAGGCTGTGGCTTTTGGCGGCCATCGCCACGATCCGGTCCCGCAGGGTTTGGGGGATCTCGATCAGGTCCAGCCCCACGATGACCAACCGTTTGCCCCGGGCATCGGTCAGTGCCAGCGCGCGGGCGTGCAGGTCGGTCAGCACACCGTCCGAGGGGCCATTCCGCGCGGCATATCCGGCCATCCAGACCGGCTGCAGGGGGGTGATTTTTTCCCGGGCCATGCCGGCCTTCCACTGGCCGGTTTCGTCCGCGATACCGCGGGAGGCCCACATCAATGGGATTGCCGCGAGGAAGAAAAGCAGTCGGGCGGGAGCGTGCATTGGGGTACCGCGTGGCCTTGGTGCCGGAGGCATGTCGGGTGGTCAATGAGAGGCTGATTATTCGCTAAATCTGCGGGCCGGGCAAATACCTCCTGTGGAGCCATGCTGGGGCAAAAGGGGATGGGACAGCCGGGCGGATGGGTGGGGTGTATGAAAAGTGGTTCATGTCTAAACTCCCCTTGGGTGGCCGGTTATAATTTCGCCCATGAATACCAAAGAAATCCTCGCACAACTCAAGGCCTTGGGCGATCCCGCCCGCCATGCGCACAATGAGCGGGCCGGCGCACCGGTCAACCAGTTTGGCGTGAAGCTCGGGGATATTCGTACCCTGGCCAAGAAGCTGAAAACAAACCATGAACTCGCGCTGGAGTTGTGGGGCACCGGCAATGTGGAGGCGCAACTGGTCGCCACGCTTGTCATGAAGGCCAAGGCCCTGACACCGGACCAGCTCGACACGCTGACCCGCTCCACCACCTGCGCCCAAGTGGCCGACTGGCTGAACGCCTATGTGGTGGCACAGCACCCGGGCAAGGATGGCCTGCGCGAAAAATGGATGACGGCGAAGGACAAGTGGGCGGCCCGGGCCGGGTGGAACCTCACCGCCAGCCGCATCAACAAGGGCACCGCGGATGACCTGGACCTGCCAGCACTGCTCGACCGCATTGAGAAAGAGATGCCGAAGGCAGCGCCGGAGGTGCAGTGGACCATGAACAACACGCTGGCCGCCATCGGCATCCAGCATGCCCATTTGCGCAAACGCGCGGTCGCCATCGGCGAGAAGGTCGGCCTGTACCGGGATTGGCCAGTATCCAAGGGGTGCATCATCCCCTTCGTGCCGGTGTGGGTGGAGGCGATGGTGCAGCGCAAGGGGTGATTGGCCCTGGCGTTTTAGGCCTTCTTCACGAATTCTGATTTCAGCTTCATGGCTCCGAAGCCGTCGATCTTGCAATCGATGTCGTGATCCCCGTCCACCAGACGGATGGTCTTGACTTTGGTGCCCAATTTCACGGAGCTGGATGCCCCTTTCACCTTCAGGTCCTGGATCACCTGCACGGTATCGCCGTCCTTCAGCTCGTTGCCAAAGGCGTCGCGCCAACCCTTTTTCTCCTCGGTGGCTGGTCCGGCACCGGGGTTCCATCGGTGGTCGCATTCGGTGCAGACCAGGAATGCACCGTCCTCATAGGCGTATTCAGATTGGCACTGGGGGCAGGGTGGTGTGTCGCTCATATTGGTAGCCGGCGGGTTAGGGTTCAGGTAAGATATCCAACCAATCGTATCAAGGGAT
>Ga0315905_10001803_pt1 | contig 22785 bp, 18 predicted proteins | sample LakEriMetagenome_5_FD_203522 | JGI IMG/M metagenome (GOLD analysis project Ga0315905, IMG submission 203522) | Freshwater fungal communities from buoy surface, Lake Erie, Ohio, United States - Buoy 4 MA121 | ecosystem: Environmental > Aquatic > Freshwater > Lake | place: USA: Lake Erie, Ohio...
GACGTTGGCGCTGGTGACAATGTCCAGCATGGCCTTGTCATCGCCCATCATCCAAGGGCCATAGCCCTCGCCAAGGTCCGAATTGAGATCGATGGTGCGGGCGTTGAGATCAGACATCGGCGCGTTCTCCGGACTTCGGGAACCATGTTGGCTTGCTCGACATAAGCAATGCGGGCGCCGTTGTCGCGCCTTCCCGTGCACGTGCCATGCGGATGGGTGGCCTCGTGGCGGGACTGAGGCTCGTGGGGCGGAGTCATCCTTGTGACCACACTCTCCGTATCTGGCGGATGATGTGCCGCCTGGTGACGCAGGAAGGTAGCCCAGCCCCGTGTCAAGCACGGGGCGACGGTGGGCTTTCTGTGGCAATGTGATGAGCCATCATGGCAAAAACTGGTGGTTAGCTGGCGTTCCAACTTTTCGTTCTCGTCATTCCCGCGAAGGCGGGAATCCAGTTCCCACGTTTCAGCTTGAACTTGCTTCTCGTCCCGGAGCGCCACGCCGCTCTGGATTCCCGCCTTCGCGGGAATGACGAAGGTTGGTGCATGTTTTGGTGGTTAACTGTTTCTCCGCCTCAGAAGATTGATCAGAGCGCGGGCGGTATAGAACGAGACGATCACGACAACGGCGCACGGTATTGCCACATTCCGTAGAAAGCTTTTGTGGCAATCCACTTCAGCTGCGCAATCCCCAAGCATCTCTGCGACAACGAGAAATGAAACAGGGGGGCGCCCAGCATAGTCGCGATTGCGCACCCATAGATGCCCCCAGTGGTAGGACCACCTTTGTATCCATCGTTATGCATGTGGCATGGTTGCCCATACCGGTGGACGTTGGCAACTGAGGGCAAGCAGTCATTTGAAGTTGTTCACGCGATCCAGTGCCGTCCGGAACCGGCTTGGCGATTGAAGCCCATCCCCCTCCCCATTTGTGCGTGCTGCAAAAATCGGGAGGATCTTGGGGGCGAGTGCTCTGCGGACTTGTCCGCGCGGATTAGCGCGCCGCTTCCTTGTGCAGCCATTCGGCATGGCGCGGCGCGCGCTTGGTGCGGCTCCATTCCTCGAGCATGACCGGGGCGAGCGCGGCAAGTTCGTCATACTGCGCCGGCGTGCCGATGTTGCAGGCGAGTTCAAGCCGGTGGCCGTTGGGATCGAAGAAGTAGATCGAGCGGAATATTCCGTGATAGGTTGGCCCCAGCACATCGATCCCCTCGGCTTCCAGATGCGCCTTGGCGGCGTGGAGCGCGGCCTCGTCCGCCACTTCGAAGGCGAGGTGCTGGACCCAGGCGGGGGTGTTGGGATCGCGGCCCATCTCCGGCTGGTTCGGCAGCTCGAAGAACGCCAGCACATTGCCGCCGCCGCAATCGAGGAACACGTGCATGTAGGGATCATGCTCGCCGGTCGAGGGCACGGTGTCTTCGGCAAAGGCGGTGGTATAGCGCATGCCCATTACGCGCTCGTACCAGGTGACGGTCTCCTTGGCGTCGCGGCAGCGATAGGCGACGTGGTGGATACGTTTGATCTGGGGGATCATGCGTCGGCTCCTTCTACCTGCAGCACCCCGCGGCGCATCTGGTCACGCTCCATCGACTGGAACAGTGCAGTGAAATTGCCCTCGCCGAAGCCTTCGTCCTTCTTGCGCTGGATGAATTCGAAGAACACCGGGCCGACTTGCGTTTCGGAGAAGATCTGGAGAAGCAGGCGCAGATCGCCCGCCTCGGTCGACCCATCGAGCAGGATGCCGCGCTTCTGCAGTTCCTCGACAGGCTCGCCGTGGCCGGGGAGGCGTTCGGCCAGCATCTCGTAGTAGGTGGCGGGCGGCGGGGTCATGAACGGTGTGCCGAGCGCCTCGAGGCGGTCCCACGCGCCGAGGAGATCATCGCAGGCAAAGGCGATGTGCTGGATGCCCTCGCCGTTGTAGGCGCGCAGGAATTCCTCGATCTGGCCGCCGCCGGCCTTGGCCTCTTCATTGAGCGGAATGCGGATCCTGCCGTCCGGCGCGGTCATCGCGCGGCTGGTGAGGCCGGTGTATTCGCCCTTGATGTCGAAATAGCGGATCTCGCGGAAATTGAAGATGCGCTCGTAGAACGCCGCCCAGTGCGCCATGCGGCCACCATAGACGTTGTGGGTGAGGTGATCGATCGTGTGAAAGCCCGCGCCGGCCGGCTGGCGGTCGACGCCGGGCAGGTACACGAAATCGATGTCGTAGATCGAGAGATCGCCAAGCGGCGAGCCTTCATAGCGGTCGATCAGATAGATGATTGCGCCGCCGATGCCGCGGATGGCAGGGAGGCTGAGTTCCATCGGCCCGGTGCGCACCTCGACCGGCTCGGCCCCGCGCTCAAGTGCTGCCGCATAGGCCTCGGCCGCGTTGCGCACGCGCCAGCCCATGCCGCAGGCCGAAGGGCCATGTTCGGCGGCGAACCAGGCGGCGGGGCTCTTCGGCTCGTAGTTGGCGATGAGGTTGATGCCACCCTGCCGCCACAGCTGCACCGCCTTGGAGCGGTGGTTGGCGATGTGGGTAAAGCCCATCGCGGTGAAGACGGGCTCGAGGAGGCCCGGCTGGCCTGCAGAAAACTCGATGAACTCGAAGCCATCAAGCCCCAGCGGATTGTCGAACAGATCGGTCGTCCTCGCCTCGGCGTTCACCGCGCATCTCCCAGGTTGACGGTTGCGGGGGGATGATAGCGCAAAAGTGCTGCGCCGTCCGCGCGAAGTACGCGGATGATTGGCCCGAAAACGCGCCAAAGATGCATTAATCAGGTATTGCGTGCACGATACAGGCATGAGTGGGCTGCTACGCGGGCTTGGCTGGTACACGATGCAGCCGGTCGTGGCAGCCGGCCTGCCGGCGAGGCGTGCCCTACAATTTCGGTGCAAAGTCGCGCCCGCTTGGCAATAAGGCGGGGCATGAGGATCATCGATATATCGCAGCGGCTTGATGCGAAGACGCCGCTCTGGCCGGGTGAGCCGCCCCTGGTGGTAAGCCACCATGCCATGATGTCCCCGGGGTGCCCGGTGAATGTGGGTGCGCTTTCTTTGCCGCTCCATGCCGGAACCCATGCGGATGCACCCTTTCATTACGATGCGGCAGGCCAGACCAGCGCGGAAACGGCGCTGGAGCCTTATATCGGGCGCTGCCTCGTGGTGGATGTGCGCCAATCGTCAGGGGCATTGGTGGAGGTGGATGATATCGACTGGACGGCGCTGGCGCTGGCAGAGGCGCCGCGCGTGCTGCTGCGAACGTATGAGCGATTTCCAGCCGAGGCCTGGGACAGCGCATTCCGCGCCGTTTCTGCGGCAGTGATCGCGCGGCTGGCGGCGCTGGGTGTTGTGTTGATCGGAACGGATGCCGCCTCGCTCGATCCCGAAACCTCCAAGACGATGGACGCGCATCACGCAGTCCGCGTGGCGGACATGCGCATTCTCGAAGGGCTGGTGCTCGATTCCTTTACGCCGGGCATCTACGAACTGATCGCGCTGCCTTTGCCGTTGGCCGGGGCCGACGCGAGCCCGGTGCGAGCCATTCTGCGGGAGATCGCGGCATGAGCGGCTGGACACGCGCGGCACTGGAAGCGCTCGACAGCGCCGACCCGCTGGCGCGCTTTCGCGACATGTTTCAACTGCGCGAGGGGCTCGTCTATCTTGACGGCAATTCGCTGGGTGCCCTCCCGCGTCGAACCTCTGCGCGGCTCGCGCAGACGGTGACGGAGGAATGGGGCGAGGGTCTGATCACTTCCTGGCTCGGTGCGGATTGGATGGCCGCGCCGCGCCGGGTGGGCGACAAGATCGCCCGCTTGCTGGGCGCGGAGCCGGGGGAAGTGATCGCCTGCGATTCGACCTCGATCAACCTGTTCAAGGCCATGACAGCGGCGCTCTCGCTGCGGCCGGATCGCTCGGTGATCCTCTCCGAGGCAGGTAATTTCCCGACCGATCTCTACATGATGCAGGGGATCGCGGCCTTTTCCGGAGGCCGCGTTCGGGCCTTGGCAGTGCCGGGCGAGGCGGTGGAGGACCGGCTCGGCAAGGATATCGCGGTGCTGCTGCTGACGCAGGTCCACTACAAGACCGGCGCGGTGCGTGACATGGCCGAAGTCACGCGGCGCGCCCATGCAGCAGGGGCGCTGGTGGTCTGGGATCTCAGCCACAGCGCGGGTGCGATCCCGGTCGATCTCAATGGGGCAGATGTCGATTTCGCGGTGGGCTGCGGGTACAAGTTTCTGAACGGCGGACCGGGTGCGCCTGCCTATATCTTCGCAGCGCAGCGGCACCAGACGGCGGCGGTGCCGGTGCTTTCCGGCTGGTTCGGCCATGCTGCGCCCTTTGCCTTCGAGGATGGCTACCGCCCCGCCGACGGGATCGAGCGCTTTCTCTGCGGTACGCCGCCGGTGCTGGGGTTGACCGCGCTGGAATGCGGAGTGGACCTTATGGCCGAGGCCGATATGGCAGCGGTGCGGGCCAAGTCGCTGCAACTCGGCCGCGTGTTCATGGATCTGATGGACTCGCATTGCGGCAGCTTCGGCTTCACGCTGGTGAGCCCGCGCGAGGACGGGCGGCGGGGCAGCCATGTCTCTTACGCGCATCCTCGGGGCTATGGGATCATGCAGGCCCTCAAGGAGCACGGCGTGATCGGCGATTTCCGCGATCCCGATGTGCTGCGCTTTGGCCTGACGCCGCTCACCCTTCGCCATGTCGACATGCTGGAAGCCGTGCTGCGCATTCGTGAGGTGTGTGAAACCAAAGCCTGGGGCGATCCGCGTTGGGCGGTGCGCGCCGCGGTGACCTGAGCCAAACCTATCACTTTCGCGTGATGAGGCCGAGCCAGCCTGGGGGCATGCTGCACACTTCGCGGGGGGCGAGGAGACACAGGCATGGGCGAGCTTTCAGGAAAGGTGGCGATCGTGACCGGCGCCGCGCGCGGGCAGGGGCGGGCGATGGCGCTGGCGCTTGCCGGGGCCGGCGCAGACGTTGCGATCTGCGACGTGGGCGAACCGGCCATGCCGAGCGTCGGCTATGCCCTCGGCGGCGCGCTCGATGCGGTGGCGCGCGAGATTGCGGCCCTCGGCGTGCGCGATCTCCACGCCGCCTGCGACATCCGCCATCAGAGCGAAATAGACGCCTTCGTCGGCCGCGTGCAGGCGGAGCTCGGGCGGATCGACATCCTCGTCAACAATGCGGGCATCCTGACCGGCAACATGCCGATGCACCTGCTGGATGACGAGACCTTCGAGACGACAATCGCCGTCAACCTCACCGGCAGCTGGCGGATGAGCCGCGCGGTGGTGCCGGCGATGATCGCGCAAGGGACCGGCGGTCGGATCATCAACATTGCCTCGGTCGCGGGGATGATCGGAACCCCGGGCTTTGGCCATTACAGCGCGACCAAGCATGGCCTGATCGGCATCACGAAGACGATGGCGGCGGAACTGGGAGCCTATGGCATCACGGTGAACGCGGTGTGTCCGGGTTTCCTGCCGACCAAGATGGTCGAGCACACCGCCAGCGAGATCGGCGCGCGCGCGGGCCTTACGCAGGACGAGGTCTATGCGCAGTACCTCAGCGTGGCGCACGTGAAGGAGCCGATCCAGCCCGAACAGACTGCCGCTTCGGTGCTTTACCTCGCGAGCGAGGCGGCGCGGGTGGTGACGGGATCCAGCCTCGTGATCGACGCGGGCTGGTCCGCCACCTGAAGCCCTTGCGCGGCGCGGATCGGTGCCGCAAGACGGCGCGGGAAAACAAACGGAGAGGGATGACCGAATGACGGCCTATGTTGTGTTTATCAAGGACGGCGTGAATGATCAGGCGGAGCTGGACCAGTATAACGCCAAGGCAGGCGCTTCGATCGCGGGCCACCCGCTGAAGCCGCTGGCGTTCTATGGCCCCAACGAGACCTGGGAAGGCCCCACCGCCGAAGGCCTCGTGATCATCGAGTTTCCCGATATCGACGCGGCGAAGGCCTGGTACGAGAGCCCGGCCTATCAGGCTGCCAAGGTGCACCGCCTCAAGGGCGCGACGTACCGCGTTATGGTGACCGAAGGGGTCGGCTGAAAGCTGTTGCAGCGGCACGCCATTGCGGCAAGATAGCCTGATGGTCGCCGCGCATCAGACTATTTCGTACCGCTCGATGCTGATTGCGGGCTTCTCGACTGTCGTCGAGTGGTACGATTTCACCCTCTACATCTATGTGGCGACGATCCTCAGCCGCGTAATGTTCGGCGGCGGCGAGGGTTCGCTGGCCGCGGTGCTGGCGGGCTTTGCTGTCTCCTACCTGATGCGGCCGCTAGGTGCGCTCGCCATGGGCCACTATGGGGACCGCCACGGACGGCGGCGCGCCATGCTGCTGTCGATGGCGGTGATGACGGCTGCGATGCTGGGCTGCGCAGTGTTGCCGACCCATGCGCAGATTGGCCCGGCGGCAGGCTTTCTGCTGCTGGCGCTGCGCTGCGTGATGGCCTTCGCAGTGGGCGGCGAATATACCGGCGTGGTCGCCTATCTGATCGAGGGTGCGGGACCGCATCGTCGGGGGCTGATCACCAGCTGCGCCTCGGCGGCGAGCGAGATCGGCGCACTGCTCGCGGTGGGCGTTGCGGCGCTGACGACCTGGGCACTGCCACCTGATGTGCTCGATAGCTGGGGCTGGCGCATTCCCTTCTTTGTCGGCGCGGCACTGGCGGGCGGTGTCCTGCTGGCGCGCGCCAACATGGACGAATCGCCCGAGTTCGAGCGCCAGCGCGCGGCGGGTACGGTGCCGGACAGCCCGCTGCGCCACGCAATGAAGCACCAGCGCGCCGGGATCAGCCGCGGCTTCGCGATCTCGGCGCTTGGCTCGATCAGCTACTACGTCGGGATCACGTATGTGCCTGCTTTCCTCGCCTCGGTTGGCGCGGTGGGTGAAGGCGCGGCGCTGACGCTGTCCACCGTTGCCGCCTTTGTCGTGATCGCGGTGACGCCGCTGGTCGGTGCGCTTTCGGACCAAATCGGGCGACGACCGGTGCTGATCGGTATTGCGCTGGCCTGCGCGGCGGGGCCGATCACGCTGTTTTCGATGATGGCGCTTGGCGGAGTCTGGCCGGCGCTGGTGGGTGCGGTGCTGCTTGCCGCGCTTGGCGGCGCTTGGAGCGCGGTGGGTGCGGTAGCAACTGCCGAGCAGTTTTCAGGCGAAGCGCGGCTTTCGGGTCTGGCGCTGGGCGTGACAAGCGCGACAGCGCTGTTCGGCGGAGTGACCCCTCTGGTGGCGCAGATGCTGCTGGAAAGGACGGGCTGGCCCGCGGTGCCCGGTGCGATGATCGCTGTGGTGGCGCTGGTTATCCTGCCGGTGCTCTGGCGCATTCCCGAAACCGCGCCGCGCGCAGGGTGGACAGCCGAACCGCAGCCGATATAGTTCGCTCACCTAACGATAATGGGAGAGCGCGATGGCGACGGCTGCACAGGATGATATCGAGCAAACGGCGAGGCTGGCCCCGACGCTGATCCGCTATCTCGATGAAGGTGAGTTCGTCACCCGGCGCTACGTGAGCCAAGGTGCCGAAATGAATACCGGCGACTACCGCGACTATCCTGTGGAGGTGCGCGACGGGATGCCGATGCGTGAGCATTTCAGCCTCGATGTGCATGGCTTCGTGATCGCGAAGCACGCGAGCGCGATTGCCGATTTCCACGACAAGGCGGCGGTCGACGCAAGCTATCTGCGTGAGGTGGAAGCGCTCGTGGCAAAGCTGACCGGCGCAGACAAGGTGGCGACGCAGGGGTGGATGATCCGCACTTCGGGCGATCTCTCCAGCCGCGCTGAGGAGAAGGTCGAAGGCTATGTCCATTCGGGCGGCATCCAGCCGCCGGCGGGCGAGGCGCATGTCGACTACAACGAGTTGACCGGCCGGCGTGCGGCGGCGCGGGTCTATGCGCAGTCCTTTCCGCAAGGGTCGGGGTATAGGCGCTACATCTGCTTCTCGCTCTGGCGCACGTTCTCACCCGGCCCGCAGGACTGGCCGCTGGCGGTGTGCGACGGGCGGACGGTGTCGGACGCGGAAACGGCGTCCAACACCTTGTTCGTGGTCGATGAATTCCCCGTCGGCGACGCGCTCACTGCGCCGGTCGCGGGCGAGGATCAGATGATCGCGGCGACGATCTTCCGCTACCGGCCCGAGCATCGCTGGTGGTATTTTGCAGACATGGCGGAGGACGATGTTCTGCTGTTCAAGTTTCAGGACAGCGACCACTCGGTGACCTGGCGCTGCCCGCACACCGCGTTTCACGATACCAGCCTGCCGGATGCCAAAGTGCGCGAAAGCATCGAAGTGCGCGGCGTGGCGTTTTTCGAGTAAGGCCGAGGGTCAGGACCTATGGCACTTTCTTGGCGGGCGCGAGGCAGGGCACGTCGGGACCGGTCCAGTCGATTTCGTCGGTGGTCGGAACGCGCTTGCCGGTGCCTATGCCGCCACGGGTTTCGGTCGGCTCGAAAAAGATATAACCCCTTGAGTTGTCGAAATCGGCAATCCGGCCGTTGTCGAGTTTTGCGGCAAAGGGGCTGATCTCCTGGCTTTCTACCCGCAGACCTCGCACCATGCGGATGGCATCGTCACGCATATCGAATGCGCGGTAGTAGCTTCGGCCGAAGATTTGCATCTCGTAGCCGGGCTTGGATGTCCATTGGCTGGGCTTGGTGGTGCGCGGTATCCGCACCGTGGTGACATGGCAGGAGTATTCGGAAGCGCTGAACCAGGGTGCCGACTGGTCCTGCTCGAGAGGGCGAACCCGCCTTTCCGGAGGACTGAACCCGCCACCGGGTAGGGGCAAGCTGCGCGCGCCGCCGCCGTCATTTTCCCAATCGACGATACCCTGACCAACAATCTTGAGGATGCTGGCACCGGCTTTCGCATCATAACGCCAGGTCACGTCCTCAATAGTTTGCCAGATGTTGCCGGTAAGCTGCTGTCGCATGGCATCGAGCAACTGACCGGGCGGCACTGTGGACAGCTGGCTTTGAATCTGGAGACCGGCAAGACCGCGAATAATTGCGGTGCTGATGATGCGTGCAGGCTGATCGAACCCTTTGCGCGCATCGATCTCGTAAAGCTGGATCTCGTTCGGCACTGTCGCCGGCTTCCAGTCGAGCCGGGCGAGCTTGCTGCCCGTCGCGGTAATCGGCAGCACCCAGCGAAGCGGCAGGATTGGATCGGTGGCAGGCGGTACGACCGGGGGGAGGGTGCCATCGAGCCAGTAGGCTTTTCCGCCGATCTGGGCGCGCACAAGAACGTGATCAAACAGCTTGGCATTGGGTAGGCGCTGATTGAAACCATCGTCCGCGCCGTTTGTGTTGACAAGCACGGGCTCTGCCTCGATTCCAACCGCCTCCAGCAATGCAAGAAGCAGCGCGGTCTTGGCCTTGCAGTCGCCGTAGCGCCGCTGCCAGGTGTCGTCTGCCGAGGCGGGGGTGAAGTTGCCGCCATTCAGCCCGACATAGATATATCTTACGTCCTGCTGCACCAGTTTGAGCGCGGCGGCGGCGCGGGCGAGCGGATCGGCTTCCGCGGCGGCGATGCGCTGCGCTTCCTTGTGTACTGGGCTATCGGCCGCAAGCTCGGCTGCACGGGCAAAGAGCGGAGCGAACTGCCGCGAGAATGCGGGCCAATCGGCAAAGGTCGTATACTCAACGGTGCGCTGCCAATGGTATCGGGGTGGCGCATCCTTGAGCGGTTGGCGCACTGGCGGGTTATCAAACCGCAAGGTCAGGCGATCGGCACCCTCCGTGGCGGCGGCCCGGATATCGGGCGCGATCTGATAGGCGGGCTTGCGATCCATATCCCAGCCGAGCTCCAGCCGGAAACGGCCCGGCGGCGGTGTCGGCCCAAGGAACAGGAGACCTGAAACATTGCGCCCCAGCGTGGGATCGGAGGAGGTCACGGTCATGCCAACCTCGAGCTCGTCCCCCACGCGCAGATCCGGCACGTGGAGCACCGCTGTGAGCATTCCATCGAGCATTGCCGCTTCGAGCTGGTCCTCGCGCCGCAGGATCTCGAACTTCGCCTTTTCGAGCACGTCGGTCACCTGGCCATCGCGGTAGACCCGGATGGCGTGGACAGTAGTCGGCCCGTTGGCGGGGTTCCATGCCATGGTGAGATTGCCCACCGACAGGGCCGATGAGTTAAGCAGGCGAACGCGGTAGCCGAGATACTGCTGCTCGCCCTTGCCATCAACGTGGAGGATCACATCTTGATAGCGGTAGAACACCGGGCCGGCAGCGTTTTCGGGCACAGGAAGCGGATCTGACGGAGTAACCCAAGCCGGGACGGGACCGCGCTGGATTTCGCTATTGGTGGACGGGGACGGCTTGTTCGTGGTGGCGAGCGCGGGGGCAGCGAGCGCAACGCAGCCTGCCAAAACCATCAGAGCAAAACGCAATGGGCTCTCCAAACCTGCCGGCGCCTCCTTCATGATGCCGCAAATTCAGGGCGTTGCAAGCGGCAGAATGGCCGTTTTGCGGACCATCTGGTCCGTATTGGTGAGGATCGGCCGATCAGCCCAATGTGGCACAGCCGGTAAAGATGCGGCGCACAAGCCGGATCTGGTGCGCAAGAGCAGCAAAGTGCGCCGCGCGGCGTTTTTCGAATAATGTCCCGCGGATAGTTTGCCTTTCGGGGGATTCATCAAATCGGCCTGTCACGACGGGGCCTCGCTGTGGCATGGGCCGCGCCATGACAGGCGAACCAACCAGCAAATCCACCCTGACCCATATCCAGCGGCTCGAAGCCGAGGCGATCCACATCATGCGCGAGGTGGTGGCCGAGGCGACCAATCCGGTGATGCTCTATTCGGTGGGCAAGGACAGCGCGGTGATGCTCCACCTCGCGCGCAAGGCCTTCTACCCGAGCCCGCCGCCGTTCCCGCTGCTCCATGTGGATACCACGTGGAAGTTCCAGGCGATGTACGAACTGCGCGAGCGGATGGCGAAGGAGAGCGGCATGGAGCTGCTTGTCCACCAGAACCCGGACGCCGCCGCGCGCGGCATCAATCCGTTCGACCACGGCCCCCTCCACACCGACATGTGGAAGACGGAAGGCCTCAAGCAGGCGCTCGACAAGTGGGGTTTCGACGCGGCCTTCGGCGGCGCGCGGCGCGACGAGGAGAAGAGCCGCGCCAAGGAGCGCATCTTCAGCTTTCGCACCGCCAGCCATGGCTGGGACCCGAAGAACCAGCGGCCTGAACTGTGGAACATCTACAACGCTCGGAAAAACAAGGGCGAGAGCATCCGCGTGTTCCCGATCTCGAACTGGACCGAGCTCGACATCTGGCAGTACATCCGCCTCAACGACGTGCCGATCGTGCCGCTCTACTTTGCGGCCAGGCGGCCTACGTTCGAGTGGGAAGGCGGCCTGTTCATGGCCGACGACCTGCCGCGGCTCGAGAAGGTGCTGGGCTATCGTCCTGAAATCACGGAGCGTTCGATCCGCTTCCGCACGCTGGGCTGCTTCCCGCTGACGGGCGCGGTCGAGAGCAACGCGACCACGCTCAACGAAGTGATCCAGGAAACCCTGCTCACCACCACCAGCGAGCGGCAGGGCCGAGTGATCGACAAGGACGCTGGCGGCGCCGGCATGGAAGTCAAGAAGCAGCAGGGGTATTTCTGATGTCCGGCGATGATGTGATCTATCAGACCGAGGCCCTGATTGCCGAGGACATCGAGGCCTACCTCAACCTGCACCAGCACAAGTCGATGCTGCGCTTCATCACCTGCGGCAGCGTGGATGACGGAAAATCGACGCTGATCGGGCGCTTGCTCTACGATTCGAAGATGATCTTCGAGGATCAGCTCGCAGCGCTTGAGAACGACAGCAAAAAGGTGGGCACGCAGGGCGGCGAGATCGACTTCGCGTTGCTGGTCGACGGTCTTGCGGCAGAACGCGAGCAGGGCATCACCATTGACGTCGCCTATCGCTTCTTCAGCACCGAAAAGCGCAAGTTCATCGTGGCGGATTGCCCGGGCCATGAGCAGTACACGCGCAACATGGTGACCGGCGCGAGCACGGCGGACCTCGCCGTGATCCTGATCGATGCGCGCAAGGGCGTGCTCACGCAGACGCGGCGGCACAGCTACCTCGCGCATCTCATCGGCATTCGCCACATCGTGCTGGCGGTCAACAAGATGGATCTGATCGGCTACGATCAGGCGCGCTACGATGCGATCGTGGCGGATTATGCAGCGTTTGCGGCCAGCATCGGGATCGAGGCGTTCACCGCCATGCCGATCTCGGGCTTCAAGGGCGACAACATCACTGCCCTCAGCGAGAACACGCCGTGGTATTCCGGCCCTACGCTGATGGGGCACCTTGAAACGGTGGAAGTGAACACTGCGGCCGAGGCGGCCGGTGTGTTCCGCATGCCGGTGCAGTGGGTGAACCGCCCGAACCTCGATTTCCGGGGTTTCTCGGGCCTGATTTCCAACGGGACGGTCCGCAAGGGTGATGCGGTGCGGGTGCTGCCTTCGGGTAAGACCAGCACCGTGGCTCGCATCGTCACGCTCGATGGCGATCTGGAGGAAGCCGTGGCCGGTCAGTCGGTAACGCTTTGCCTTGCTGACGAGATCGACTGCTCGCGCGGTGATGTGCTCGCCGCTGCCGACGCGCCGCCACAGGCGGCCGACCAGTTCGAGACGAACCTTGTGTGGATGGCCGACGAGCCGCTCGTGCCCGGCCGCGCCTATTGGCTAAAGCTTGCCAGCCAGACCGTTTCGGTCACCGTCTCGCAGCCCAAATGCACCATCAATGTCAACACGATGGAGCGGCTCGCAGCAAAGACGCTTGAACTCAACGCGATCGGTCTGGCCGAGATCACCACCGACCGCGCCATCGTTTTCGAGCCTTATGGCGAGAGCCGCACGCTCGGTGGCTTCATCCTGATCGACAAGATCAGCAACGCCACCGTCGCGGCGGGCATGCTCAATTTCAGCCTGCGCCGCGCGCAGAACGTGCATTGGCAGGCGCTCGATGTGACGCGCGAAGCCCATGCGCGCCTCAAGGGCCAGAGCCCCGCCGTGCTATGGTTCACCGGGCTTTCGGGTTCGGGCAAGTCGACGATCGCCAATCTCGTCGAGAAGAAGCTCCATGCGCTTGGCAAGCATACGTTCCTGCTCGATGGCGACAACGTCCGCCATGGGCTCAACAAGGATCTGGGCTTTACCGAGACCGACCGCATCGAGAACATCCGCCGCGTCGGCGAGGTGGCCAAGCTGATGATCGATGCCGGGCTGATCGTGCTCACAGCCTTTATCAGCCCGTTCCGGGCCGAGCGGGACATGGTGCGCGGGCTGCTGCCCGAGGGTGAGTTCTTCGAGATCTTCGTCGATACGCCGCTGGAAGAAGCCGAGCGGCGCGACGTGAAGGGGCTCTACAAGAAGGCTCGGAGCGGCGCGCTCAAGAACTTCACCGGGATCGACAGCCCCTACGAAGCGCCGGAAAAACCCGAAATCCGCGTGGACACGATGCGCGAAAGCCCCGAAGAGGCGGCAGAGCGGATCGTGGCGCTGATCATCGGCGACTGGATGCCGATCATCTGACGAGTGCAGGGGCCTTGATGGACGATATCGAACTGGCGCGGCATCTGGCGGCGGGGGCGGCGCGGATCCTGTTGGACCTGCGCGCGGCCGCTACGCATGACGGCAAGGCGCTTGGCGCCGAAGGTGATCTTCGCGCCAATGCCTGGCTGATGGCCGAGGTCAGCGCACACCGGCCGGACGATGGCGTGCTTTCCGAAGAAACGCAGGACACGCCCGAGCGGCTCGGGAAATCCCGGGTGTGGATCATCGATCCACTCGACGGCACGCGCGAATACGGAGAGGGGCGCGCCGACTGGGCCGTGCATGTCGGCCTCGCAGTGGATGGCATCGCCACGCTGGGCGCGGTGGCGCTGCCGGGGCTTGATCTCGTGCTCGACAGCGGCGCGCCGCAGCTGCTGCCGCCCATGGCCGCGACCCCGCGTTTGCTGGTAAGCCGCACCCGCCCCGCGCACGAGGCGGTCGAAGTGGCGAAGATGCTGGGCGGCGCGCTCGTGCCGATGGGCTCGGCGGGCGCGAAGGCCATGGCCGTCGTGCGCGGGGAGGCGGAAATCTACCTCCATTCCGGCGGCCAGTACGAATGGGACAATTGCGCGCCAGTGGCTGTCGCGGCCGCTGCGGGCCTCCATGTCTCGCGCATCGACGGGTCGCCGCTCATCTACAACAACCGCGATACCTACTTGCCGGACCTCCTCATCTGTCGTCAGGAATGGGCAGCGCAGGTCCTGGATGCCGTTGCGGCAATCGAGGCTTGACCGGCTGCGGCTTTGCCGACACGGGAGAGGTACGATGATCGATGCCCGCCAGTTCCGTGACGTGCTTGGAGCCTACCCCACCGGGGTTTGCGTGATCACGGCGCTTGCCGAAGATGGACGGCGTTTCGGCCTTGTCGTTGGCTCGTTTACGTCGATTTCGCTTGATCCCCCGCTGGTCGGCTTCTTTCCGGACAAGCGTTCGGGCACCTGGCCGCAGATCGAAGCGACGGGGCGCTTTTGCGTCAATGTGCTGGGCGCCGATCAGCTTGCGCTGTGCCACCGTTTCGCCGCGCGCGCCGAGGACAAGTTTGCCGAACTCGCCCACGGCCAGAGCCCGGCGGGCCTTCCGGTGCTCGACAATGCGATCGCGTGGATCGATTGCACGATCGAGCGCGTGACCGAAGTGGGCGATCATTGGCTGGTGGTCGGCGCGGTCGAGGCTCTGGGCAAGCAGAGCGAGGGCAACCCGCTGCTGTTCTTCCGCGGGCAGTATCACGATCTGGCCTTGCTGGCGGACTGACCTGCCTTTCTTTCTATCAAATGATAGATTTTTTCCGTCACGCGCTGTCAGATTGATTTCGGTCAAGGATTACCCGCGCCCCTGCTGCCAGAAAGTCAGGGCGCGGAAGGTTCAGGCTGTCATTCCCCCTTTCGCCGATTTCTCCCCCACTTCGGGCGGCTGGAAGCTCTGGCCGCCCTCTTTTCGTGATGCATTCTACTGGGCTGGCACGGATGCATGATTGCCGCAGACCTCTCCGGCTGGTAGAACCGAAATGGATGAGCGCGTGCGATACTTGCATAGTCCGCAATCGGGCGATTTGCGCCGGTCTCGAGCACCCCGAGATAACGGCACTCAGTGTCATGGGCCGCCGCCGCTCTGTTTCCGCGGGTGAGGCACTGATCTGGGAAGATGACGACTCGCTGCTCGTCGCGAACGTCATCGAAGGCGTTCTGAAGCTGACGACCAGTACCGCCGATGGCCGGGAGCAGATTGTCGGCGTAGCCTATCCTTCGGATTTCATTGGCCGCCCTTTCGGCCAGACCAGCGCCGCCAGTGTCGTCGCGCTGACCGACGCGCGCGTCTGCGTCTTCGCGCGCAACGATTTCGACCGCTTTGCCCGCGAGCATCCGGAGCTTGAACACAAGCTGCTCGAGCGCACCCTTGCAGAGCTTGACCGCACGCGCGCCTGGATGATGCTGCTGGGGCGCAAGAGCGCGCCAGAAAAGGTCGCGACGTTCCTGCTCGACATGTCTGAACGTCTCGCCGACAACAGTTGTCTGGCCCACGCTGGCCCTGCGCGGCAGTTCACCCTGCCGTTCTCGCGCCAGCAGGTGGCGGATCTCCTCGGCCTCACCATCGAGACTGTCAGCCGCCAGTTCACCAAGCTCAAGGCTGACGGCGTCGTCGTGCTGCCAGGTCGGCGCGATGTCGAGATACTGGACCGCGCCGCGCTGGAAATGCTCGCCGGCTGAGCCTCGTCAGCCGCTGTCGTTGCTGCGGCACCATGCACTGATCAACGGAAGATAGGCGCCGGGCGCATCTCCGAGAATGGCATGTGCAGCACCGGGAATCGTGCGGTACCGCGCATGCGGCACACGGCGGGCGAAGGCTGCGACCGTTCTGGGGCGCGCCTCGTCGTGTTCGCCAGCGACGAACAAGGTGCGGCGGCCATTCAGGCGGGCCAGCAGCGGTTCGCCATCATAATCGCGCAAGGTTCCGGTCGCGCGGAACTCGACCGGGCCCCACATGCCGTTGTAGACCGCTTTGCCGGCATTGGACGGCATAGCGGCGCGATAGGCCGCGATGCGCGGATCGAACGGCGCGCGCCAGACGTGGCGGTGGAGATAGGCGTTGTCTGCAGCGGCACATTGTTCGGCGCCGGGCGGTGATGCACTTTCGCACGCATCGAGCGTCGCGCGCCATTGGGCAGGTAACTCGCGGCGGAGCGCGGCGGCATCGGCGATCCAGCTGCGGGTCGAAACCAGCGGAGACTGGATGATGAGGCCGGCCAGCGCCGCCGGACGGCGTGCCCCGTATTCGAGCGCCAGCGTGCCGCCCCAGCTGCCACCGCCAAGGTGCCAGCGCTGGATGCCGAGTGCGCGGCGCACCGCGTCGATTTCGTCGACGAACCGCTCCACGCGCCAGTTGCGCGGATCGGCAGGGCTGTCCGATCGGCCGCTGTCGAGCTGGTCATAGAGGATGATCGCGCGCTCCTCCGCCAGTGCCGTGAGTGGCAGTAACCCGGCATGGCCGCTGCCGGGGCCGCCATGGAGGTAGACCAGCGGGAGGCGCGGGCCGGCAAGATTGCCGTTGACGCGGACGTAGAGGCGTCCGCCTTCGACCGGGACCATGAGCTCGCGGTCCGGCGTGCTGCGCAGGGACCGGGCACGGCCATGCTCTGCTCCACGGGCGAGCGGGGCGGCCGCAAGGGCGGCGAGGCCAGCCCCCATCAGCTTGCGACGGGTCCAGCGAGGGGAAAGCAGGTTCATGGCACCTATAGTGCCGCAGGTGTCCCGGGATGCAAGTCGGCGCAAGGCGGAATCCAGGCCCTGCTTGCCGCCCGCCGCTGCCCGGGGGATTGCGCTGCCGCTGCGCGGAGGGCCGGAAGTCAGTCGCGTTCGGCGGCACAAGCGGTCAGAAGCGGCAGGAGACGCCTGCGCTCAGAATCCACGCGTTGATCGTGGGCGACGGGATCAACGATGGCCCCGCGCTTGCTGCCGCCGAGGCCTCGATCGCGCCGGGCAGTGCGAGCGCTGTGCGGCGGCGGGGCGCCGATTCCGCTACCCATGAAAAATCATGATGCGGACAAGCAGTGTTGCAAGATTTGCCATAGCGCAATGCGCAACCGGCTTGCGGGTTGCACCTGCTGTGATGGAGACGAGGAAGAAGAAGGAACCGGGCAATGAGCGGGCCATTCACTGCGGAGCAGTTTGCCGACTGGACCTATTACCCCGAACTGCTTGCGCGGCCGGTACCGCGCTATACCAGCTATCCCACGGCAGCCGAATTCGTCGACGGAAGCTTCGAGCTGCGGCAGCGCATCTCGCTGGCCAGCCTGACAGGGCCAGTGTCGATCTACCTTCACATCCCCTATTGCGAGGAAATCTGCTGGTACTGCGGCTGCAACACGGGCGCTTCCAACAAACGCCACCGCCTGACCGCCTATCTTGAAGCGCTCCACCGCGAGATTGCGCTGGTGGCGGGCATGCTCGATCCTTCGGTGCATATCGAGCATATCGCCTTCGGTGGCGGCAGCCCCAATGCGGTGCCGCCGACCGAGTTCGTGCGGCTGATCGATGCGCTGGTGCTGGCATTCCGCTTCGTGCGTCCGGCGCTTTCGGTCGAGCTCGATCCGCGCACGCTCACGCGCGACTGGTTGACCGCGATCCGCGGCATCGGCGTGACGCGGGTGAGCCTTGGCGTGCAGACGCTGAACCCGGCGGTGCAGGCGGCGATCGGGCGGGTGCAGCCGATGGAGATGATCGAGCGCGCGGTGACCGGCCTGCGCAGCGCGGGTGTGGGCTCGATCAACTTCGACCTGATGTATGGCCTGCCGCATCAGGATGATGCGGTGCTGGCCGAAACACTGGCGCAGAGCGTGACGATGGGGCCCAATCGCATCGCACTGTTCGGCTATGCCCATGTCCCGCACCTGATCCCGCGCCAGCGCCGGATCGATGGATCGGACCTGCCCGACCAGCGAGGCCGCTTTCGCATGGCGGCGATGGGCGCGCGGCAGCTGATCGATGCGGGTTATCAGGCGGTCGGATTCGACCACTTCGCGCTGCCCGGCGACGGCCTGGCGCAGGCGGCCTTGAACGGCACGTTACGGCGCAATTTTCAAGGTTTTACCGAAGATTCCGCAAGTGTGTTGATAGGTTTGGGCGCTTCGGCAATCAGCGAGCTGCCAGGGCTCATGGTGCAGAACGAGAAGAACCCGGGGCGCTATCGCATGCTGATCGGTGCGGATCAGCTCGCGGGGCGCCGGGGGATCGAGACCGATGCCGAAGACGCCCGCCGGGCGGCGGTGATCGAGGCTCTGCTGTGCAAGGGCACGGCGCGGATCGATGCCGATTTGCTGGGCGCGGCGCGGCCCCGGCTGGAACCGTTTGCAGCCCTGGGGCTGGTCTCGCTCGAGCGCGGCTGGCTGCGGCTCGAAGCGGGTGCGGCGCCTTACGCGCGGGCGATTGCCTCGGTGTTCGATGCCTACCGGACCGAGGAGCGGAGTTTCAGTTCGGCGATTTGAGGGGCGGGGCTTCGCCCCCTCTCCCAACCCTCTCTTCTGAAGGGGAGAGGGCTATCGACCGAAGAATAGCTATGCGCATGGGTGATTGACGGCTGCATGGCGCGGCTGCGCGCGGTAGGTCTGGGCGTGTTTCACCAGCCACGCGAGTTCCCATGAAGCCCATCGAAACCATCATGCGCATCGCCCCGGTCATTCCGGTGCTGGTGATCGAGGACGTGGCCCATGCCGTGCCGGTGGCGCGCGCCCTAGTGGCCGGCGGACTGCGCGTTCTGGAGGTCACACTGCGGACGCCGGTCGCGCTCGATGTGATTCGCGCAATGCGCAGCGTGGAAGGTGCGATCGTCGGCGCGGGTACGGTGACCGATCCCGCCACGCTCAAGGCCTCGATCGATGCGGGCGCGGAGTTCATCGTTTCACCCGGCCTTACCGAGCGGCTTGGCGCTGCGGCAGTGGCCTCGGGCATTCCCTTTTTGCCCGGCATCGCCAATGCGGGCGACATCATGTGCGGGCTCGATCTCGGGCTCACCCATTTCAAGTTCTTCCCGGCGTCGACGTCGGGTGGTCTGCCCTCGCTCAAAGCGCTTGCCGGGCCGTTCCATCAATGCCAGTTTTGCCCGACGGGAGGGATCACGCTGGAAAGCGCGCCGGAATGGCTCGGGTTTGACCCCGTGCTGTGCGTCGGTGGCTCCTGGGTGGTGGGCAAAGTTGCAAACGGCGGCGCGCCCGATGTTCTGGAAATCGAGGCGGCAGCGCGCGCGGCAGCGGCGCTGGCCTGATCCGACGGGGCGCAGCCCCGATGCAGCTTGCAGGCGAAGCCGCCTGCAGGACCAACAACCTGGCATGAGGTGCGGCGCGCATGGATACGGTCGATACGCTGAGGAACCGCCTGCAGGAGCTCCACGCGCGGACGGCGGAAACGCCGCTGTTCAATCCGGTGTTCCAGCTGAGTCATGATCTCTCGCGGCGGCTCGAGAGCGGTGCGCTCGACCTTGCCGCCATGGAAAGCCTTGTGGCGGCGCTCGAATGCGAAGGGCTGCAGGCCCGTGCGGTGCGGTTGCGTCACCTGATCGCGCCGACCGATCCGGCCGAGAACCTTGAACGACTCTCGGCGCTGCTCAACGAGGAAGACGGCTTTTCCGAATTCCGCCGCCGCTGGGAACGGCCGCTGCTCCACGCCGTGTTCACCGCGCACCCGACGTTCCTGTTGAGCCCGGCCGAATCCGATGCCGTTGCCGAGGCGGTGCTTGCCGAGGATCCGATGGCGGCGACGGTCTGCCAGGTGCCCGGCACTGCCCCCAAGGTGACGCTGGATCACGAGCATGACGAAGCGCTTGCCGCGATCGAACGCGCCGGTGCCGCACGCGACCGGATCAATGCCGCGCTGCTTGCGCATGCGCGCACGCGCTGGCCGGGACGCTGGCTTGATTTCCGCCCATTGCCGTTCCGCTTCGCCAGCTGGGTCGGCTATGACATGGACGGACGGACGGACATTTCGTGGTCCACCTCCGTGGCCTACCGCTTGTCGGAAAAGGCGCGGCGGCTCGAGGGCTATGCGGCGCAGTTGGCAGCGGTGCTACCGGATCATCCGCTGGTGGCAAGCTTGGGCGGCGCTGCGGCCTATGCGGCCGAGATGGCTGCGGGCTTCACCGGGCTGGGTGCGGAGCCCGAAGCGCTGGCTGCGGCGGCCAATGCGCTGACCGCGGCGCATCCGGACAAGCTGCTCTCGCTGACCCCGGTCATCGCGGCGCTGGAAGCCGAGGCCAAGACGGCCGAAGAAGATGCAGCGATTGCGCTGGCCGTGCTGGCAGGCGCGATGCGCGCGGACGGGCTCGGCATGGGCTGGATCCACTTCCGGGTGAATGCCTCGCAGCTGCTCAATGCGCTGCGGCGGCGGATCGATCCCGAAGGCACGCTGGACCTTGCCAGCAAGAGCGCGCTTTCGAAACTGCGCGAGCTGCTGGCCGAAGTGAAGCCGCTGCGCGCGAACTTCGCGGCGCTCGCCATCGAGACCTCGACCGCGATGCGCCAGTTCCTCGTGATGGCGCAGATCCTCCACCATATCGACGCCGACGCGCCGATACGCATGCTCATTGCCGAATGCGAACAGCCGCAGACGGTGCTGGCCGCACTCTATTTCGCGCGGCTGCTGGGGATCGAGGGCAAAGTCGATGTCTCGCCGCTGTTCGAGACCGAGGCCGCGCTCGAACATGGCGGCCGGTTTCTTGAAGCCCTGCTCGCAGAGGAATCCTACCGCGACTATGTGCGCCTGCGCGGGCGGCTCTCGATCCAGACCGGCTTCTCGGACGCCGGGCGCTTCATGGGGCAGATTCCGGCGGCGCTTGCCATCGAGCGCCTGCAGGGGCGACTGGCGGCGGCGATGACGGGGGCGGGGCTGACCGACGTGGCGGCGCTGGTGTTCAACACGCATGGCGAGAGCATGGGGCGCGGCGCGCATCCTTCCGGCTTTGGTGACCGGCTGACCTGGCCGCTGAGCAGCTGGGCGCGCGGGCGCTTCGCCAAGGCCGAGATCGCGCTGGAGGCGGAAGCGAGCTTCCAGGGCGGCGACGGCTACCTGTTCTTCCGCAGCGACGAGCTGGCGCTCGCGACCTTGACGCGGATCATCGAGGCGGAGGAGGCGCTGCACGGGGAGGCCGAGGCCGATCCGTTCTACGACCGCACCGACCTCAGCCTCGATTTCTACCGCGCGATCCGGCGCGTGCAGCGCGAGCAGCTGGAAAGCCAGACTTATGCGCGGGCCGTCACGGCGTTCGGGCTGGGCATGCTCAAGACAACGGGCAGCCGCGTTTCGCGCCGGCAATCGGATATCGCGAGCGACCGCACGATGAGCCTCAGGCAGATCCGCGCGATCCCGCACAACGCGATCCTGCAGCAGATCGGCTATCCAGTGAACGTGATCGCGGGCGCGGGCATCGCGGCGGGGGAGGAGACCGAGGCGGTCGCCGAACTGCTCGGCCGTTCGGCGCGCGGACGCCAGCTCGTGCGGCTGCTGCGCGCGGCCAATGGTCTGGCCTCGATCAAGACGGTGGCGTGCTTCGGCGAGCTGTTCAATTCGGCGTACTGGGCGAGCCGGCCCTATCGTGGCACCGAGACGGCGCTCGAAGATGCCTGCCTCGCGCTCGCGGAATACCTCACCAAGGATGACCGCGCGGGCGTGTTCCGGCGGCTTGCCTCGCGGCTGAGGGTGGATTGGATGAAGCTTCACCGCCTGCTCGGCATGGTGCCGGGCGACGCGCCAGAAGGTCGCAACGCCGCGCTCGACGAGCAGCGCCGCACCATCGCGCTGCTGCAGGCGCTGCGGCTGGCGCTCTTGATGCACATGTTCCTGCGCGCGGTGCAGGTGCCGCCGTTCTCGCGCTCCAACGATGTGAGCCGCGAGGACGTGCTGGAAATGGTGCTTTCGCTGCGGGTGGACGAGGCGCTGGCGCAGCTGCGGCGGGCCTATCCGGTAGTGGAGCCAGAGATCGAGGACTTCCCGGTCCACGAACCCACCGACTACCCGGACAACCGCGCCGAAGGCTACGGCGTGATCCGCACGCGGTTCATCGACCCGATCGAGCGGGCGCATGCGCTGAATTTGCGGATTTCAGCGGCAATCGCGAACCATTTCGGGGCGCATGGGTGAGCGGCCAGCTCTAACGACGTGCGACGAATTGAATTCGTCTGCCCTTTCCTGCTTGGGGGGGTAAGAGAAGCGCGGACTTTACCCTACATACGTCCGCCCATGCTTCACCGGCGTGGCCGGCATGCCGAAAATCGCGCCCGCCGATAGCCGGGTGCCGCGCACGACCAGCACCAGCGTGTCGCCGGGTTCGATGTTCACGTCCTCGCCGGGGTGCTGGATGGATTGGCCATTCACGCGGTCGATCTGGACGATGAAGAAGGCGCCGGCGCCGCGGCGTTCGGCTTCGCCGACGGTCGCGCCCGTCAGTGCGCCCTTGGGGACGGCGGTGACGACTTCGACGTCGAGGCCGAGATCGTGGAGGAAACGGCGCGCGTCCGCCATGTGTTCCTCTCTGTGGATGCGGCTGTCCGTGGCGGGATAGAGGATCAGTTCGGTGATCCGCTCGGCGCCGATATGGGTGGGGAGCACGACCTTGTCGGCGCCGGCGTGGAACAGCTTGCGCTCGGTGGTGGGCGCCTCGCCGCGGGCGATGATCTGGACGGCGGGGTTGAGACTGCGCGCCGAGAGCGTGATGAAGACATTGGCGGCATCGTCCGGC
>Ga0315905_10001809_pt1 | contig 22743 bp, 23 predicted proteins | sample LakEriMetagenome_5_FD_203522 | JGI IMG/M metagenome (GOLD analysis project Ga0315905, IMG submission 203522) | Freshwater fungal communities from buoy surface, Lake Erie, Ohio, United States - Buoy 4 MA121 | ecosystem: Environmental > Aquatic > Freshwater > Lake | place: USA: Lake Erie, Ohio...
CACCGCCCATTTGCCTTGGCCTAAAAGAAGTCGAAATAGTAAAGCGCGATGATCGCGATCAGCGGGACGCCCAAGAACCAAGCTATGATACCCTTCATCTGAAACTCCATATGTTTGCCTTGTGGCAGTGGGATTTATGGATCCAGCGTAGGGCAGATGCCGGGGGGCGGTGTTATCAGGGATCAGGATTTCGGGTGAGAACCGCCCCGCCCCTTGGCGGGGGAAAACGCTCCATTGGAGCGTTTTCAGGTTCGAACGCCTGCGAACGCTTTCGCGGGCCGGGTAAGCCGCAACGCGTCCCCCAAGCGCCCCTTCGCCCGGAACCAAGGGCGAAGCCCGCCGGGTTTGCCATTGGTTTCGCCATGGGTCCGAGAAGCCAATGGCATGGCCCGACCTCCTCCCGGGAGGGCGCGTTGCGACGGTTGCCAGCAGAGCTGCGGTGGGAGGGGTTGAAAGATAAAGCGCCTAGAACCAGCGTCAGCGCGCCATCCCGAGGTTGGGCGCGGGCCTTTGTGGGAGGGCGGTACTGGTAGAGTTCGCAATCTACAATCTGTCGCTTATCTTGGAAAGTAAGTGAGCACACTTGTCAGTAAGATCGTTCAGCACATGTCGATGTTTTTCAAATTCATTGGCGAACGCTATGATGTCCTCGTGATTGTAGCTATAGGCTTTTCCGTCGGCCAGCAGTCCAATTGTAGACCCGTATACAGAGTTAGAAACATAAAGCCCTTTGAACTCTTTAACCGTCTTACCATCTTGAATTTGGAAGTGCATATCTGATATGTGACCATGAACGACTTCGTTTCTTCTAGTGGCCAACTTTTCAATCTTGTCTAGTAATTTGAGTAATTCTTTCTTTGTTTCGGGAAACGGCCTTAACCTATACTCGGCAAGCCTTCGAATTGCTGTGCTTCGAGATCGAAAACTGTTAATCGCACTGTAGGCTTGATTGTCAGCAGTCATGTCACCGCTGGCTAATACTGAGTAAAGCAAAAGAAGGCGTGTTTCCAAATGCTCCCATTTGGTAACGGCATACCCTATTGCAATGTAAATTTCAGCAAATTCAGTTGAACCGTCTTTGGTTACCCTCATTGAACCCTCACCGCCTAAACCTCTTATACTTAAATCGCTTCCGTTCAAACGCGTCAGGTCCCAGACGCTGGGCCGGGATTCGCCGCTAGGGGGCGGTGAAATCGGGCTTGGTGCTTCTCAACGAATTGCTTGTGCAAGCATGCCATTCCATCTCGAAACCGGCCTGATCTTCTTTTCCGTAGCAGTATCCGCGTTCGGACAAAAGATAGCTGACATAGTCGCGCGCGCCACAGGCCATCCAGGTTTCCATGTCGTCACCTGAACCGCCACGACACCGAGAATTGAGGGACTGAACATCCTCAAGAAGGCGCCCCGTCTCATCGTCCTCTGCCGCCGCAGGCGAGGCCGCACCCAAGCAAAGTGCGATGATCAGGGCCGCTTTCATGCCCGCCCCCTTACCGCGAGAACCGCTTATACTTCACCCGCTTCGGCTCCAGCGCGTCCGGTCCCAGACGGCGGACCTTGTCCTGCTCATAGGCCTCGAAGTTGCCCTCGAACCATTCAACATGGGCATCACCCTCGAAGGCCAGAATATGCGTGCAAAGACGGTCAAGGAAGAAGCGGTCGTGGCTGATGATGATCGCGCAGCCCGCGAAATCTTCGATGGCGGCTTCCAGCGCTTGCAGGGTTTCCACATCCAAATCGTTGGTCGGTTCGTCAAGGAGCAGCACGTTTCCGCCCGACTTCAACAGCTTGGCCATGTGAACGCGGTTGCGTTCCCCGCCTGACAGCAAACCAACCTTCTTCTGCTGATCGGTGCCCTTAAAGTTGAAGGCCCCGGTGTAGACGCGGCTGTTGACCTGCATGTCGCCCAGATGAATGACCTCGGCCCCGCCCGAGATTTCTTCCCAGACGTTCTTGTTCGGGTCCAGCGCGTCACGCGACTGGTCAACATAGGCCAGATGCACGGTGTCGCCCAGCGCGATGGTGCCTTCGTCGGGCTGCTCGCCCCCGGTGATCATGCGGAAGAGGGTGGATTTGCCCGCGCCGTTCGGCCCGATCACGCCCACAATCGCGCCCGGCGGCACGGTGAATGACAGATCCTCGATCAGCAAACGGTCGCCCATAGCCTTTTTCAGACCCTGAACCTCGATCACCTTGTTGCCCAGACGCTCGCCGTTGGGAATGATGATCTGCGCCTGCGAAGCGCGTTCGGTGACGGTTTGGCTGGCCATTTCGTTATAGCGCGCCAGACGGGCCTTGCCCTTGGATTGGCGGGCCTTGGCGCCAGAGCGGATCCACTCCAGTTCCTTTTCCAGCGCCTTTTGCTTGGATTTGTCTTCGCGGGCCTCTTGCTGCATGCGCTTGGCCTTCTGGTCCAGCCATGCCGAATAGTTGCCCTCGTAAGGAATGCCCCGACCGCGGTCGAGTTCCAAGATCCATGTGGTGATGTCATCGAGGAAGTAACGGTCGTGGGTGACGATCAGGATCGTGCCCTTGTAATCGATCAGGTGCTTTTGCAGCCAAGCGATGGATTCGGCGTCCAAGTGGTTGGTCGGTTCGTCGAGCAAAAGCATGTCAGGCTTTTCGAGCAAAAGCTTGCACAGCGCGATGCGGCGGCGTTCCCCGCCCGACAGCGTGGTGACATCGGCATCATCCGGCGGGCAGCGCAGCGCATCCATTGCCACGCCCACGGTCGCTTCCAACTCCCACAGATTGCCCGCGTCGATCTGGTCTTGCAGCGCGGCCATCTCATCGGCAGTCTCGTCCGAGTAGTTCATGGCGAGTTCATTGTAGCGTTCCAGAATCTTGGTCTGTTCGGCCACGCCCAGCATGACGTTTTCCTTGGCGGTCAGGGCCGGGTCCAGATAGGGTTCTTGCGCCAGATAGCCGACCTTGGCGCCTTTGGCGGCCCAAGCCTCGCCTTTGAAGTCTTTGTCCATGCCGGCCATGATCTTCAAAAGCGTCGATTTACCGGCGCCGTTCACGCCGACGACCCCGATCTTCACGCCGGGCAGGAAGTTCAGGTGGATGTTTTCAAAGCAGGTCTTGCCGCCCGGATAGGTCTTGGAGACGTTCTCCATGTGGTAGACATATTGATAGCTGGCCATGACGGGCTCCTGACAGGTGATCTTGCGGGTTGCGGGCTATGTAGCGATTGTTGTGGACAAGGGCAACGTGTGCGGGGATGGTGACGCCCGGAATCTGGAGGGGCCATGCGGGCGGGGTTTCCCATAGCGACGAGGGGCATGGTCATTGGCCTTTTGGGCGGGTCGTTTGATCCTGCGCATGAGGGGCATGCCCATCTCAGCCATGAGGCGATGAAGCGGATGGGGCTGGATCAGGTCTGGTGGCTGGTGACGCCCGGAAACCCGTTGAAAGCCCGCCAGCCCGCCCCGATGGCCGAGCGGTTGGCGCGGGCCAAGACGGTGCTCAAGGGCCATCCGCGCATCAAGGTGACGGCTTTGGAGCTGGCCCTGGGCACGCAGCGGACCGCCGATACCATCGACAGGTTGCGGGCGATCTATCCCGGTGTCAAATTCGTCTGGTTGATGGGGGCCGACAACCTTGTGCAGTTCCATCGCTGGGGCCGTTGGCGCGACATCTTGCGCGCGGTCCCGGTAGGGGTTTTGGCGCGGCCCGGGTCGGGTGTGGCGGCGCGGATGTCTGTCGCGGCGCAGTCTTTCCGTGTGCACCGAGTGCAGCGCGGCGAAGGGCTGGGGCGGCAACGCCCGCCGGTCTGGGCCTTTGTCAACATGCCGATGAGCGCAGCCTCCTCCAGCGCCATCCGGGCGCGGGGCGAATGGAAGGTCTAGCGGGCGAGAAGATGCAGACAGGGCAGGGGTCTTGGCAGGTATGATCGGTCGGCGGATGCTGTTGGGCGGGCTTATGGTAGGCATCGCGGCGGTGGCGCGGCCTGCATGGGCCGAGGCGCCATCCGTTGTCCCGCGCCCCCAGCGGCGGCCCGAACCGGGCGAGGACCGCGCGCTGAACCGCCTGATCGAGGCGGCCAAACTGTCGGGCGCGTTGGCCTATGTGGTGGCTGACCGCGCCACGGGCCGCATTCTGGCCTCAAAGGACGCTAATCTGACCCTGCCGCCCGCCTCGGTCGCCAAGGCGATCACTTCGCTTTACGCGCTGGAGCAGCTTGGCCCCACCTTCCGGTTTCGCACCCGGCTGATGCGACAAGGGCCGGTGGTGAACGGGCGACTTGAGGGGGATCTCTATCTGGTCGGCGGGGGGGATCCGAACCTTGACACCGACGACTTGGGCGATCTGGCCGCCGCCCTTGCCGCCACGGGCCTGCGTGGGGTGTCGGGGCGGTTCATCGCCTGCGACGGGGCCTTGCCGGCCCATGCCCGGATTGCCGCCGATCAGCCCGACCATCTGGGCTATAACCCGGCAATCTCCGGGCTGAACCTGAACTACAACCGGGTGCATTTCGAATGGAAACCGGCAGGTCAAAGCTGGCAACTGGCGATGGATGCCCGGGGTGCGCGCTTTATGCCGCCCGTTGCCGGGGTCAAGGTGGCTTTGGCTGCACGCGAAGAACCGATCTTTGCCTATGAGGGCAGCGATCCTATCGAGCGCTGGACCGTGGCCGAGCCTGCCTTGGGTGAGGCGGGCAGCCGCTGGCTGCCCGTGCGCCGCCCCGCGCCCTATGTGGCCGAGGTCTTTGCCACGTTGGCCGCCGCCCACGGCCTTACCCTTCCGCGTGCCGAGATTATGTCCCAGCCGCCCGCAGATGCGGTGGAGATCGTGGCGCATGAGGGCGAGGAGTTGACCGCCGTCTTGGCTGATATGCTGCGCTTTTCCACCAACCTGACGGCCGAGGCCGTGGGCCTGATGGCCAGCGGTGCGGGCAGTCTCATGGGGTCTGGCGCCGCGATGAGCGACTGGGCGCGGCGGCGCTTTGGCATGGCCGCGCGGTTTGTCGATCATTCGGGGCTTGGCGTGCAATCGGCGATCACTGCCGAGGATCTGGTCAAGGTCATGCTGCGCGCCGATGCCGCCCGCCATGGCGACCTTTTGGCTGGGCTGATGCGCGAAAAGGGACTGGCGGATGATGAGGGCAAAGAGCTGAAATCCAACCCTGTGCGCATTCACGCCAAATCTGGCACGCTGAATTTCGTGTCCAATCTGGCGGGTTATGTCACCGCGCCCGGGGGAGAGTTGGCCTTTGCCATCATCGTCGCTGACCCCGCGCGCCGTGCGGCCGTGCCGATGGACGAGCGGGAACAGCCCAAAGGCGGGCGAAGCTGGACCCGCCGCGCACGCCGCCTGCATCACCAGATGATCCGGGCGTGGAGCGCGGCCTATCTCTGAGAGCGGGCGCTTGCTTTTCGGCAAGACAATCAAGCGCGTTTGGCCGGCAGTCATAGGTTTCTATCTGCCGCGGTGGGCTGGGCCTTGCTCCCGCGAAGGTCAGGAACCAGCCGCGAGCGATCTCTCAAAATCTGCGCATCGACGACCGCGCCAGCCTCTGTGCGGCGCTGGCGAAGCCATATTTCGCTGCCTGATCGCTCGCTCCATCAAAAAGCAAAGCTAGGCCGCCATGCGCCGGTGCATCTCGCGGGCGAGCAACAGCCGCGCCTCATGCGCCTTCAGCGTCAGGCGGGCCGAGGCATAGGCCTCGGGGCTCGCAGGTTCCGGCATGTCGGCAAAGACCGCAAACAGCTCATCGCGCGCCGCATCCTCCAACCCGCCGATATTGCGCGCGGCGGGCTGGAAACTTTCGCTCCAGATGCCATCGGCCAAGATCACCTCGTGGTGGTCGAACATCAGGTGGATATAGGTCACCTCTTGCAGCACCGCCTCCATAATGCCGGGCTGGCCTGCCATGTGCAGCGCGCGGACAAAAACCTCATCCTCGCCGAAGTACAGCTCCGCCCGCGAGCCGCTTTGCAACAGGCAATGCTGGCGCGACACCTTCATGTCCCGTTCCGGCAGGCCCGCACCCAAGGCGTCCTTACGGATGAGGATCGGCTGCAAGGTGGCATTGGCCTGCAAGTCATGGGTGCCAAAGCTTTTGACCCCCACCCAGCGGATCGGCTGGTACCCGCGGTCGTGCGTCATCACCAGATCACCCGGCTGCAAGCGTTCAATCGCGCGGGGGCCGGAGGGGGTGGCGACCTGCGTGCCGGGGGTGAAACAGGCAATCCCGGCGTCGATGCCGGTAAAGCTGAGCGTGCCGATAACGTTGCCCAGCGCATCCAGAAACTCGACCGTGCCCGAGGTCCGGTCACTGGGGTCCTTGATGATCCGGTAGGGGCCCGCACCGGACAGGTCGAGCACGTCATTGTCGCCCGCGCCGCCCGCGATGGTATCGCCAATGCCGCCAACGAACGTGTCAGACCCCGAACCGCCAACCAGACTGTCGGCCCCGACCCCGCCCGAGATCAGGTCATTGCCCGTGCCGCCGAACACGGTGTCATTGCCTGCCCCGCCATAGAGGCTGTCATTGCCTTCACCGCCCGTGACACTGTCATTGCCGGTGCCGGCGTCGATCAGGTCATCGCCGGTGCCGCCATCGGCGGTGTCATTGCCGGTGCCGCCATAAATGGCGTCATTGCCCTCGCCACCCGTGGCGACATCATCGCCTGCGCCGGCCAGAATGGTGTCATTGCCCTCATCGCCATTGGCAATGTCATTGCCCGCGCCGACATCGATGTAATCATTGCCGCCGCCGCCGAAAAAGACGTTGGTATAGACGTCACCCACCAGCCCTTGGTTGTCAAAGCCGATCAGCGTGTCATCAAAGGCCGAGCCGAAGATGCCGTCCACCCCGGCCAGCACATCCCCCGTGGCATGCCCGCCCGAGGCCGTACCCGCGCCAAGGTTGATCGACACGGCGGCATTGCTGTCGGAGTAGTCAAGGTAATCCATGCCTTGGCCGCCATAGAGCGTGTCACGCCCCGCGCCGCCATTCAGGGTGTCGTCGCCATTGCCCGCGTCGATGAGGTCGTTGCCCAGCCCGCCGCGGATGGAGTTGTCACCGGTGCTGCCGTAAAGCGAGTCGTTGAAGACCGAGCCGAACAGGTTTTCGACACCCACCAGCGTGTCCCCGGCAGCCGTTCCGCCCGAGCCGCTGCCCGTCGCAAGGTTGACGTTCACGGCGGCGGTTGAGTCCGAGTAATCGGCTGTATCAATCCCCGCGCCGCCCTCGATCCGATCCGATCCTGCACCACCTTGCAGCAGGTCATTGCCATCGCCCCCGAAGAGGCTGTCACTGCCCGCACCGCCATACAGGCTGTCATCCCCCACGCCGCCAGTTAGGCTGTTGGCAGTGCCATCGCCGATCAGAAGATCGGCAAAGTTTGAGCCCAGAATATTCTCAATCTGGCTTAGAACATCGCCCGCAGCGTCACCCCCCGCGCCGGTGCCGGTGGCCAAATTCACCGTGACGCCCGCGCCCGAGGCGGAATAGTCCGCTGTGTCGATTCCGGCGCCGCCCATCAGCGTGTCATTGCCCGCACCGCCGACCAAGAGATCATCCGCAGCGCCACCGTCCAAAAGGTTGCCACCGCTGTCCCCGATCAACGTGTCGGTAAAGTTCGACCCGATCAGGTGTTCAATCCCACCCAGGACATCACCCGCTGCAAAGCCGCCCATGCTGCCCGTGGCCAAACTGACGCTGACCGCCGCCGTCGCGCTGCCATATGAGGCGGTATCATTGCCGCTGCCGCCCAAAAGCGTGTCGGCCCCCGCCCCGCCTTGCAGGATGTCATCGCCTGCACCGCCCTCAAGGATGTTGGCCGCGCCATCGCCTGTCAGCGTGTCATTCAGGGCCGAGCCTGTGAGGTTCTCAATCCCCGTCAGGCTGTCGCCCGCCGCATCGCCGCCAAGGCCCGGCGTCCCCGTCAGCCCAATGCTCACGCCCGCGCCAGAGGTGCTGTAATCGGCCGTGTCACTGCCCAAACCGCCCACCAGCGTATCGGCCCCGGCCCCGCCGATCAGCAGGTCATCGCCCGCCCCGCCTGACAGGCTGTTGGCCAGCCCATCGCCTTGCAATGTGTCGTTGAAGCCCGAGCCTTCAAGGTTCTCGATCCCTGCCAGCACATCGCCCGCCGCATCGCCACCCAGCCCGGTGCCCGCCGCAAGGTTGATGTTCACCGCCGCACCAGAACTGGCGTAACTTGCCCAGTCGATGCCCGCGCCGCCGTCGAGCGTATCGGCCCCCGCGCCGCCGGTCAGGCTGTCATTGCCCGCGCCGCCAAGCAGATATTCATTCCCCACCGCTCCGATCAGCGTGTCGTTGAAGCCTGACCCGATAACACCTTCGACCCCGGTTAGCGTATCGCCCGCTGCATCGCCGCCGCTGCCCAATCCCGTTGCAAGGCTGACCGAAACCGCCGCGGTCGAGGCGCTGTAATCGGCAATGTCAAAGCCGTCGCCCCCAAAAAGCCGGTCCGACCCGCTGCCGCCGATCAGCGTGTCACCCCCATCGCCGCCATAAAGGGAATCGTTGCCCAAGCCTCCGAACAGGCTGTTGGCGCCGCTGTCACCGGTCAGCGTGTCGGCAAAGTTCGACCCGATCAGATGTTCGATCTCATAAAGTACATCGCCCGTGGCATGGTTGCCGCTGCCGAGCCCGGTCAACAGGTTGACCGCAACCGCGCCCGTCGCCGAGGCATAGGTCGCAACATCATTGCCTGCGCCACCATAAAGCGTGTCTCGGCCGTTACCGCCGTTCAGCGTGTCATCCCCGTCGCCACCGAACAGAATATCGTTGCCCGACCCGGCATTGAGCGAGTCGTTGCCGCCAAAGGCGTTCAGCGTGTCGGCCCCGGTGCCCCCGGTGAGGGTGTCGTTGCCGGAGGTGCCATTGAAAACGGGCACGTCGGTTCTTCCTGCTCTGCCTCGCCCGCCTTGGGTCTGATGCCCGGTCGGGTCTGTTCTGGGATGGTTCCCCTTTGGGGGGATGCGGTCTTATATGACCTGTTACGCGCTCCAATTGGGGCAAAATCATGACAAATACGGCGAAAATGGCATGATTGTCGCGCGACAATGGCAAAATCGCCGCGAGAGCAAGGCACTGACGCCCCGGTTCCAAGCGGCCTTAACGCCTTGTTAACCTTGGTTTGGCAGGCTCAAGCATCATGCAGCGATGGATCGCCCCCCTTTTTATCCTTGCCTTGGTCGGCTGTGGCGCGCAGCCCGCGCCTGAATTTTTTGGTGCCCAGCGCAGCGAGGTCAGCCGCGATGGCCGCAACTATGTGGTGTTTCACACCGACAAACGGGTTGAGGTCATTCGTCTGGGCTATGCGCCACGCGGCGCGCATCGGGCGATCCGGGCCACGATGATTGACCTGATCCCCGAGGTGACGGGCTGCAAACTGGTGGACAGCACGCTGCAAGGCGACAGCGGCGAGATGCGGGGCAGCATCCGCTGTTGACCCTCAGGCGCGCAGGAACAACTCCCACAGCGCCCAAGCGGCAGCGGCGGCGAAGAGGATGCCGAACCCGGGGCTGGCCATCGAAAACTCCAGCGCCGCCATCCCGGCGGGCACCGCCACGGTCACCGCGCGAACCCAAGTCTTGGCAAAGAACGGGTGGTTGCGGTCAAGGAATTTGTATTTCGGACTGTTGCTCATCTGGGGTCCCCCTTGGCCCCAAGATAGGCATAGCGATAGGCCAGCGCCACCCCTCCGGCCCCGCCCGGAAGATTGCCTAAGGTCACCCAGACCAGGTTGTTCAGGGCCAAGGCCACCGGGATATCGGCCCCGGCCAGCATGGCCAAAGGGAAAAAGAACATATTGGCGATCGAATGTTCCAACCCCAACAACACGAAGGTTGAGATCGGCCAGAGGATCGCAAGGATCTTACCCGTGGTGTCGCGCGCCGAAAAGGACAGCCAGACGGCAAGGCAGACCAGCGCGTTGCACAAGGCCCCCTTGACCAGCCAAGGCAAGGCACTGCCCGCCGCCTTGGCGGTGGCGACGGACGCGGCGGTCTGGCCCAAGGAGCCATCCGTCAGCCCGCCAAGCCAGAAGGCCCCCGCAACTCCCACAGCGCCCAGAAGGTTGCCGACATAGACCACCCCCCAATTGCGCAACAGCGCGCCAAGGCTGATCTTGCCATCAACCGCCGCCATCACCATCAGCGCATTGCCGGTGAACAGCTCGGCCCCACCGACGATCACAAGGATCAGCCCCAGCGAAAACACCACGCCTCCCAGCAGCCGCTGCGGGCCAAAGCCCGCATCTGCCCCGGTCATCACCATCAGATACCCCGCCGCACCAAAGCCGATGAAGGCCCCGGCCAACACCGCCAGCGTCAGCATCTGACCAAGGGGCAACCGGGCCTTGGCCACCCCGACCTCTTCGATCAACGCGGCAATCTCGGCGGGGCGGTAGGCGTCGTGATCACTCGACATAGCGGGTCTCCCTTGGGGCCAAGCCTAACCTGTCCGAACGGGAAACGGGATGATTTTTCGCGCCATCCGTGGCAGACTGCGGGGCAGGGAGGACCGTCCATGCACGACCATCACCTGACCATCGCCCCCGGCTTTGCCGGGCAGACCGTCATCACCACCTTCGAGATGCCCCCCGCGACCGCCCATGATCTGATCGAAAAGCTGCAAGACGCCTATGACGAAGTCATCCGCCACCAGCCGGGCTTTGTGGCGGCTGGGCTCCACATGAACGACGCGATGACGCGGGTCTGCAACTATTCCCAATGGCGCGCGCGTGAGGATTATCAGGCCATGCTGCGCACCCCCGAAATGCGCGCCCGCAACCGCGAGATCAACACGCTGTGCAAAGGGTTTGAGCCTGTGATGTATGAGGTGGTGGGGGTCTTGTCGAACGGATAACCGCCTACCGCCCCCGGTTCGACCGCTTGCCACCCCGCATCCCCGCGCGGCCGCCCGTGCTGCGGCCCCGCGCCTTCACGGCCTCGTCCACCGCCTCTTCGATCACCGACTGGCGCGCCAAGGGGTCGTCGGCCACGGCCAGTTCCACCGCCTCCAGCCGCTTGACCTCATCGCGCAGGCGGGCGGCTTCTTCGAATTCCAGATTTTCCGCCGCCTTGCGCATGGCCAGACGCAGCGCATCAAGGTGGGCTGCGAGGTTCTGGCCGACATTGGGCTTGTCGACCTTGGTCGTCACGCGCGATTGGTCGGTGTCGCCCTGATAGATGCCCAGAAGGATGTCTTCGACGTTCTTCTTGATCGTCGTCGGCGTGATGCCGTGCTCGGTGTTATAGGCCACCTGCTTGGCGCGGCGGCGGTTGGTTTCGCCCATCGCACGTTCCATCGACCCGGTGATGCGGTCGGCATACATGATGACCCGGCCTTCAGAATTGCGCGCCGCGCGTCCGATGGTCTGGATGAGCGAGGTTTCTGAGCGCAAAAAGCCCTCTTTGTCCGCGTCAAGGATCGCCACCAGCCCGCATTCAGGAATGTCCAAGCCCTCGCGCAAGAGGTTGATCCCCACCAGCACATCAAACGCCCCCAGCCGCAAATCCCGCAGGATTTCAATGCGTTCAATGGTGTCGATGTCCGAGTGCATATAGCGGATGCGGATGCCCTGCTCGTGGAAATACTCGGTGAGGTCTTCGGCCATGCGCTTGGTAAGCGTGGTGACCAGCACGCGCAAACCCTGCGCCGCGACCTTGCGGATCTCGTCCAAAAGATCGTCAACCTGCATCTCAACGGGCCGAATTTCGACCTGCGGATCAATCAGGCCGGTGGGGCGGATCACCTGTTCGGTAAAGACACCGCCGGTCTGTTCCAACTCCCATTTCGCAGGCGTGGCGGAAACGAACACCGATTGCGGGCGCATCGCATCCCATTCCTCGAACTTCAGCGGTCGGTTGTCCATGCAAGAGGGCAGGCGGAACCCGTGCTCGGCCAGCGTGAATTTGCGGCGGAAGTCGCCTTTGTACATGCCTCCGATCTGCGGCACCGACACGTGGGATTCATCGGCAAAGACGATGGCAGTATCGGGGATGAACTCAAACAGGGTGGGCGGTGGCTCACCCGGTTGCCGCCCCGTCAGCCAGCGCGAATAGTTTTCAATCCCGGCGCAAGAACCCGTTGCCTCCAGCATCTCGAGATCAAAGTTGGTGCGCTGTTCCAGCCGCTGCGCCTCCAGCAGTTTGCCGTCGGCATTCAGCTGTTTCAGGCGGTGAAAGAGCTCATCCTTGATGCCCTTGATCGCCTGCTGCAGCGTCGGGCGCGGGGTGACATAGTGGGAATTTGCATAGATGCGGATTTGTTCAAAGCTGTCGGTCTTGGCCCCCGTCAGCGGATCAAATTCCACAATCGTTTCAAGCTCTTCTCCAAAGAAGGAAAAGCGCCAAGCCCGGTCGTCAAGGTGGGCAGGCCAAACCTCCAGACTGTCGCCGCGCACCCGGAACGCGCCACGCGAAAATGCCTGATCGTTGCGGCGGTATTGCTGCGCGACCAGTTCGCCAATTACGGCGCGTTGGTCGTAAATCTGGCCCACGGTCAGATCTTGGGTCATCGCCGAATAGGTTTCAACTGAGCCGATGCCATAGATGCACGACACCGAGGCGACGATGATAACATCGTCGCGCTCCAACAGCGCCCGGGTGGCCGAGTGGCGCATCCGGTCGATCTGTTCGTTGATCTGGGATTCTTTCTCGATATAGGTGTCGGTGCGCGCGACATAGGCTTCGGGCTGGTAATAGTCGTAGTAAGACACGAAGTATTCGACGGCGTTATCGGGGAAGAAGCCTTTGAATTCGCCGTATAACTGCGCGGCCAAGGTCTTGTTGGGTGCCAAGATGATGGCTGGGCGCTGAGTTTCCTCGATCACCTTGGCCATGGTAAAGGTCTTGCCGGTGCCGGTGGCCCCCAAAAGCACCTGATCGCGCTCGCCCGCCATCACCCCCGCCGCCAGTTCTGCAATCGCCGCAGGCTGGTCGCCCGCCGCCTGAAGCGGCGTCTGCATGACAAAGCGTTTGCCGCCCTCCAGCTTGGGCCGGGTCAGCACTTCGGGGCGTTCGGTGGGCAGGTTGGCATTGTTGTGGGGCATGGTGATTCCCTTTCCCCGCAATCTATTCTGTTTTTGTTCTAGAGAAAGGGTGGCGGGCGGTTCTGAAAGGGCTTTGTTCAGCTTGATGAAGGGAACGTGAACAAAGCCGGCTCAATTTTAGAGGAAAGGCGTTTCAGAATTGCATCTTTGGGTTGCAAGGCGGCTGGGGCTGGGGCAAACTGACCTTGCAAGCAGCAAACCTCGCTGCCGGCTGGTCGCACCACACACCCCACCCACACTCCCCGTGACCAGCCGGCAGCATCTTGCGCGCCTTCGGCCCTTGCACTTTCCCGCAGTTTTCGGAATAACCCGACCATAGCCCAAGGGAGGTTCCACCATGCGCGCCCGCATCTATCAGCCCGCGAAAACCGCCATGCAGTCGGGTGTCGGCAAGACCAAGCTTTGGGTGCTGGAATATGCGCCCGCCGCAGAACGCACGGTTGATCCGTTGATGGGCTGGACCTCGTCCAATGACACGCAGACCCAGGTCAAACTGCGCTTTGACAGCCGCGAGGCGGCGCTGGCCTATGCGGCCTCCAAAGGGATCGAGGCCGAGGTGGTTGAGCCTAAGCCGCGCAAGCACAACATCCGTCCGGGTGGCTATGGCGAAAACTTCGCCACCAACCGCAAGGGCGCTTGGACACACTGAGTCACTGCCCGCCGCGCCCGCCCTTGTCGGCGGGCGTTTCCATTGCCAGCCCTCCCTTTGAAAGGTGATTTCATGCGAATTATCTCAACCTCGGCCTTTGGCCTGACCTGCGCCATGACCCTGTGGTCCACCACCGCCTTGGCCGAGGCCACCGATCAGGGCGCGGCGGATCTTTTGGCGCTGTTCCAGACTTATCTTGGCACCACCGAGGGCGTTGTGACCGTGGCCGTGGACGGCGATGCCTATCAGGTGACGCTCGACGCCACCCCGCTCTTGGCCCAAGTCCCGGCCGAGGTTGGCATGACCTCGACCATCACCCCAATCATGATGACGCTGACCGACAATGGCGACGGCACGTGGGAGTATGAGGTCGATCAGCCCGTCTCGGTCGCCTATGACATCCCCGGCGCGATGACCACGAAGACCGAATATGAGCAGCTTTTGCTGACCGGTACCTTCGACGAGGCCTTGGGCGATACTTCTTCCTACAGCCTTGCTTTGAGCAACATGCTCACCGAGCAGACCCAGATCGACCCGACTTTGGGCGAAATGGTGATGAAGGTGACCCAAGACAGCGTCACCATCGAGGGCACGGCGCAGGCGGGTGCGGCGGGCGGGGTGGATGGCCAGTTCACCACCAGCTCGGGCAATCTGCGCTATGAAATGACCATTCCGGGTGGCGAAGGCATGCCGCCGATGCCCTTCGTCCTGACTATCGTCGAGGGCAGTGCCGAAGGCGGCATGACCGGCTATCAGCCCAAGGGCCTTTATGGGCTTTTGGCCTATTTCGTCGCCCGTCCTGACGCGGCCATGATCGAGGCGGATAAGGCTGGGCTGAAGGCCGCACTGGAAGCCGCCATGCCGATCTTTGCCAATCTGCAAATGACCGGGGCTTACAAGACCCTGACGCTGGAAACCCCGATGGGGCCGGTGGGCATGGATGAGGTGGGGTTGACCATCGACGTGAACGGCGCGGTGGCCGAGGGCAAATTCCGTGAGGCGATCAGCCTTAAGGGCTTGACCCTGCCAGAGGGCATGGTGCCGCCCTTTGCCGCCGCGTTGGTCCCGACGGATATGACGCTGGACGTGGCCGCATCGCGCTTTGATCCGGCCGCAGGTGCGGCGCTGGCGCTTGGCTTGTTGGACCTGCCCGCCGATGCCGCGCCGGGGCCAGAGTTCGGCATGCAGTTGCTCTCGGCGATCCTGCCCGAAGGCGCGCTCGACATCACCATCGCGCCCGGTGAAACCAACGCGCCGGGCTACCGGCTGACCTATGAGGCCAGCATGGCCGTTGGTCCCGCCATGCCGATGCCCGTCGGCAAGGCCCGCATCGGCCTGACCGGGATGGACAAGATCAACGAGGCGCTCTTGGCCAGCCCGCCCGAAATGGGCCTGCAAGAGATGGGCATGATGCTGGGCATGGCGCAGATGATGTCGCAGCCCGGCGTCGATGGCGAGTTGATCTGGGAGATCGAGGCGACCGAGGCCGGGGGTCTGTTGATCAACGGTCAAGACATGATGGGGGGCGGTCAGTAAGCCATGGCGGTTACCATTGCCAAGGAAAGCCCCGTCGGCCCGGATCTGACGCTGTTGTTCACGCGTCACACCGCCGACATGCACGCCGACACCCCGCCCGAAAGCATTCATATGATGGATGCCTCGGAACTGGCCATCCCGGCGGTGCAGTTCTTCGTCGCGCGCGAGGCGGGGCACCCCTTGGCCATGGGGGCCTTCAAGGCGCTGTCCGATCCCACCCATGCCGAGATCAAGTCGATGCATGTGCTGGCTGATGCGCGGGGCAGGGGCCTTTCGAAGGCGATGCTCGCCCATGTCGAGGCGACCGCGCGGGCGGCCGGGATCACCCGGCTGTCTTTAGAAACCGGGGTGCAGCCCACCTTCATCGCTGCCCGTGCCCTGTATGAACGCGCAGGCTACAGCATCTGCGGTCCGTTTGAAGGCTATTGGGATGATCCCAACAGCCTTTTCATGACCAAGAGCTTGGTCTAAAAGACCCGCATTGGTCCCGTAGCTCAGCTGGATAGAGCAGCCGCCTTCTAAGCGGCGGGTCGGGGGTTCGAGTCCTCCCGGGATCGCCATTCACTCGGTTTGATGAGCGCAGTCAGCGCTTTTTCCCGTCTTGCTAGGGCTCTGCAGGCACTGAACGGCCGTGGCCGCAAGATTTGTGCACCTGCAGGCGGCTGATGGCAGTTTTGGCCCCGGTCCTTGGCGTTCAGGCTTTTCGCGCAGGCAATGCGCGCCCTCAGGCGCTGACCCCCGCCGCGTGGGCCAAAACCCGCAAGCCCGCGACCAGATCGGCCTCGGCGGTATCCTCTTCAAAGGCGTGGCTGATCCCCCCGATCGAGGGCACGAACAGCATCGCCACCGGCATCAGACGCGCCACATTGGTCGCATCATGCAGCGCACCCGACGGCATGTGCCGCCAGCGCCCCGGCGCAACCACCTCGGCCGCCGCTTCAAGCCGGGCGCGCAAGGTCGGGTCCATCGCCACCGGCTCAAGGCCCAAAACCGCGCCTTGCTCCAGCCCAAGGCCCATTTCCGCGGCCACCTCGGCCAAGGTCTCTGTGATCACGGCCTCCATGCGCGCCAGCCGATCGGTGCTGCCATCGCGCCATTGCATGGAAAACCGCACCTGCCCCGGCACGATCGAGGCTGCGTTCGGGGCCACCTGCACATGGCCAATCGTCCAAACCGATTGCGGCGTGACCACATTGCGCAGCCGGTCATTCAGCCGGGCGTTAAAGGCCGACAGCCCCTGAAACGCATCCCGGCGCAGCGCCATCGGCGTGGTGCCTGCGTGGTTTTGCTGACCGCTGAGCGTCACCATCATCTCGCGGTAACCCACAATGTCGGTCACCACACCAATCTGCTCACCCGCTGCATCCAAGGTCGGGCCCTGTTCGATGTGCAACTCGATGAACCCGGTAAAGCGGGCAGGGTCCACATCCGGGCCCACCCGGTTGCCCAAAACCTGCCGCGCCTCGGCAAGTGTCACGCCGTCGGTGTCGGCAACCGCATCGGCTTCGGCCACAGTCATCATCTCGGTCCAGACCGCCGACCCGGTGGTGCCGCCAAAGCGGCCCTCTTCGTCCTGAAAAGACACCACTGAAATCGCAGGCCCCCCGGCGGCGCGGGCCGCGCGGGCCACTTCCAGCGCCGCAATCACCCCCAAGGCCCCATCCAGCCAACCACCGGTGGGCTGGGTGTCGGAATGTGACCCCAGCAAAAGTGACGGCCCCTCGGCCAGCCCAAAAAGATTGCCCATCGCGTCAAACTGCACGCGCAGCCCCGCATCTTCCATCCGCGCGGCCAACCAATCGCGGGCCACAATGTCAGGCGGCGAGAAGGCTGGGCGCACCACGCCGGTGCCTGTCGCGCCAAAGCTGCGCAACTGGTGCAGGTCGGCAAGAAAGCGGCTGGCATCGATCATGGGGGTGTCCTTTCGCGGTCAGAAGGGCAACCTAAAGCGCGGGACGGTGCTTTGAAAGATGGGTCGCGCGTGCGGATTGGAAAAGCGGCCAACATGCGGGCAGCGACCCCGTGCCACATGCGACCCATCTGCCGCACTGCAACCGCAGGCCGAACTCTGCCACCACCTTACCCCGCCTCCAGCGCCTTGGCGCGGGCAATATAGTCGTGCCAACGCGCATCCTCCTCCACCTGCCGCCCATGCTTTTCCGCGATCAACCGCAGATGGTCGGCACAGCACAAAAGATGCAGCCGCGCGACATCGGGCAGCGCCATCGCCTTGGCGTGCAGCGCGGTGAAGGCATCGGCATAGTGAAAGGCCGACATATCCGGCTCGGTGCCTTTGTCGGCGCGGGTGCGGTAGGCGTCGGTGTAGCGGTCGGTCAGCGAGACCGGCGCGCGGGTGCCCGCCTTCAGGCTGAACGTCTCGGCCGAGCGCAACATGTAATGGTTCATCTGCGCGCGGGCATGGGTGGCATAGGGCTTGGCCAGCGTGCGGATATAGCGCGGCGCTTCGGGCGACCAATGCGGCACCGGCGTGCCTTTGGCATTGACCAGATACATCCCCGGACCCTCCGGACTGCGGCCATAGCGCGCCAGATCCCAGCCGCGCGGCCCATGTTCGCCTAAAGATTGGAACCAGCGCGGCTGGCGGTGCATCATCTTCATGATGCTGCTGCCCGAGCCCTTCAAGGGCAAGGCCAGCGCGAATTGCTGATGCACGGGTTCGTCCTGAAACGCCTCCACCCCGCAACTGCCAAAGATACGCCAGTTGAACCCCATCGCCAAGAACGGCACATCGGTCGTTCGGGTGCCGATCAGCTCCTCAATCCGCCCCGTGCCTTCGTGGATCACCAAAAACTCATCGACATCGCACACCAGCGCCCAATCAGCACGGCGCACCGCCTTATGCTGCGTGGCGGCGGCCAGTTTCTGATGCGTGATCCTTTGGCCCGGCGCCACATCATGGCGCAGATGATGCACCCATCCCGCCGCCTGCAACGCGTCCAGCAATTCGGGCGAGCGGTCGGTGCAATTGTTTGTCACCACCACCACATCGGAAAACCCCAGCATGCGATACCAGGTCACCCATTCCACAATGAAGGGCCCTTCGTTTCGCATCGAGGCAACGACGGTGACGCGCAATCTTTACTCCGGTCTTTGGGCCAAGTGACCCGGGCCGGGGGACCAAGTCAAGCCGGGCCAATGACGGAAGGCGCGGGCTTGCCAAGCGGCGCTGGGCGTGGGATTCGAGGTGAAAAGGGGAGGGCGTGATGCGGCTGTTCGTGGGGCTTGGCAATCCGGGCGCGAAATATGCGGGCAACCGCCACAACATCGGCTTCATGGCGCTGGACCGGATTGCCGCCGATCACGGCTTTGGCCCTTGGAAAAAAGCGCATCAGGGGCTGGCCTGCGAAGGGCGGCTGGGGCTGGAAAAGGTCGTGCTTCTCAAGCCCGAAACCTTCATGAACCTCTCAGGCCAATCGGTGCAATCGGCGGTCAGCTTCTACAAGCTGGGCCTGAACGAGGTGACGGTGTTCCATGATGAGTTGGACCTTGCACCGGGCAAGATCCGGGTGAAAACCGGCGGCGGGCATGCGGGACACAACGGCTTGCGCTCGATCCACCAGCATCTGGGCGAGGCTTATCATCGCGTGCGCCTTGGTATCGGCCATCCCGGCCACAAGGATGCGGTGGCGGCCTATGTGCTGCACGACTTTGCCAAGGCCGATCAGGATTGGCTCGATGACCTCATGCGCGGCATTTCCGATGGGGCGGTGGCCTTGGCGGCGGGCGACAGCGCGAAGTTTCTCAATGCTGTGTCCTTGCGCGTGGCCCCTGCGCGAAATTCCGGCACCGCAGGCGAGAGTGCCGCTGCCGAGCCCAAAGCTGCGGCCAAACCTGCCACGCCGCCAGCACCTTCGGCCCCGCCCGAAGCCCCCGCCAGCCCTTTCGACCGGTTGCGCGGGCTTTTGCGCAAGGGCGATTGACCCAAGGTCAGTCGCATTTCCAGCTTGCCAGCGGCCCTGCCGCATGATCGCCTGCGGCAAACCGAAAGGAACCGCCATGCCCCGCCTTCTGCGCCGCCTGTTACAGGCCCTAGCCGTTCTGGCCCTGATCCTTGCCGCCGCCGCCCTGTGGAAGCGCGAAGAGATCGGGCGGCTTTTGGCGGTGAACAGCCTGTTTGCGCCTGAAAACATCGTCGAAAACTTCAGCCAGATGGATCAGCTGTTCCTCACCCGCCCGCTGTCACGCGGCGAAGGGCCGGTCTCTCCCCTGTCCAAAGGGCCAGAGGCGACCCTTGTGCCCGAGGTGCAAGCGTGGATCAAGGACCGCTCGGTCACTGCGATGGTCGTGCTGAAAACCGGCCAAATGGTGCATGAAAGCTATCATCTTGGCACCAAGCCCGAGGATCTGCGCATCTCGTGGTCGGTGGCGAAAAGCTTTCTGTCAGCCCTTTTTGGTGTGATCGAGGCCGAGGGCGCGATTGGCAGTCTGGATGATCAGGTGGTGCAATACGCGCCGCTCCTGAAAGGCTCGGCCTATGACGGGGCCACGATCCGCGACGTGCTGACCATGTCCTCGGGCGTGGCCTTCAACGAGGACTATCTCGATTTCAACAGCGACATCAACAAGATGGGCCGGGTTCTTGCGCTGGGTGGGTCAATGGATGGCTTTGCGGCAGGCCTGAAAACCCGCGACGCGGAGCCCGGCGCGCGGTTCCACTATGTGTCGATCGACACCCATGTCTTGGGCATGGTGATCCGGGGCGCGACCGGCAAGGACATTCCCGAACTTCTGGAAACCCGCATTCTGGCGCCCATGGGGTTTGAGACAGCGCCCTATTACCTGACCGACGGCGAGGGCGTGTCTTTCGTCTTGGGCGGGATGAACATGCAAACGCGCGATTATGCGCGCTTTGGCCAGATGGTGTTGCAAGGTGGAGAGTGGCAAGGGGTTCAGGTGGTGCCCGAGGCTTGGGTGCTGGCCATGACCAGCCCGCAGGCCGAGGACGGATCGGCCTATGGGTTCCAATGGTGGATCCCTGACAATGCCACCCCGGGCGAGGTGATGGCGCAGGGGATTTACGGCCAGTACATCTATATCAACCCCGGCCTTGGTGTGGTGATCGCGGTAAACTCCGCCGATCGGGGCTTTGAAGAGCCGGGGGTTTATGACGGCAACATCGCCATACTGCGCGCCATCGCCGCCGGACTACCAACGCCTTAACTCTTCAGGTCTTGAGTCTTTCGGTCGCAGCCGGTCTGCAGCCATTGAAAAATCCCGCAAATGCCGCCATATTGCGCCCCAGAACATGATCCGCAGGGGGCTGATGCCCGCCATGTGGGCAGCCCGAGGCAGACATATGACGTACCTAACCTTGCCCGCCCAACGGCTGGCTTTGCATTGCAGCACCTTTGTCATCGCGAGCTTGATGGCCAGTTTCATGGCCAGTGCCGCGGTGGCCGGCCCGATTGAGCGCGCCTGCAACAAGTCTGACCGCGATGCCGCGAACCGCTCCGTGTGCGACTGCATCCAGCAGGCCGCCGACAGCACCTTGTCGAACCGCGACCAGCGCCGGGCGGCGGGCTTTTTCAAGAACCCCGAAAAAGCCCATCGGGTCTGGATGTCGAAAACCAAAGGCGATGATGCCTTTTGGGACCGCTACAAGGCCTTTGGCGCGCAAGCTGAGACGCTGTGCGGCGCGCCAGCCCCCGAAGATCTAGGCACGTCCCCGTAACGAGAGAAGCGCCGCGATCAGCCCGTCGCTCGCGGCCTCAATCATCTCAAGAACCGTGTCGAACTCACCTGTGTACCACGGGTCGGGCACCTCGTCGGCAAAGGCGGGGGCATAGCTCATGAACAGCTGTGGCGCGGTGCCGCCCTTGGGGCAGAGCGCCTGCACATCCGCGAGATTCCGGCGGTCCATCACCAGAATATGGGTGAAGTCGGTGAAATCCGCGGGGCTGATCTGCCGGGCGCGCAGGGCGGTGAGGTCATAGCCCCGCTTGGCGGCGGCGGCGATGGCGGGCGGGTAGGGCGGCTCGCCCTGATGCCAGCCGCTGGTGCCGCAACTGTCCACCTGCACCCGCAGCCCAGCCACCCAAGCCCGCTGGGCAAAGACCGCCTCGGCGGTGGGCGAGCGGCAGATATTGCCAAGGCAGACGAACAACAGCCGGGTCATTCCGGCTTTTCGCCGAAACGGTAGGTCGCCGCATGGGCCGGCAGGTCCACGCCCGCAGGCAGATCGGGTGCGGGCAGGGGGGCCCCCATCGTGAAAGAGATGGGCAACAGCCCCGCCCAAACCGGCCAGCCCTTGTCCTCATCAGGATCCGTGCCGCCCGGTTCGGCGGCTGAAATCTTGGCCGACGCCTCGGACAGGGGCAGCGACAACAGCCCGGTCGACTTCAGCTCTTGCTCTGTCATCGGGCGCAGGCTGTCCCAGCGACCGGGGAACAACTGCTCAACCATCGTGCGAAGATGCGCGGCCTTCGCCACGGGGTCGGTGACCCATTCCGCCGTGCCAAACACCATGACTGACCGCGAATTCACCGAATGCTCAAGCGCCGACCGCGCCAGCACCATGGCATCAGTCAGGGTGACGGTGACGCAAACCTGCATCCCCTTGCCCGCCTTCAAGGACCGCGACGCCGCCGAGCCGTGCCAATAGATCCGGTCCCCTTCGCGCCATTGCAGCGTGGGGATCACCACCGGCGCGCCGTTCATCACATAGCCCACATGGGCCAGCGGCATGGCATCCAGAATGGCGTCGATGGTGGCCCGATCATAGGCCGCCTTCTCATTCAGGCGGCGCAGGCGGGTGCGATCAGACGGGGGTTTGGGGCCAGCTTTGGTCATAGCCCGAACCCTAAGCTGCCGACCATGAGGCGTAAAGGGGTGGCCCAGCCGCCCTGCGGGACTTTGGTCAGTCGCTGGCTTCGGTCTGACCGTGCTGCATCTGGTGGCCGGAATGGTCCATCGCCATCCCCGCCTTGCGGGCATTGTCGACCGGGGCCTCAATCACCATTTTACCCGCCTTTTCAAAGACCAACGTCAGGCTGATCACGTCACCATCGGCGACTTCACGGGTGAGGCCCATCAGCATCACATGATCGCCCCCGCGCGCCAGCGCATGTTCGCCGCCGGCAGGAATCACAAACCCCTCGGGCACATGCAGCATCTGCATCACGCCATTGCCGTCGTCCTTGTGGGTGTGCAACTCAACCTTCTGGGCCACGTCCGAGCGCGCGTCGATCAGCCGATCCTCCTCGGCCCCGTGGTTCATCACGGTGAAAAACACCGCGCCCGATGTCCCCACGCCGCCCATGCTGCGGGCATAGGGGTCTTGGATCATCAGCGTCTCCCCTGCGATGGCGGGAAAGGCCAAAATCGTGGCCACAAGGGCGAGGGCAGTCTTAACGCGGGTCATCGGGATACCTGTTTGACAAGAAAGGTTTGGGCGGCGGCTCTTGGCGCAGACCATCGGCTCGCTGCAGTGTCGCACAGCGCCTTGGCGCGCAACAGGTGACAGATTGACCGAGGGGCGGGCAAAGCCTGTCTCCTTACCACGCC
>Ga0315905_10001811_pt1 | contig 22733 bp, 19 predicted proteins | sample LakEriMetagenome_5_FD_203522 | JGI IMG/M metagenome (GOLD analysis project Ga0315905, IMG submission 203522) | Freshwater fungal communities from buoy surface, Lake Erie, Ohio, United States - Buoy 4 MA121 | ecosystem: Environmental > Aquatic > Freshwater > Lake | place: USA: Lake Erie, Ohio...
AGGCGACCATCGATGCACTCCGCGCAGAGCATGCTCTCGGGCAGGTCGAGCGCGAGCGAGTAGATGCCCGGCAGGTCGATCACCTCAAGTGGCGCACCAGCGATCGTGCACTGACCCAGATGATGATCGACGGTGCTGCCCGGGAAGTTTGCCGTGCGCGCGTGGGCGCCGCAGAGAGCGTTGAACAGCGTGGTCTTGCCGGTATTGGGATTGCCGAGGAGGGCAATCGTCACGCTCTCCGTCTCGCTCATGACGCTTCGTCGATGGGCGTGACCATGATGCGGGCCGCGACCTGCTCATCGATGCCCAGCCGCGTGGTGTCGACCTGCACGATGCAGGCGTGTCCACGTCGACACAGCCGGACTTCGCATCGTTCGCCGAGTCCCATCGCCGTCAGCAGGCAACGATCGCCCTCGGGCAGTCCATCGAGCGCGGAGCACTCCACGGTGGCCCGGCGCCCGGGGGCGAGCTGGGTGAGTGGAATGCGGATGGGCGGGGTGGGATCGGGCACAAAGGACTCGTGTTGAGAACGAGTCTCAATACTAGCCGCGTTGCCAAGCACCCGCGTCCGCGGCTTCGTCACCTTGATGGATCTTGCCGGCGGCCTTGTAGGCCGAGCGCTTGGCCACGTATTCCTCGGGCGAAACGGCCAGATCTGGCTGCTGGCCTGCTGCGTGCTGGGCGTGGAGCCGGCAAAGGAATGGCACGCACCAGCCGCAGCCCGTACCGGCCTGCAGGCACTGACTGAGCTCGCTGGGCACGGAGGGCTGTTCGCGCTCCATGAAGGTCGTGAGCTTGTGAAGGCTCACCTTGAAGCACACGCACACGTGGTCATGCTGGTCCATGGTCGACGATTCTTTCAGGTGCTGAGCACCGCTTGGGTCACGATCACGCGGCCTTCGAGGCAGGGGCCTATGAAACGATCGTTTCGGAAGGGTCGGGCTTCCTGCTGTTCGAGATCGATGGTCAGTTCGAGCGTGGCAAGTCCACGCAGGCTCGCACGACGGCCCGCGATCGAGGTGCCGCGCCACGCCTTGGCGGCAGCGCCGGCGAGTTCGATCGTGCATGGTCCGAGCTCGCGGCCGGCGTCATCGAGCACGACGGCTTGGACGAGGATGCGGCCGCTGCGCGCGGACATGGCCTCGACCAGCCGCACGGACCACGTCACTTCGCGACGCATCGAGCGCGCGGTCGTGGCGGTCCATGGCTTGAGCTCGCGCTGGTAGCCCGCTCGTTCCTTGGGATCGCTTGAGCCTGCGCGCGCGCCGAAGTCCTCACGCAGGCGGATCCGCACGGCGTTGAGCATCGCCTCCGGGGAGGTGAAGTCCACGGCAGCAGCGTCGTTTGCTGGTGGGGATTCGCTCGGCGCAGGTGGCACGACCGGAGCGGGCTCATCCGGCGGCATGAGCGGATCGGCGGGAAGGGGCTCCACTGGATCGGGCGACGCGGGAGCCGCCGGCGAGGGCGGCGTGGGAGAGGGGGTCTCCCCCGGAGTCGGTTCGGGCTCGGAGGGAGCCTTCGGCTCGCCCTTGCGTTCGCAGTCGGCGAGCCTCGCCTCCAAGTCGGTGACCTTGGCGGCGAGGACCTGCAGGTCGATGTCCTTCCTGCGGACCTGTTCCTTCAGGGCATCCACCTGCCGCTGCAGGTCGTTGTCGACCTGTGCGGTCGCGTGCGGGGCGCCGAGCATGGCGACGGCTGCGAACAGCAAGGCGATGGCTCGCGTCATGATCATCGAGGGGTATCCTTCCGGACAGGAGCGTACTGCCATGGACCTGATCGATCGCATCGTCCGTCGCTGCCAGGGTCGCTTCGCGCTGCAGGCATGGGCGCGGGCGTTCCTGTGGGCGCTGCTGGTTGCCAGCGTGCTGCCTGTCCTGTGGGTCGTGGTCGCGAAGATCGTGGGCGATCGCTGGGATGCCGCTGGCGACCCGCAGTGGCTTGCGCTGGTGAGCGTGGCTGCACTCGTGGGCGCCGGGATCGCCGCGCTGGTCATGCGTGAACGCACCCCGTCGACCGTGGCCATGGCGAGCGTGATCGATGCGCAACTGGATCTCAAGGACCGCCTGTCGACCGCGCTCGCGGTGCGCGACCGGCAGGATCCGTTTGCGCAGGCTGCCGTCCAGGATGCGATGCACCTAGCCGATGAGCGCGGGCTGTTGAACCTGTGGCGCCGTGCGCTGCCGTTCAAGCTCCCGCGGCTCTGGTGGGGCGGTCCGGGCGCGCTCGCCCTGGCGTGGCTGCTCTTCATGGTGGTCCCCGCGTGGTCGACGGCGCAGGCCGACGCCGCGGCGACCGACCCGGGGAGCCAAGCCCGCGTCGATGCGATGAAGGAGCGCCTTGATGCCGTCGTCAAGACCGTGACGGACGATCCGCGCCTGAGCGAGGAGATGGCCGCCGAGATCCGGCGCGCGAACGAGGCGCTCGACGGGCAGGACGACAAGAGCCTCGCGGAGCGTGAGCGCGAACTCGCCAAGCGCCTGACCGAGATGGCGCAGAAGCTCGAGTCGATGAAGGAATCGTCGCAGGCCAAGGGCATGGAGCAGACCAAGGATGCACTCGCTTCGCTCGAGGTGCCCAAGGACAGCGCGGTCGCGCCGCTCACCGAGGCGCTCAAGAAGGGCGACATCACCGCCGCGAAGGAGGCGATGAAGGACCTGCAGCAGAAGCTGAACGACGGCTCGATGACCGACGCGGAGCGCGAGCAGGCGAAGAAGGACCTCGATGCCCTCGCGAAGAAGCTGCAGGAGATGGCCAAGGACAAGGATGCCCTGCGCAAGGCGCTCGAGGAGGCGGGCGTGGATCCGAACCTCGCCGACAACCCCGAGGCCCTCAAGCGCGCCATCGAACAGTCGAAGCAGCTGAACGAGGCACAGAAGGAACAGCTCAAGCAGGCGCTCGACGCGGCGCAGCAGATGCAGCAGAACATGCAGAAGCTCGGCGATGCCTGCAAGGCCTGCAAGAATCCTGGCCAATCCGGCCAGGAAGGGAAGAAGGGCCAGAAGGGCAAACAGGGCAAGGAAGGCAAGCAGGGTCAGGACGGCCAGCAGGGCAGCCAGGACGAACCCTCCGATGGTGAGCAGGGAGAGTCCGGCGAGCCGAAGGATGCCGAGGCCGGCGAGCCGAGCGAACTGCTCGACGAGATGGAAGCGCAGCAGCAGATGGACGCAGTCAGCGAGTGCGCCGGCGGCCAGTGCAAGGGCGGTGACGGACCGACCAAGCTCGCGCAGGGCGGACAGAGCGAGGGTCAGGACAGCGACAGCAATGGCGCCGGCATGGGCCAGCGCGGCCAGGGCAGCGGTGGTCAGGCGCCCCGCGAAGTCACGAAGACCAACACCGTCAAGCGCCGCGAGAAGGTCGAGAAGGGCCAAGGGCCGATCATCGCGCGGCAACTCGTCGAGGGCCCGGCGATCACGGGTGAGGCCGCCACCGCACTTCAGTCCGTGGCCGGCGACGTCACGCGCAAGGCCGAGAGCGCGACCGCCGAGGATCCTGTCCCGCCGCACCTCAAGGAAGCGCACCGTCGCTACTTCGGCGACGTGAAGAAGCAGATCGATCGCAAGACCGGTGGCGGCGGTCAAGGCAACGGCGCCGCCGGCCAGCCTGCGGGCCAGGCCCCGGCGCAGGGCGGATCGAAGTGATGGCGCGGTCCACCCCAGGGGCTGGTGCGCGCCAATGTCTGCTTGGCGTCGTGGCGCTTGCGCTGGCTTCCTGCGGCAAGTCGCCGGACCTCATCGTCTACGTCAGCGCCGATGAACAGGTCGCTCGACCGATCATCGAATCGTTCGAGCGGGAGTCGGGGCTCACGGTCGGTGTGCGCTACGACACCGAGGCCACGAAGACGACTGCGCTCGCGAGCCTGCTGAGGGCCGAGCGCGAGCGGCCGCGTGCCGATGTCTTCTGGAGCAGCGAGTGCTTTGCCGTGGCTCAACTGGCCAAGGAGGGTTCGTTCGAGCCGCTGGATGCCGGCATCTTTGGCGAATGGCCAGCGAACTGTCGCGATGGCGAGCGGCGGTGGTTCGGCTTCAGCGCGCGGGCGCGCGTGCTGGTGATCGCGCCCGATCGTGTGAAGCCTGAAGAAGTGCCTGATACCTGGATGGACCTCACCCGTCCGTGGTGGAAGGGTCGGATCGTCATGGCCGATCCGCGTTTCGGTACGACGCGCGGGCACTTCGGTGCAATGCAGTCGTTTTTCGAGAACAAGCTCCGGATCCCGGGCTACTGGGAGGCGTTCGTCGAGGGGCTTGCTGCCAATGAACCGCGGCTCCTGACCGGTGGCAACGCTGCGGTCGTGGAGGCGGTGACGCGTGGCGAAGCCGACATCGGCCTGACCGACACCGATGACGTGCTCGCTGCGCAGGCGCGCGGTGCGAAGGTCCAGTGGATCATGCCTCGGCACGATCCCGTTGCGGATCCGGGCGGTGGCACGCTGCTCATCCCCAACACGGTGGCGCTGATCGCAGGAGCACCGCATCGCTCCAACGCAATCTGGTTCATGGAGTACATGCTGAGCCCCGGCGTGCAGGCACGCATCGCCGCCAGCGAGAGCCGGAACTGGCCGCTGGGCGTGGAGCTGCCGCCTGACCTCGATCCGTTGCCGGATGACCCGATGCGCGTGGACATCCAGGATGCCGCAAGCTGCATGGATGCAGCCGTGGCCGATGTCATGAAGGCGATCGGGCAGTGACGCATCGATCGGTGGTGCCGATCGTGCTATGGCTGCTCGGGGTGCTTGCCGTGGTGCTTGGCTTGGTGATCCCTGTGCTGCAGCTGCCTGCGTTGCGCGCTGGCGGCGAGGCGCCGATCGGCGTGGCCAGCGAGCCGTGGGCCGTTGCGCTGCAGACCATCGCGTGGAGCCTCGGCGCAGGGCTCTTGGTCACCGCCGTCGGATGGTGGATGTCACGCATCAGCCCGCCGCGCGGATGGCTGGCGTGGATCGGTTGGATCGCGCCCGTACTCGTGCCGCCGTACGCAGCGTGGTATGCGTGGTGGCAACTCGGTTCGCCCGAGTGGGCGCTGGGGGCATGGATCGTCGAGCACGATGCCATCGGCGCGTGGCGCATGCTCGCACTGGCCTTGGCGTTCGTGTGCACGCTTTGGCCGATCGCGGGTGCGCTCGTGTTCGGTCTGCGGGAGCGAACCATCGCGCGCGAGGCCACGGTCATCGATCGACTCCGCTGGATCGATCGCGTTTGCTTGGCGTGGCGCGAGGATCGACATGGCGTGCTGCTCTCGATCCTTGCTGTGGGCGGACTGACGATGGCTGACACCACGGCGTTCGATCTGGCTCTGGTGCGAACGGTGGGCTTCGAGCTGCGTGCGCTTGAGGCCGTTGGTGCAAGCCCATGGTCGGTGCTGGTGGCCTCGACGTGGTCGATCGCTGCGGCGCTGGCCGTCGCCATCGTGATCACGCAGCCGCGCGCGACCGATGACCACGCCGTGACCGGCCTGCGGACGCGCGCTCGATGGCCGCTCGTGCTCCTCGCGGTGCCGCTGCTGGTGCCGAGCGTGGTGCTCATGGCCCTTTCGTTCGGACATGGTGGTGTGATGCGGGTCATGCAGGTGTATGGGCAGGGCGTGCTGCGAACGGCTGTCGCCGCCGCCGTATGTGGAGCTCTGGTCGCGGGTGTCGCCCTGCTGCACGCATGGCTTGCGGAGGGCTCCTCGTGGATGCAGCGCACGGAGCGGTGGATCCGCTCGGCCTGGATCACGGTTGCGCTCTCGCCGGCGATCGTGGTGGCGGTGCTCCATGTGCACGCATGGAATCGAGATGGACTTTCATGGATGCACGATGGCCTTGGCATCGTTGCCGCAGCGCAGCTCTCCCGGTGGGGATGGATCGGTGCGGTGCTGGGCTGGCTTGCGGTGCGGAGTGCGCCGAGCGATGTGCGAGCCAGCGCACGGATCGATGGCCGTGCATGGACGATCGTGCTGGCGCTCTGGCCCCGCGTGGGTGTGGCGTGTGCCGCTGCCGGAGCGATCGGTGCGGTCGGTGCCGCCGGTGAGGTGGTCGTGTCGGCGCGGGTGCAGCCACCGGGCGGCGAGTGGATCGCCAGCGCACTGCTCAATGCGATGCACTACCAGCGGCCTGACGTGGTCGCTGGCTTCGTGCCCATCCTGATGCTCGTCGCTGCAGTCGCTGCCGTCGCCCTGGCATGGTTGATGAAGCACTTCGGTGGCATGACGCTCGCGTGCCTTGCCGTACTGCCGCTCATGGTGGCCTGTGAACGCGAGCCGCAACCCACGCCGCTCCCGGCATGGTGTGCCGATGCCCGCATCCTCGGTCGTGGCGGCAAGGGGCCGCTTCAGTTCAACTATCCGCGCGCCATGGTGTGGACGCCCACTGGTGAACTCGTCATCATCGATCGCAGCGCGCGCGTGCAGGTCTTGGGCGCCGATGGCTCGTACCGGCGCGAGTGGATGATGCCCGAGTTCGATCAGGGATTCCCGACCGGTGTGAGCGTGTCGCCCGAGGGCGAGCTCTGGGTCGCTGACACGCACGAGCATCGGATCACCGTGATGGACGACCGTGGGCAGGTGCTCCGGATCTTCGGCGGCTTCGGCCAGGAGCCGGGGCAGTTTGTCTTCCCCACGGACATCGCGTTCGGCGAGGATGGTCTGGTGTACGTGAGCGAGTACGGCGGCAACGACCGGATCCAGGTGTTTCGGCGCGATGGCACGTTCGTGCGCGCGTTCGGCCACCACGGGGTGCCCGGTGATGGATCGCCCGAGCCCAAGTTCGACCGGCCGCAATCCTTGCTCATGCTCGGTTCGGGGCGACTGCTCGTGGCCGACGCGTGCAACCATCGGCTGGTCGAGCTCACGACCGATGGCACCTTCGTGCGATCGATCGGCGCGATGGGGCAGGAGCCCGGCGAACTGCTCTACCCATACGGACTCGAGCGGCTGGATGATGCCACCGTGCTCGTGACCGAGTTCGGGGGGTGCCGGCTGCAGGCGTTTGATCTTGCGAGCGGTGCATCGAGCGGCCGCTGGGGCAAGGGTGGGCGCGAGGCCGGCATGCTCAACGGGCCCTGGACGGCGCAGGTGCACTCTGGCACCATGGCCGTGCTCGACTCGACCAACAACCGGCTCTACCTGATGCCGTCAGAACGCTGGGTGGATCGCGCCAAGCGCGAGTCCGGCGCGGTACCTTCCCGTTGATGCCATCGATCGACGTTGAACGCCCGCTGGCACTGGTGCTGCTGGTGCTGATTCCGGTGCTGTGCTGGCTGGCATGGCGCCGTCGTGGCGTGGTGGGTCGCGGCAAGACGATCGCCACGATGGTGCTGCGGGGTGTGCTGGTGATGATGCTGTCGCTGGCGTTGGCTCAGCCGAGCCTGGTGCGCAAGGGCGAGGGGCTGACGGTGATGGTCGTGTTCGATGCGAGCCGATCGGTGCCGCAGTCGATGCAGCAGCAGGCGCAGAAGCTGGTCGATGGCTTGGTGGCGAGCAAGCGTGAGGCTGCCGACCGCGTGGGTCTGGTGACGTTTGCCGGTCGCCCCGAGGTACGCGCGGTGGCCGAGAGCGACGCGAGTCTGGATGTCTCGCAGCACGGCGGTGACCGGATGTCGACAGGCATTGAAGGTGCGCTGCGGCGCGGGATGGCGATGCTGCCGCCGGACACGGCGAGCCGGATGCTGCTGATCTCGGACGGGAACCAGACGTCGGGGAACGCGCTCGAGGCCGCCGAGGCGGCGCGCGCGAACGGCATTCCGATCGATGTCGTCGCGCTGCCCTTCAGCCATGCGAGCGAGGTGATGGTGGAGTCCTTGCGTGCACCGAGCACGGCGCGCGAAGGCCAGACGATCGACCTGCGGGCGTCGATCCGCAGCATGGGCCCGAACCGTGGCGTGGTGACGCTGCGCGAGAACGGCGAGCCGGTCGACCTTGATCCTTCGGCGCCGGGGACCGGGCTGGCGGTGGAGCTCAAGGCTGGCGTGAATGCGCTGACCTTCCCGATGGTGGTGGTGGGCCGCCAGTCCCGGCGCTATGAGCTGGTGTACACGCCGGATGATCCTGCTTCGGATGCGATCGCCGAGAACAACCGCGGAGCGGCGATGGTGCTGGTGAGCACGGGTGCGAAGGTGGTGATCGTCGATGGGAGTGACGGCGGCGAGGAGTCGCAGCCCTTGGTGGCGGCCTTGGCCGAGGGCGACATCCCATCGCGGGTGATCACTCCGGATGAGCTCGACACTGAGGGTGTGTCGGCGCTGGCCGATGCCGATGCGGTGGTCCTGGCGAACGTGGGTCGCTTCGAGATCACGAACGAGACGGACCAGCTGCTGCACTCGTACGTGCATGACCTTGGCGGCGGGCTGCTGGTGACCGGCGGCGATCGTGCCTTCGGCGCGGGCGGCTGGCAGGGCAGCGAGGCATCGAAGGCCTTCGCCGTCAAGCTGGAACCCCCGGCCACGCGGCAGTTGCCCAAGGGCGCGCTGGTGCTCGTCATGCACTCGTGCGAGATGGCCGCTGGCAACTACTGGGGCGAGAAGGTCGCGGAGGCGGCCGTCGATGCGCTGAGCAGGCTCGACCTGGCGGGCATCGTGACCTTCGATTGGGGCGGCAAGGATGGCAAGCTCGCCTCGTGGGCGCACGACCTGCAGCCGGTGGGTGACAAGTCGACGATCCGCGCGGCGATCAAGAAGATGGTGGTGGGCGACATGCCGGATTTCAAGGCGAGCCTGTCGCTCGCGAAGGAAGGCCTGTCCAAGGCCAACGCGGGCCAGAAGCACATAATCATCATCTCGGATGGCGACCCGAGCCCCCCCACGCAGGCGGATCTTGACGAGCTCAAGCGCCTGAAGATCACCGTGACCACGATCATGGTGGGCGGACACGGCACGAGCATCGACCTGCAGAACATGCGCGCGGTGGCCGAGCAGACCGGCGGCACGTTCTACAACGTGCAGAATCCGAATCTCCTGCCGAAGATCTTCACGAAGGAAGCCACGCTGGTCAGTCGCACGCTGATTCTTGAGCAGACGATCCGTCCTGTGGTGGAGCAATCGACGGGCGGTCCGATGGATGGATCCGGGAGTCTTCCGGAGGTGAACGGGTGGGTGGTGACGGTGCCTCGCGAAGGACTGGCTCAGGTGCCTGCAGTGCTGCCGACGAAGGAGTCGCGCGATCCGCTGGTGGCCTACTGGAACTATGGCCTGGGCAAGTCGGTGGCGTTCACGAGCGATCTTGGTGGTCGGTGGGGCCGTCCATGGGCGACGTGGAGTGGCTACCAGCCGTTCTGGACGCGTGCGCTGCGCTGGATGATGCGGCCGCCCACGGCGCAGGATCTCTTGGTGTCGACCTCGGTCGATGGCGACGTGGGCCGCGTGCAGGTGTCGGCCTTCACGGCGGATGGCGAGCCGCGCGACTTCCTGCGCAGCTCGGCCACGCTGATGCGGCCTGATGGCACGGTCGAGGTGCTGGACCTTCAGCAGACGGCGCCGGGGCAGTACGTGGCGAGTTTCGATGCGCGCGAGCAGGGCGCGTACCTCGCGAGCGTGTCGGCGCGCGATGGGATGGGTACGGATCGCTCGGCTCGATCGGTGGTGAGCGTGCCGTACCCGCGCGAGCTGTCGGCGACGCGGGATGACTCGGCGCTCCTGCGCCGGATCGCGGAAGTGAGCGGTGGTCGAGTGATCACGCTGAAGGATGCTTCGACGGTGGACTTCTTCGACCGCAGCGGGCTGTCGATGCCTGAGGCAGCGAAGCGGATCTGGAACGTGCTCGCGATCGTGGCCGCAGCGCTCCTGATCATCGACGTCGCCGCGCGTCGGATCACGCTGGACCGTGAGGCGGCGCGCGACCTGGCGGCGATGGCGGTAGGCGAGGGGGCAAAGACCGGCGGAGCGACCGTCGAGGCGTGGAAGCGTGCCCGCAGCGGTGCACGCAAGGCCCCAGGCGAGCCCGTCGCGACTGCACCCGCCGCTCCCACGAAGCCTGATCGCCGTGTCACGCCAAGCGCGCCTGTCGAGATCGTCGATCGCACGCAAGCCAAGCCCAACGAGCCGTCGTCCGATACTCCATCGACCGACGACGCATCGAGCCTTGCACGCTTGCGCGCAGCCAAGCGCCGTGCGCGCGGTGAGGAGGATGCATCGTGACGCGGCTCAAGCCCGTGCCTGACGCACCCTCGACGATCGAGGAAGCGCGCGCGGCCGCCGCAGCATTTGGCCAGACGGTGCAGGCGATGCGCCAGGAAGTGGGACGCGTGCTGGTCGGGCAGCAGTCGGTCGTCGATGAATGCTTGGTGGCACTGCTCGCCGACGGCCACGTGCTGCTCGAGGGCGTGCCGGGCCTGGGGAAGACGCTGCTGGTGCGCACGCTCGGCCAGATCCTGGGATTGCGCTTCTCCCGCATCCAGTTCACTCCCGACCTGATGCCCGCCGACATCACGGGCACGCAGGTCGTCGTCGAGGATGCAGCAAGCGGCAATCGCGAGATCCAGTTCCGCGCGGGCCCGATCTTCGCCCAGGTCGTGCTTGCCGACGAGATCAATCGTGCGACACCCAAGGCACAGAGCGCATTGCTCGAGGCGATGCAGGAGCGCAGCGTCACGGTCGGCGGCCGCACCATGCAGCTGGAGCGGCCGTTCTTCGTCCTGGCCACGCAGAACCCGATCGAGCAGGAAGGCACCTACCCGCTGCCCGAGGCGCAGCTCGACCGCTTCCTGCTGAAGGTCCGCGTGCCCGCGGTCGATCAAGCGACCTTGAACGAGGTGCTCAACCGCACCACGGCGGGCCAGGCTCCCCAAGCGCGTCAACTGCTCGACGCCCCCGCGATCCTTGCTGCGCAGCGGCTCGCCCGGCAGGTCGCGATGGCGCCGCACGTGCAGGACTACGCCATTCGCCTGGTGCTCGGCACGCATCCGCACGGTGCCTTCAGCGACCGATGGACCGATCGATGGATCGCCTTCGGCGCGAGCCCACGAGCTGCGCAGGCGCTCGTGTCCTGCGCCAAGGTGCGCGCGCTGCTCGATGGCCGCTACGCGGTCAGCTGCGATGACCTTCGGGCGATCGCGCCCGCCGCGCTGCGCCACCGGGTGGTGCCCAGCTTCGAGGCCGAGGCGGATGCAATACCGGTCGACCGCATCATCGAGCATGTCATCGGGCGCACGCCGACCGAGGTGGTGCCATGAGCGAGCGCCCCGATGCCCCGAAGACCGTGGACCAGCTCATCGACGGCCCGCTGATGGCGCGGCTCGATGCGCTCGACGTGACGAGCCGCAAGATCTTCCAGGGCAAGGTCCAGGGTGAGCGCCGCAGCCGGCGTCGTGGCCAGAGCGTCGAGTTCGCCGACTTCCGGCCCTATGTCGCCGGCGATGACCTCCGCTTCGTCGACTGGAACATCTACGGGCGGCTGGATCGGCTCTTCCTGAAGCTCTTCCTCGAGGAAGAGGACCTGAGCCTGGTGCTGGCGATCGACTGCTCGGGCAGCATGGACTGGGGCACGCCCAACAAGTTCGACTACGCGCGGCGCGTGGCGATGGCCTTGGGCTATGTCGGCCTGGTCAACCACAACCGGGTCTCGGCATTCGGCTTCGGCGGCGATGGATTCCATCCGCTCACGGGACTGCGTGGGCGCCGTCGCACGCGCGATCTGGGGCAGTGGCTGCTCGATCGCAAGGCTGCTGGCGATGCCGGTTTCGATGATGCCATGCGCACCATCGCGCTCGGTCGGCAGGGGCGTGGCGTGATGATCGTGCTCAGCGACTTCCTCTTCCGTGATGGCGCCGAGAAGGGCCTTCGCTCGGTTGCAGGCCGCGGCTTCGACGTGTACGCGCTGCAGCTCATCGCCCCGGAGGAGCGCGATCCCGGCATGCATGGATTGACCGGCGACCTGCGGTTCATCGACAGCGAGGACGGCGGTGAGGTCGAGATGACCATCACGTCCAAGGCGCTCGAGGCCTACGGCCAGGCGACCGTTGCTCACGCCACGGCCTTGCGCGACTTCTGCGTGCGGCGAGGCATCGTGCACGTGCCCGTGCCCACGACCACCCCGGTGGATGAGCTCCTGCTCGACTACCTGCGCAAGCGGGGGCTGCTGCGATGACCTGGCTCGCTCCACTGGCTGGTCTCATTCTGGCGGCTGCCACGCTGCCGCCGCTCCTGGCGCTCTACATCCTTCGGCTGCGCAGGCCCAAGCGCACGGTCGCCAGCACATTGCTGTGGACCCGGCAGGTCGAGGACCTGCGCGCCAACAGCCTGTTCCAGCGCATGCGCATGTCGTGGCTGCTGATCCTGCAGGCGCTGGCCATCGCGCTGCTTGCCTTGGCCCTTGCCCAGCCGCAGGCTGACCTTGGCCTGGTCGAGAGCGGTCGCGTGGTGCTGCTCATCGACCGCAGCGCGAGCATGGGCGTGAAGAATGCCGATGGCCGCTCGCGCCTCGAAGAGGCCAAGCGGGAAGCGCACGAGCGCGTCGATGCGCTCTTCGGCGCGGGGCTCTTCTCGCAGGCGCCCGAGGTCATGGTGGTGGCGCTCGCGCGCGAGGCCACGGTGCTGAGCCCGTTCAGCACGATCGCCGCACGTGCGCATGATGCGATCGATGCCATCGAGGCGACGGACGAAACCACCACGCTCGCCGACGCGCTCGACGTGGCTCGCTCCTTCATGGAGGTGCCGAACCCCGACAAGCAGGGTGCGCCCCAGGAAAGTGGGGTCACGCTGGAACTCTGGTCCGATGGTCGCATCGCAGACCTCGAGCGGTGCGTGGTGAAGCCCGGCGAGAGCCTCCGCTACCACCCCATGGGGTCGCCCGTCTCGGGCAATGCCGGGGTGGCAGGCGCAGGAGTCTCGCGACTGGCCGGCAATCCCGACGAGGTGGCGGTCTTCGCTCGCCTCATGAACTGGAATGAGGAGCCGCTGCATTCCGACGTCGAACTGTGGGTCGACGGCTCGTTGCGTGCGGTGCTGCCCAACGGCGTTGATGTGCCTGCTGCGGGTGTCGATGAAGCGCGCAAGGCCTGGCTGCCGGGCGAAGTGCGCGTGTCGTTTCCATCGGTCACCGTGAAGCCCGATGGCATCGTCGAGGTCCGCCTCGTCGAGACGGATGATCAGCCAGCCGACAACCGCATGGCGATGATCGCAGCACCTGCGGCGGCGGCGCGTGTGCTGCTGGTGGGTGCGTCGTCCATCACGCGTGGCGTGGTGCAGGCGCTGCCGGTCAAGTCGGTCGACGCCGTCACGCTCGAGGACTTCTCTGCCCGCACGACGGCGGATCCCGCATGGGTCGACGCGTTCGACGTCATCGTGCTCGATGGTGCCTCGCCGCCGGCGCTGCCCCCGGCCCGCTATCTCGTCCTCGGCGGAACGGCTCCCATGGAGGGACTGAATCCCTACGGCGAGAAGAGCGACGTCTCGATGCGCTCGACCCAGGCCACGCACCCCTTGATGCGGTTCGTGAACCTCGACGAGCTCGGTGTCGCGCGGGCCGTGGCGTACTCGCCCGCCAGCGATGTCGAGACAATCGCCGAGGGCAGCGATGGCCCGCTGGTCATGACGCTGTCCCGCGGCGGAGGCCAGGCCGTGGTGGTGGCGTTCAATCCACTCGACAGCAACTGGCCGTTCCAGCGAGGCTTCGTGAACTTCATGGCCAATGCGGTCGAGTTCCTCGCAGCCAGCGGCCGCGAAGCAGCCTTGCCCACGATCGCTCCCGGTGACACGCAGCCGATCCGGCTTCCGTCGGGCGTGCGATCGATCTCGCTGGTATCGCCGTCGTCGCGCACGCAGGAGATTGCCGTGACCGATCCCGCCCAGACCGTCGTGGGACCGTTGCGCCAGGCGGGGATCTGGTCCGTGCGCTGGCAGGAGGGTGGCGAGGAGCGATCGCGCCCGATCGCCGTGGCGCTGCAGGATCCGCGCGAAGGACGCATCGGCACGCTTGAGTCGCTTTCGCTCGGCTTGGAGACCGTTCGTGGCGTGCAGGGCGGCGAGTCGGCCCGCAGCGCACTCTGGCCGTGGCTCCTGCTTGCGGCACTTGCGGTGCTCACGCTCGAGTGGCTGGTCTACCTTCGCAAAGTGTGACGCGCGCGGCACCCCTCGCTGCCCGACCCGCCCGTCGTGCCGCTCACGCCTTCGAGGCCGGAGCGCGCAACTGCGCGAGCAGCTCATCATCGATGCCCAGGTACTCCCGCATGTGGCGGTCGTAGATCTCCTGGTCGCTGTCGCGGCTGAAGTCCAGGCGAAGCTCGTTGATCACCTTCGTCCCTTGGCCGATCCAGTCGCGCCAAGTTTCGGCGCTGATCGTGTCGAAGATCCACTGGCCCACGGGGCCGCGGAAGGGCGGCGCCGGGAGCTTCGAGCCGGGGCGGCCGGTGCGACCGCAGACGAAGACGCCACTGGCGCGAAGTGCGTCGGCAGCGGGGTCAGCGGGCCGCTCCACCTTCGGCGGCTCGCGGCCGATCGAGCGGAGCATGCCGGCAATGGCTTCCTGCGGCAGCCGGTCGCCCTTGCGCGCGGCGACCTCGTAGCCGGCCATCATCACAGCCACGGCCTTGTCCTCCCAGCCCGCGCCGATCATGGCCTGGCCGCAGAGCTGATAGGCCTTGCTCATCTCGGGATTGATCGCGATGCACCGTTCAAGGCTCTGCGCCGACTCGGCATGGCGGCCGACCTGCAGGTAGGCATTGCCGAGGCTGAAGTGGGCCATCTCGTTGCTGGGGTCGGCCGAGGCCATCTTCTCGAACTGCGCGATGCGGTCGGGCGTGCTCATGCCCGAAGCATAGCCGTGCGGTACCTGCTAGAACTTCGCGCATGCAACGCCTGCGCGTGCACGCCCTGGGCATGGACTTCGCGTCGCCGCTCGTCGCCGCCGCGGGCACGTGCGGTTACCTCGATGAGCTCTCCGATGCCCTCGACCTGCGGACGCTTGGTGCGGTCACGACCAAGAGCATCACCCGGGAATCGCGCGACGGCAACAAGCCCTGGCGCATCATCGGCGCCAAGGGCGGCATGCTCAACGCCGTCGGCTTGGCCAATGTGGGCGTCGAGGCGTTCGTGCGCGAGAAGTGGGCCCACGCCTCGCGCGTGCCGTGCCGGATCATCGGCAGCATCGCGGGCCACTCGGTCGAGGACTACGCCGCGGTCGTGCGGGCATTCGATGGGCTCACGGGCATGGCCGCCATCGAGATCAACGCGAGCTGCCCGAACACCGCCACGGGGCTCCAGTTCAGCGACTCGCCCGAGCTCCTGCGGGGCCTGACCGCCACGCTGCGCGCACTCACCACCAAGCCGCTCATCGTCAAGCTCACGCCCAACACCGGCGACATCGTCGGTCTCGCGCGCGGTGCGATCGAGGGCGGCGCCGATGCCCTGACGCTCATCAACACCGTGCAGGCGATGGCGATCGATCCCGAGACCCGCCGCACGCGGCTCTCGCGCGGCAAGGGCGGTCTCAGCGGTCCGGCCATCCACCCGATCGCCGTGCGCATGGTGCACGACGTCTACACGCAGGTCGCTCGCGATGCCGGCAAGCCGATCATCGGCTTGGGCGGCGTGATGGACTGGCGCGATGCAGCCGAGCTCGTGCTCGCCGGTGCCACGCTCGTCGGCATGGGAACGTCGCTCTTCGTCGATCCGTCGGGCCCGGCCACGGTGGCGCGCGACCTGGATGCGTGGGTCCGGCGCCAGGGGGCCTCGACGATCGCGGACCTCGTGGGTGCCGTCGACATGAGCGTGCCTGACCTTACGTGAGTGATGCGTGCCGTGCGCGAGCGATCGAGAGACCGCATGAGCGGATCCCGCCGTCCATGAGCGAGCACCTGCCAGAGTGGGAACGCGAGCGCTTCGACAGGCTGCTGGACCGCGTCATGGCGTCACTGCCCGCGCGCCTGCATGAACTCCTCGAGGAAGCACCGCTCATCATCGACGACTGCCCGAGCGAGGAATTGCTCGAGGAGATGGGCCTCGATCCCGACCTCGATGACCTGTGCGGGCTCTATTCGGGCATCCCGCTCACGGAGCGGCATCATGACGCCAGCGGTGAGCTGCCCGAGACGATCCACGTGTTCCGGCGCGGCATCATTGATGAGGCCGGCGGCTGGGATCCGTGCACCGATGACGATGGCCACACGGTGGGCGGCGACGACGAAGTCATGCGGCAGATCCGCATCACGGTCCTGCACGAGATCGGCCACCATTTCGGCCTCTCGGAGGAGCAGCTGTCGGCCTTGGGATACGAGTGACCCGGCCGGCTGCGAACCGTGCGGGGCCGCCTTTGGGCCGATCACTCCGCCTTCGCGGCCAGATCGAGGAACAGGATCCGGCGGCAGCTCGGGCAGCAGGTGATCGTGTCGTTGTTGCCCATGAGCGCAGCGTAGGAGCGCGGCGGCAGCTCGACGTTGCACACGCCGCAGGTGTACTCGCGGTGGCGCGCGCTGAGTTCGATGACCTCGGACATCGCCTCGCCCTCGTGCTCGTCGGCGACGGCGTTGAAGAGCGCAAGTTCCTTGGCTGGCACCTGCACTGCGGCTTCCTCGCGCTCACGGCGCAGTTCCGCCAGGCGGTCCGCGATGTCGGCCTTGCGCTGGTCGTGCTCGGCCTTGGCGGCATCGCGGCGCCGCATGCGCTCGTCCCGATGGGTCGTGGCATCGTTGATGCGTGCCTGCTGGGCATCGGCCTTGGTCATGAACTCCAGGGCCTGGCTGTCGAGCTCGTCGCGCTTCTCCTGCAGCGTTCCCATCTCAGCGAGGATCGCGTCGTACTGGGCCTTCTTCGAGGTCGCGTTCAGTTCCACGCGCAGCGCTTCGATGCGGGTCTTGAAACTGCCGCTCTCGGCTTCGAGGTTCTTGGCGCTCGCCAGCAGCTGGCGGTGGATCGACTCGGCCTCGGCGAGCTTCGCATTCGCTGCCGTCACCTCGCGCTCGCGCGCGGCCAGGGCATCCACCGCACCGTCAAGGCGGGTGCTGAGGGCTCGGACCTGGCTGTCGACACGCTGGAGGTTGCGCAGGGCTGCAATGACGCTCATGATCGCGCAAGCGTACCTGAATGCCGCATCCACGAACGCATGCAGGTGCAGCGGATTGTCATCACGCCAGGAGCAGCCACGCGGCAGGGGCCGTCAGGAGCAGGCTGTCGGCCACGTCGTGGACGCCGCCCATGCCCGGCAGCAGGCGACCGCTGTCCTTGACTCGGGCTTCGCGCTTGAGCAGCGACTCGGCCAGGTCGCCGATCGGACCGAGGACGCCGAAGATGGCTCCGGTGATCGCCCCGCGTACGGGATCGATCGGCGTGGTCACCCACGCGCACTCGCCTGACCACCATGCGAAGAGTGCGCCGATGCCCGCGCCCATCACCAGCCCGCCGACGAAGCCCTCGCGCGTCTTGCCCGGGCTCAGCCATGGAATCAGCTTCGTTCGACCGATCGCCATGCCGGTGAAGTAGGCACCGATGTCGGTTGACTTCACGGTGAGGATCGCGCCGGCCAGCACGGCGGGGCCCTGCGCACGGTCGAGAGCGATCCAGAACGCCCACGGCAGCCCCGCGTAGGCCCACGACAGCAGGACGCCGGCGACGGTCGACGATGCCCCCGCGGCGGATCGCCGTTGCATGAGGGCAAAGGCCATCAGCGTGATGAGCGCGACCGGAACGGCGAGCACGGCGCCCGCAGCCTTGGTCGGGATGGTGGCGCCGCTGCCCAGGAACCACATCGAGCCGGCGCCGAGCATCGCGGCGAGCATGCAGGGCCACTCGTGCACGGCCGATCCAGCGCGGGAGAGCATTCCGGCGATCTCGCGCGCCAGGAGCGGAGCCACGATGAGCGCGCACATCGCCAGCAGCACCATGCCGCGCGGGGCGAAGGGCGCCTGCTCTCCATCGCCCGCACCCACCATGGTGGTCGATGCCGTCTCGTCGAGCCAGACCAGCCCGATGAGCATCAGGATCAGCAGGGGGCCCGTGATGAGTCGCTGCCAAAGCATGGGCGGATGCTAGTCAGTCCGCACGATGGCTCGGCACGTTCGCACGAGTGATCCGTCGCGGCGAGGTCGTGAGGCCGCGGCGGAGGCCGACGCCGTCATCCGCACGCCGATCGGATCACGGTGAGCGTCTTGTCGAGCCCGGTCCGCGCGACCACCATCGGGTCCTGCTTCCAGCACTCCTCGTTGTAGAGCTCCAGCGAGACGCAGCCGGTGTAGCCGATGCGCTTGAGATCCCTGAGGATCTCGCGCAAGGGCAGCACACCGTCGCCGGGGTAGACCCGGTGGCGATCCTCGAGCGCCTCGCGCCCCGGTACGGCTGGGGCATCGTTGAACTGGAAGATCGCGATGAACTCGCCGCGCAGATGCTGCAGCCCGCCGAACGGTGTGCCGCCGATGAACATGTGGAACGTGTCAGGGATCACCTTGGCTTGCGGATGGCCCGAGTCGATCGCGATCTGGGCGGCCTGGCCGAGCGTGCGCGCACCGGGCAGGAACTTGACGAAGACCATCGCCGGCACGAGCTGGTAGTCACGGATGCCGATCTCGAGGAGATCGCGGTAGCGCGCGGCGGCCCACGCTGGATCGAATCGCTCGCGCGGGCGCTCTGGCTGAGGGATCACCTGGATGTGCTGGGCACCGATCGCGCTGGCCATCCGCATGCGGTCCCGTGATGCCGGCAGCTGGGCATCCCACGCGTCCTGGGTTTCCGGGATCGCATTCCACAGGCCGATCACGCTCGGCACGCGAAGGCCACGGTCACGCAGGAGCTTGCCGAGGTCCTTGAGATTGCCTCCTGATCGTTCGTGATCGGCCAGTTCCGACTCCCAGGGCTCGATCGCGTCATATCCGGCCTCGGCGGCGATGCGGATCTTCTCGAGCAGGGGAACGGGGCGGATCGTGGCCGTATCAAGGCAGATGGGCCAAGGTGTCCCGGCGTGACGGCTCGGTGGGGTTGCTGCCGGAGCGGCCAGGCGCGCGCCCGTCTCGATCGAAGCGGCGGTGCCCGACGTCGTGACCGCGGCGGCGAGGGCCGCGGTGCCAGCGAGGAAGGCGCGACGGTCGACCGATGGCGGAGTCGGGTGCATGAGGCAGAGCGTAGCCGCCGACTGGCGCGATCGGCGATGCGCTGCGACACTTCCAGCATGGTGCACCAGCACGATCCCCAACCCCGGACCATGGAGCCGACGGGAACGGATCATGCCGGCGGCACGACCGGTGATGCTGCGTCGTCTGCCCCTGCGGCGCCCCTGAATGCGGGCGCGCAGCCAGGCAGCCTCGGACGCGCGTCGACCATCCTTGCGGTGGTGGTCGCGGCGCTGGGTTACTTCGTCGACATCTTCGATCTCCTGCTCTTCGCCATGGTCCGCAAGGACTCGTTGCGCGAAGTGCTTGGGTCGCGTCTCGAAGGGCTCGATGTTGCCGCGCAGGATGTCCTGCTGCGCGACTGGGGCGTATGGCTCGACAACACGCTGCAGACGTCGGGGCTCCTCGTCGGGGGCGTGCTGTGGGGCGTGCTCGGCGATCGCCGAGGGCGGCTGTCGGTGCTCTTCGGCAGCATTCTCCTCTACAGCGTGGCGAACGTGCTCAACGGGTTCATCGCCGACGTCGATCCCAACGGCGCGATGGGCGCTCTGCACTGGATCGGGTGCGGGTCGGCGATCCGTCAGTACGAGGTGCTGCGCGTTGTGGCCGGCATCGGCCTGGCCGGCGAGCTTGGCGCGGGCATCACGCTGGTGGCCGAGCTTGTGACGCCGGATCGACGCGGCATCGCCACCACGATCGTGGCTGCGGTCGGGATCTGCGGTGCGATCGCGGGCTACTTCGTGACGCAGGCGTTCACATGGCGCGCGTCGTTCCTCATCGGTGGGGGGCTCGGGCTTGCCTTGCTGCTGCTTCGTTTCGGCGTCGTCGAGAGTGGAATGTTCAGTGCCGTGCAGCGTGCGCATCGGCCCGGGCGCGGCGCGTTCTGGCGCCTGCTGTGGCCACGCGAGCGGCTGGTCCGTTACCTCAGCGTGGTCCTGATCGCGCTCCCGATCTGGTATGTGGTCGGCGTCTGCGTGAAGTACAGCGACGTGATCACGCGATCGATGGGCATCGTCGAGGCCGAGCGTCCTGCTCCCGGCCGGGCGATCATGTGGTGCTACGTGGGCCTTGCCGTTGGCGATGTCGCGAGCGGTCTTGCCAGCCAGTGGTGGCGCTCGCGCCGAGCTTCGGTCGCGGCGTTCCTGGGCATCACCGCAATCGCGCTCGTGGGGTACTTCACGCTTGGCCGCATGCAACCCTCGCTCGGCACCACCTATGCGCTCATCGCCCTCCTCGGCTTCGGCACCGGCTACTGGGCCGTCTTCGTGACGACTGCGGCCGAGCACTTCGGCACGGACCTTCGTGCCACGGCGGCCACGACGGCGCCGAACCTCGTGCGTTGGTCGGCCGCCGGCAGCGGGGCGCTCTGGCTCGCCTTCGAGCGTTGGATCGGCATCGATGATCCGTCCGCGCCATGGCAGGCGGCCGCGCTGACTGGTGCGGTCGTCATGGCTCTCGCGGCCATCGGCTGGTTCGGGCTGCGCGAGACCTACGGCACCAGCCTCGACTGGACCGAGCGCTGAACCCACAGGTGCGGGAGCCGCTACATTCCGGTCGCATGTCCCCCGATGGGCCGAGCGCCGCAGGCACCACTGTCATCGCCCTTGAGGGCGAGCTCGATGATGTCCGCGTGCGCGATGTCTGGGAGGACGTGGTCGGACGCGCTCGGGCTGCTGGGACGGGTTCGGTCGTCATCGATGCCACCAAGTTGCAGAACATCGGCGGCACGGGCTTGCTGCTCCTCGCCGAGATCCGCCGCACGGTGGTCTGGGCAGGCGGCAAGATCGAGATGCGCGGGCTCACCCCCGACCAAGCCTCGCTCGTCGAGCGTGCGGTGGGTCACAAGCCGCCGGTCCCACGCGAGGCGGACTCGCACTTCGTCAACGATGTCGGCGAGACGGCGCTCAAGGCGCTCGATGAGCTCGCCGACACGGTTCGATTCATCGGCGCGGCCGCAACCGACCTGGTGCACGCGATCCGCCATCCGGGGTCGCTGCGCTGGCGCGATCTCCTGCGGGTGATGGGCCAGTCCGGCATCGACTCGATGCCGGTGACCTGCATGCTGAGCGGCATCGTGGGCTTCATCATCGCGTACCAGATGATGCCCGCGCTCGATCGCTACGGCGCCGCGGACCAGACGCCCACGATCATGGGCTTTGCGATCATCCGCGAGCTCGGTCCCCTGATCACCGCCATCATCCTCGCCGGCCGCTCCGGCAGTGCCTTCGCCGCCGAGATCGGCACGATGAAGGTCACCGAGGAAGTGAACGCGCTGACGACGATGGGGCTCAATCCCGAGCGGTTCCTGGTCACGCCGCGGGTCTTGGCGGTGGCGATCACCACGCCGCTGCTCTCGGTGTTCGCTTCGTTCGCGGGCGTGATCGGCGGCTGGCTGCCGATGGTCGCACGCGACATGAGCCTGGAGCTCTATCTGCAGACCGTGCGCAACTCGATCGACCAGGTCGACTTCCTGCAGGGTGTCTTCAAGGCGTTCGTCTTCGCAATCGTCATCGGCGGCATCGGATGCCGCTCCGGGCTGAAGACACAGGTCGGTCCCGGTGCGGTGGGCGCCAGCACCACCCGTGCAGTCGTCGCCGGCATCGTTGCGATCATCGTGCTCGACGGCGTGCTCGTGGCCCTCTTCCACGCGCTGGGGATCTGAACCATGCTGTCCACCGCCACGTCAACCGAGACCGTGATCGAAGCCAAGGACCTTGCGGTCGGCTACGGCGGTCACGCGGTGCTGACGGGGATCAACTTCACCGTGCAGTCGGGCGAGGTCTTCGTGATCGGCGGGGGTTCCGGTTGCGGCAAGAGCACGCTGATGAAGGCGATGATCACGCTGCTGCCGCCCGTCTCGGGCACGCTGCGCATCGCCGGGCATGACCTGGTCACGGGCGGTGATGCGGCCGTCGACCACGTGCGCCGATCGATCGGCGTCATGTACCAGGGGGGTGCGCTCTTCGGGGGCCTGACGGTGCTCGAGAACGTGCGCCTGGCCATGGAGGAGCAGGGGCTCTTTACGTGGACCGAGATGAATTCGCTCGCGCTCTCGCTGCTGGCGATGGTCGATCTCGACGAGCACTGCAACAAGATGCCCAGCGCCCTGTCGGGCGGCATGCAGAAGCGCGCTGCGGTGGCGCGCGCGATGGCCATGAGTCCGCAGATCGTCTTCCTCGATGAACCCAGCGCGGGCCTCGATCCCATCAGCAGCGCCGGGTTCGACCAGATGGTCGTGCGGCTGGCGCGCTCGACGGGGCGCACGTTCGTGGTCGTGACCCACGAGCTGCCAAGCATCTTCACCATCGCCGACCGGATGGTCGTGCTCGGTGGGGCCCGGAAGACCCAGTTGGCGATCGGCTCGCCGAAGGAACTGCTCGAGTCCGGCCCGCCGGACGTGCGACGGTTCCTCGCGCGCCAGCCAGAAGACGAGACATCCCAAGGAGCAGCATCATGAGCAGCAACAAGCACGCCTACAAGGCAGGACTCTTCGTGCTCGCGGGCCTGGTGGCGATCGTCGCCGGCACGTTGGTCACGACCAGCCGAGCCCTGTTCCAGACCACCGTCCCCATCAAGTCGTACTTCACGCGCGCCGTCACTGGCGTGGCGCGCGGCACGCCGGTGCGCTACCTGGGCGTGACCATCGGCAAGGTGACCGATGTCGGCTTTCCGACGGGGCGCTTCGTCTATGACGACGGCGCCGCCAACGCCGGCGAGTTCAACCGCAACGTCATCGTGA
>Ga0315905_10001813_pt1 | contig 22704 bp, 27 predicted proteins | sample LakEriMetagenome_5_FD_203522 | JGI IMG/M metagenome (GOLD analysis project Ga0315905, IMG submission 203522) | Freshwater fungal communities from buoy surface, Lake Erie, Ohio, United States - Buoy 4 MA121 | ecosystem: Environmental > Aquatic > Freshwater > Lake | place: USA: Lake Erie, Ohio...
ACCATCCAAGACGACTACTGGCTCTGGAACACCTTCGCTCACTGTAACTAGCTCAGTAACTCCTAGTGTGAGTGGGACATTAAGTGGTTCGGGCACACCATCCAAGACGACTACTGGCTCTGGAACACCTTCGCTCACTGTAACTAGCTCAGTAACTCCTAGTGTGAGTGGGACATTAAGTGGTTCGGGCACACCATCTGAGACTGCCACTAGCTCTGGGACACCTTCTGTTACTGTAACTAGCTCAGGGACTCCTTCTCTATCTGGAACTTTGTCTGGTTCAGTAACACCTTCTCAAACGCCAAGCGTTACTCGAACACCCTCCGTTACTGTAACTAGCTCAGGGACTCCTTCTCTATCTGGAACTTTATCTAGAACATGCACGCCATCAGAGACTGCGACTGGCTCTCTTACTTCCTCCAAATCAAGAACACCATCGGCAACACCTTCTGTTACTATAACTTCTTCTGGAACTCTAACACGCTCAGGGACACCCAGCAAATCGGGAACGCCATCAAAATCAGGGACCCCTTCTAAATCAGGAACTCCTTCAGTGACGCCTTCAAAAACTTCTTCGGGAACTACATCGCGCTCGCGCACACCTTCCGTAACGCCAAGTAAATCAACGACACCATCTGTAACACCGAGTGTTTCTCGAACAAGGTCACAAACTCCTAGTATTACTGCAACAGGGACATTATCAAGAACACCTTCCAATACAGGCACAGGAACATCCACTATAACTTCAGGAGCTTCTCCTTCCTCTACAACATCCACAACATTCACTGCCACTGGCTCAGGGACTCCTTCTAAATCAGTTACGCCTTCGGCAACTCCTTCCGTTACTAGATCTCCTTCTGGAACTCTAACGCGTTCAGGTACGCCTTCCAAGTCTGGGACACCTTCTAAGTCAGCTACACCCTCTGTCACGCCATCTAAATCAAGATCACCCTCTGTTACACCCTCTAAATCAGGAACGCCTTCGGCGACCCCTTCTATGACCCGCTCAGGGACCCCTTCCAAGTCTGGGACACCTTCCAACTCGCCCACACCCTCTGTCACGCCATCTAAATCAAGAACACCTTCTGTTACTCCATCTAAGTCAGGGACACCTTCGGTAACACCTTCCATTAGTCGCTCAGGCACGCCTTCCAATTCTGTGACACCTTCTAAGTCAGCTACACCCTCTGTCACGCCATCTAAATCAAGAACACCTTCTGTAACTGCTTCTAAGTCAGGAACACCTTCTGTAACACCCTCTATGACTCGCTCAGGAACACCTTCTGTAAGTCCAACAAAATCAGGGACGCCAAGCCGTTCTCGCACACGCTCTGTGTAAAAGGGGTCTATTTTATTGGGGAGGTGGCTTTAACAATTTATGCATAGGATGTATAGAAATGCAGATCTTCATCAAGACCCTCACCGGCAAGACCATCACCCTGGATGCGGAGTCATCCGACACTATTGAGGGAATCAAGCAGAAGATTCAGGACAAGGAGGGTATTCCTCCGGACCAGCAGAGGCTTATCTTCGCCGGCAAACAGCTGGAGGACGGTCGCACGCTTTCCGACTACAACATCCAGAAGGAGTCCACTCTCCACCTGGTACTCCGCCTGCGTTAAACGGCTTAAATAAAGGTCTATACTATACATTGGGGGGCTAGGTGAAGCAACTTCGGATAGCTCAGTTGGTAGAGCGGGAGATTGTAGGCACTTGTGCCTCAGGTCAAATCTCTCCAAGTCACTGGTTCGAATCCGGTTCCGAAGAATCCCCGCGGGTCTCTTAGCTCAGTTGGTAGTAGCATTCGGCTGTTAACCGGAAAGTCGACGGATCAAAACCGTCAGGGACCGCATTTTTTACCCGAGAAAGACTTCTAGGCTTTCCCGGGCGATTTGTGAATAAGTAGTATCTCAGTACTTCACAATGAACCACTGTTCCTGTGTCACCCCTCTCACACCCAAGATGGCTCCTTGGCGCTTATTTGAAAGAAGCCTTCCCATAATAGTTATTAAATAGTTAAAACAAGGCTTTGTGGGATATGGGGGACAGGACAGGATCACTATAGGCATTCGCCAAGTCTATGTGATCGCCATGATAAACTGAGATTGCCTATTTAACACTGGTCGGCCGACGCGATTACATTTTTGCATGTGGATAGTATTCTCATACAAAAATCGGGAGAAAGAGGAGAATGGCAGATGTAGATTTATACCCTGCCGAACCTAGGATACATGGACCAGATGTATGTAAAGATGCTGTAGAAGCAACCCCTCGTATTAATGTGGTTGTTTCTAACCCACCCATTACATTATTTGAAAAGTCAATGAGAGTATTTGGTTTCAAAACATGTGCATCTTATAAAACTGCGCTTGACACCTTAAAGAAGGGGATTTTAAGTAGTATACAACCGCATGTCATTCAACTTCCAATAAATCGTTTAAAAAGGAAATATCCTTATCCAGTGACAGATATAGCTTCTAAAACTTTACCATCTAATATAAAGGTTGCTTTTTATGATTCGGGGCCTTCTCCAGATTCCTATAAAGATGATATACAGCAGTATAATACCCTTGCAAGTTTTACAGATCCTGGGCCAAGTTCTTATATTCCTGCAAACACCTCTTATCCTAATATTGGAACTACTGTTACATTTCCAGACGACACATTTGATAAGATGTTTCCAAATAGCAGTATATTAATAAAAGATTTTAATGGTATTATAAATGCGGATAAAGCTACATTATCATTTAACATATATCAAAGGACTGAACCTCATATACCAACGCATAGGATAATAGTAGATTTTGTTAATACTAATAATACAGATGGTAGTTATAATATTAGAATAAACGATTTAGTGCACCCTGATTTAAAATGCTTTCATGGAAATCCTACAAAAAATACATTTTTTAATACCAACAGTATTAAAGGTGGTGAACAAGATAAAATATTATATGGAGTTCTATATATTTTCTGTAAAGAATTTTGCGGGGATATATTAATAGGTCTAATAGCAAAACACTATGATAATTTAAGGAAAGAAAACCCTGCTCTACCTGATTATGCCTTAGTTACAGGGGATGGTACTCTAGAAGCATATTCATGCTTCTTACAAGTAAACCATGTTGCAAAAAATCATAGTCGCGCTGGCCTAGAAGAAGCTATAGCAAGGATTTTTGCTCCTCCTACAGATGAACAATTGCAAGCAATTGCAATAGAAGAAAAAGGAAAGGTTTTAGATAAAATAATAGAATGGAATACCCTTATATATAATGCGTGTGTTCATGTTTCTAAAGTAGGAGTAGATATTGTAAACATTGACCCAGTAACTCAACCTATACGAGATTTATTTATTGTTTTTTCTAGATATATAAAAAATATAAATACATATCTAGATAGTCTAAGAGGGGGTTTAGAAGGTAATCAGGAAAGTATATCTGAATTTATGAAGAAATATAAAAGTTATGAAGTAAAAAATGTTTTTAAAAGTGTTACTGCCGATAAAGCTATATTAATGAGAGGTATTTATGATCCTTTTAAATATGTTCCTGGTGTTCCGCCTATAGACCGTGCTGGATTTCCTGTTATAGACAAAGAGTTTCTTAATTATCTAATATATATTAAAGGAAAAACCTCTGGGGGAGGTAGATTAGAAGAAGATTTACCTATAGGTGATACATCATTCAAACCACTTGAAGCTAATACAGACGAATATTTGAATACATATTTAAAAGACCCTAAATCACTTATAAACAAAGATCCTACAGCATTTTTAAAGAATATAATAAGGAGTATATTAGAAAGAATTCCTGTAGATCCTGATATTCTAGATATAAATGAAGATGATGTATATAATTTTATATTTCCTATATATGATAAAGAATGTAAAATAAGTTATAATGAATATGTAATAGGTAAGTTAATATTATTTATGTATAAAAGATGCAAAACTAATATTTATGAAGATGAGTTTGATTTTTACAATACATTATTAGTAACAGCTTCTGCATCATACACTCACCCCCCTGAACACAATATTCCTATTCTAAATGCACCTGTAGGTATGGAAGCAAATGAACCCGCGCATGTAGAAGCAGAGCCGTGGCCTTTTCCGCCTTTGGCTCCCGTTGAAACTCCGTCTCCTCCACAATACGGCTTGCCTCCAGAGGCTGAAGAATATATGGAAAAGCCTCTAGATGATGAAGGTAAAAATATGGTGGAGTCTCAAGAAGCTAATATACTAAGGCCTGCAACACCGCCCCGTGGAAAAATTAATTATACAGTTGGAAAGAACAAATATAAAGATCCTATTACAAGAAAATTAAATGAGTATATAAGAGCTATTCGTAAAAAAAATTTAGGAAGAGCTTTAGAAGAATTTTTAAAACAAGAAGCATACAGTCGTAAAGCAAAGAGAGCCGTTAGAAAATCAATATATGCCCATAATTTACTAAGCGTTGGAGCACGCGGGGGTCGCCAAACTAAGAAAAAAACCAAATCTAAAAATAATAGATTTACACGAAAAATACAACCTAATAAAAGCATTAAAATCAAAAGAAGGCGCACACATAAAAAATGAATGTGTCCATAAACCCTCCCATAAGTCCCAAGCCAATGGAATTCACCTCCTCATTCTTTGATTCTTCTTCGCGCGCCTGGCTCGCAAACAAGAAACGCAATGATCAGTCCTATAAATACAAATGTGGCGTGGAAGACTGTCCTGTCCTCACAAAAACATCCGCGAATTGCAAGAAACACGCAGGACAAGGTATTCTTCTAATCCACAAAGGGCCTATGACTAGAGCAACCACGAAAAAAATGTCCGAGATACAATAGATATGTCAACGTGGAGAATTGCTCTATCCACCCTTTTTGTTTTTGTGATTTTCCTCTGCGTTATATACATTGTCTTTGCCAAGACACCTGCACCTGAAGCTCCGACTGCTGCACAAAAAAGACACGTAAAACTATACGAACACGAGAGGAGGAACCATGACTATGATTATGGTAGAAACAGCTCTACAACTCTGATGGTAGATTCTAGTGGTAATGTCTTACGTAGTTGGTGGTCTTGGTTTTGAGCGCGTGTTATAGGGATGAATGACATAGAAATTCTTTGACGACCTACGAAAACCATGAGCTCCATACCAGCCCTTCAATGCATCTGTTTCCTTATCGGTATCACCCTCAGGCCACAGATAGACATTTGGAAGATCGCGCATCATAGACCGCAAGATCTTAGAACCATATCCACAGCCCCGGTATTTTTTATAGACGGCCAAGAAATGGATATAGTTCTTCCGCCAACGATCTCTGTGAATAGCAAGTCCAAATCCAAGAAGATCTCCATGACCATTGAAATAGCCACGACTCGCTCCGAGACGCTTCCGCCATGTATCTCCCAGATCCTGGTCCGTATAGCCATTCCTTTGAAATGCCTCTCTATAAATACTCTTAACGGCAGCATAGTGATGTGTCTTCAATGGTAGCACAGGCATGTCTAGTGGACCCTATGTCAGTGACACGAGGCAAATTCAACTTTTTTTCTGTTAAAGGAGTAAATGAACTTCATTGGCATGACCTATCTCCATTTAACTGCTGCCCTCGGTATTACCGCGCTCTCGGCAGAGAATCCTCTAGACATCTCCCCTAGCTTAGGTTTACTTGGAATAGTTCTCACATTTGCACTTATCTTTATGATGTCATGGACAACACCAGGGCCCTACAAATACGTGCTCTTCATAGCATTTGCCTATCTCATTGGCCAGGTTCTATCACCAGCGGTAGAAAGGGCAGAGGAGAAAGGAATTCTAAGAGAAGTCCTTGCTTCCGTGGCGGGAATATTCTTGGCTATGACCATCCTAGGATTCGCCGATAATCAGCATTTCCTACAATTTGGCCCTTCTCTAATTGTAGCGTTAATTGGCCTGATTGTGGCGAGGCTTGTTCTCATATTCTCAGGGATGTCTAATCCAGACTCTACAGATTTCACAAAAATAAACACTCTTCTCAGCTGGTTTGGCACAATACTATTCGCCGCCTTCGTGGCTTATGATACTCAGCTCCTGAAACTCCGCCAAAAGAAGCCGTATGATTATGTGCAATCGTCGCTCGGTCTTTTTCTGGATATTGTGAACTTATTTTCAGGCCAAGTAAACTAAGAAGGAACCGCGACAGGACTCACATATTTCAGTCCACAAGGCCATTGATCCGTAGCAAAGTCTTCTGGATTCGGTAGCACGCTGTCTTCCAAGACATAGGTAGGCGGTTTAGGAAAGCCATTAAACTCCGTGCTCGTAGCCGTCGTATAGGCCCCCATATGAGGAAACCACAGCCAATCCCCTTCCTCTAACTCCTCCGCCTCTTCTGCCGAAGCGATATAATCCAGACTATCGCATGTCCTTCCATATAGAATCGCAGGTTGTAGCCTGCGCTTCGCTTCACTCGGCCCACGCACGCGTATCCATTTCGGCTTGGCATAGTCAAATGGAATGCAAGAGAACTGCCCATATAAGCTCTCATCCAACGTATAGCGCCAACCTCTTTTAGCAGGCTTCTTACCAATCACACGCACAAACAAGTCGTGACTAGAGGCAGCGAAGAAACGCCCTGGCTCTGCGATAACCTCTATACTAGGGTCTAACATGTGTAAAAGGGGATTCAGGGTGTCTGCTGTTTTACGGAACAAGGGTCCTTGCATGAATCCGCCTCCAATGTCAATTATCTTGGCATGATGGCCTATGGCACAAAGCTGGCGAATTCCTCGCGCAGCCTCTTTAATGGCGAGCTTAAACTGGGCCGGGTCTTTGCACCCACTTCCTACATGGAAGCTTATTCCACTTATATGCTGACCCCTAGATAAGGCATATTTGCCGAGGGCATCTATATGTGCCGGTTCTAGTCCGAACTTGGCACTGAAAGGCATCATGCTTCCTCCATCTTCTACGCGAATCCGGATGAGACTGGAGGCATTCCATCCATTATCAGCGAGTTTATCCACCTCTTCAAACGAATCCACAACTGTAGTTTGAATACCTGTGCTTGCATGGGCGCGAATCTCCTCGGAGCTCTTACATGGATTAGCAAATACGATCTTTGCACTGTAATCCACCTGCTCCACAATACGCACTTCATTCACACTCGCACAGTCAAATCCGGCACCGTGCTCACCGAGCCATCGGATTAGGGTGGGATCCGGATTGCACTTCACGGCGTAATAAGGTTTCACGGTGGGGAGGAGGCTCTTCCATGTTGCCATGGACTCGTTGACCCGTTGTCGGGATACGGCGTAGAAGGTGGTGCCCATGGCAGCGCCGAGATGTGTGAAACGGTGTAGGGCCTTCAGTGTAAAAGATAATTATATATAACAAAAAAAGTTTAGGCTGGACTGTAGAAAGAGCGATGGAGCAGGGCCTCGTGGATACCTCGAAATATAAGGTGACTCTTGTATCTATTGATACACGCTTTGCTACCCAGAAAAATGCCGTGAATTCCACCTTTCGTATAGGGTTGCCCTTTACGATGCGCAATGTTATGCGAGTTCGTATGGCCTCCTTAGAACTTCCCTTAGTGGAGCATGTCTTTTCTGCCTATAAGGGCAATGTGTCATTTGAAGTGCGAATCAAATACGACAAATTCACCACGAAAGTTGGGCCTATTCCTGACGGTAATTATACGGTCGGAGAGCTATGCGCTTTGTTAGACAGACTGTTAAAGGTTGTGAATCCGGACTTCATATGTTCCTTGGATCCTGTGAGCAACCGGATTGTGGTGAAAAACACAGGTATCTTATTTCGGCTGTATATGTCTTCCGATAAATCGGCCGTGGGCGAGAGGGCTACGCATTGGGGACTCGGATACTATCTAGGATTCCGAGATCGCGAGATTATGCCTGCGCATGTGGACGGCGTCTACACGACAGTGGCTGTTGCTCCACCGAGCCTCAAGCCCACCCCGTATTACCTCATGCAACTGAAATGCCCGGAGCAGGCGGTGAATCTATATCATCCTGGAGTAGGGCCGGCATATATTGAGGCATTCGCGAAGGTGATCCTGAAGGAAGATCACTATACGACACAGTTTGACGATAATTCCAATATGCTACGAAAAGAATATACTTTTTTGTCTCCCACGGCTGTGCCGTTTTTTGAAGTCACGCTCTTGGATCCTTGGGGGGTGCCTGTAAACATGATGGACGCTGACTGGTCTATGACGCTAGAAGTAACAGAGGTGGTGAATTCCAAGACGTATGACAATTTGCTCACTACATATCAGCGTCGTTGAGCGAGCCAGGCCTTGAATGCATGGGAGAACTCAGGGAAATAGGAACCTTGGTCCTCGTCCGAAGGAGATGTGACCAGGACCTTCTTAAGCTTTACGGCAGCGAGGTCGTGGAGACGGCGCTCCCTCTCCGTGAGAGATGCGCGCCATTCGGCGATCAGAGCATTCGTGGTAGGAGCAACCAGAGAAGGGTCCATTCAGGGACTTGTCGTTTATGTGGGGCAGGCCTATCAATTTTATAGTGGTGGAAAGGTAGATATGTCTTACAAAGACAAGAGGGTCCTACGCCTGAAATCCGTGGATGATATGTTCGCGGTGTTAAAGGATAAGGGTCGGGCACTAGATACATTCAAGAAGGGTGATACGATACATGTCTGGAACAAGATGTCCAAGGGATATTCGTATGTGCTGGCCGAGAATCCTGGAGAAGGATTCGCTGCCGGGTTTCGGCCGTATGCGGATCCTGGAGAGATCTTGGCACTCGGAGCATTTGGAGGTAAATATCTGAATGACTGCTTGCTAGAATTCCCCGCCGAGTGGTTCTGGGCGGCGGGGATGCTTGGGAAACTATCGCCCCAAGGTGCGGATATTAAGCTCAACCATTTTCAAATAGATTCGCGTCTATCTTTGGCTGAGTGGAAGGAGTATGGGTGGGTTCCTGGAGGTAAGAAAAAACACGACGTCCTATCCGACTCCGAAAAAAATCCAGATGAGCGCGGATGGTTCCAGTGGTATTGTCGCTACTGGATGGGGCGCAGAATCCCTGAGCTGGATGCTGTGCAGATTAGGCGCTGGAAGGCGTTTAGTAGACATGCGGGGGCTGTGCAAAAGAACTGTAAGGCGGGAGACCTAGAATGTCGCCCTCGTCAGAGACAGGCCCTTTTACACTGGGCTTGGAACTTTGAGAAGTGAGATAGGGTCATAACTAACGGACCGCCTCTAAGATGGAATACGCTATGGAGAATAAGACACCTCCCCAAAGCGTATCTTGGATGGCGAACGATAAGTTATAATCCTTGAAGGTCAACAGATTTGTAAAGTCATATACGGCATATACAGCAACACCAGATGCTGCAGCCTGTTTGAGCGATTTCATTTGCACGAGTAAATACGCCAGGGCGGCGTAGACAATCGGGGCGGCCCATAGGCGCATGGAAAGAGCCCTGCTTCCTTGTATCTTCGTGAACATTGTGGTGGCGGTGGACATTTGTAGGGTGAGCCAAGGCACGTCAATCAGTGTGAGCACAAAAAATGCAATGATATACTCCCGCATCTGCGTCTATATATCAGGAGGTAAATTACGTGGTCTGTGTAAAAGGGATCTAGCATGTCTTCCCTGGAAGGATTTTCAGAGCATATTCGTGGTCGGCGTTCTCTTGTTATTGGTGAGGTGGCCGATTGGTTATCGAAGATCGGCGCTGTGGAATCGGAGAGTCTGTATAAGGGCCGGTCTATTCTAGTGATCCACGAGGCAGTGCGAGGAGGCTTTAGTGGTGGCCCGGCGTTATTCAGGAAGCGGTGGGATTGTATTTTTCGTATTCGCGATAGCTTTGAAGCGCAGATGTTGGCTACCTATGTGGCGAATGCTCCGAAACCTGTTCGCATCCTCTGGACAGGTTCAGGCCAAGATATACCACGAGCACTGTGGCAACGCTGGTCAGCCAATGATGTAACATTAATAGGGGGCAGCAGTGGCGGTGAGTTATTCGGCTGTGAGTGGGAAGTTATCTTCTTTCCCTTGCGCAATACTCGCCAGCTCACGGAGAAAATTCTGGGTATGCGAGGGAGTGGTATGCGGGCCCTTGTGCCTTCCGTAGCCCCTCACCTGGATGAGATTGCCGAGAGTGGCGCTGCATTGGTCTGGTCAAATATTGACGAGAGCGATACACGGGGGGCGCTATACTGGCATGATCCTAAGGAAGGGGCAAAACCCGACATGGTGTCAAAGGAAGAGGCGATCGGAATGTTAGAAGACGTCATTCGTATTTTGAAATGAGGCGTGTTTTTCTTCGTGCTCGGCTAAGATAAGGGCGTGGAACTTTCTCGCTTCTAGGCGCTCTTTTACATAGATGTTGGGGTCCTTGCCGAAGTAGGCATGTCGGGTTAAGGTGTCATAGATGCATTCTAGGACTGTCGGATTATATGTCGGAGGAGCCTTCTGAAGTCCCTTCCATCGGAGGCGCTTCTCCTCGTCCCACGCCCACGCTTCATGGCGATTATGAAGAACGGGGAGAGGAGGATACTCGCCATCCTCGTCGGGTCTCTGCATCTGTAAATCTTCGGGGATTTTGCGAGGATCATTTTACGAGGTTGCGAAGTTGCGAAGTTGCGAGCTTACGAACTTACGAAGGAGGAGGCATGGGATGAAATACTCCATCTGTGCCAAACGACCTTAAATATTTTCCCCATACCAGTCCAATACCAGGTCTATCAGCAACTCTTCCGAGTTCCTGTATTTCCCCGAATTTCTTCCCTTCTTCCCATACCTTTGTAGGTGCTACTGTCCAACCAGCCTCCCATCCACTTACATACATTATATCATCTACAATCACAATTGTATCAGAGTGCGCAAGTCCTGAAGAATGCACAATATCTACTTTTGCAACATCATATGTATGACCACCATCAATAAATATTACATCAAAACGCTTATTTGGATTGTCAACTTTATATTGCCAAACAGTTTGCCTGCTATCTCCAACAATAAGAGTATGTCTTCCAGGGTATGTGGCATCAATATATTCTTTGCCGTGTTGCATTGCATTAACTCTGCCCAAGTCAAAGCTCGTTACATTAGCATTAGGATTAGCCAATAAAAAGTTTTCTGCGCTGTGTCCTGCATTGAAACCAATTTCCATTATTTCCTTTACTGCGGGACGACTAGCGAAGTGAGTTAGAATAAGTTCTTCTGCAGGAAACTGACCAGAATATCCCTCATAATCATATGAAAAATGTATACCCTTTTTCTCAAGATAATCGGTCAACATTATATATATACGAAGTATATTCATACTTAATAATTTCACGCAGGCATTTTGCTTTTATGTGTGTATGACTAATAAAGCTGAGTGTAAATTCGCTGTCCTTCATAATGGCATATGAAGGGTAGAGAGTGTAACTAGTCCGGAGTAGTATCCATCCGGAGAGTATGGAGAAGAGTAGGTATAAAAGGCAATTACTTCTTGAAGAGCTTGAATGTGCCCTTCTTCGCCTTGTATCCAGCCTTCACAAGGTTCTTCAGAGACTTGCGTCCGAGGGCGTGCTTCTTCCGGGAAACAATCCGGCCACGCTTGGTGCGCATGAGATCCTTCTTGTGGAGACCACCGGAGGTGTGGCTGGCATTGCCATTCCACACCTGTAGCTTAGAACCAACCGCGGGCATCTTCTTCATCTTGCGAGTAGAACGCGTAGCCATTTCTATATATTCTGAATAAAATTATGTATGTAGAAGGGAAATGGCAGAGGGTGCTCTTGGAAAATTAAAGGCAGCACAAGGTTTGGCTTCTGCCGGTTTATCACCAGCAATGATGATGAAATTATCAACAGAACCTGCTATAGCAATTGCAAAAGCATGGGCCAGAGTTACACCTTGGGGGGCCGCTGGAGCAATGTTTGCCGAGATTCTTCAAAAACGAGCTGAAGGAAGGAGGGATGCAAAAATAGTAAGAGAATCGCGTGATGAAGCCATACGTGATATTGCTGCGAAGATGTGGGGAATACAAATAGAAGTCAAAGAGGTGGAAAAGAAATAAAATCTAATTATCTTGTAATATGCTGGCTACAGCTATGAAAGGGGCCGTAGCTAGTAAAGGGGCAGTAGCTGGTAAAGGGGTATTGGGCGCAGTGGCGGATCCAAAGGGTGCATTAGGTGCAGTGGCTGATCCAAAGGGAGCATTAGGCGGATTGCTAAAAAAAAGTCCTTTGGGTGCGTTAGCTGGGAAAAGTCCGTTAGGTAGTCTATTAAGTGCATCCATAGGACAAGCAGTAGCGCCTACCAAAAACCAAGGCCCTCCTTTAGCACCACATCCTAACAAAAATATTACGGAAGGACATTTGCGGGAGAAATGCCCATGTATTTATCGAGAATGTGCAGAACGCCTGGATGAATTATATGATACCATGCACCGTGATCCTGCACTACGAATCAGCGATTCGGATCATCAATATATTGAACAACAGCTGAATAAGATGTTCCCTGAGAAATGTGCATGTATACGAGGCTATACGCGGGGACTTACATTAATCAAAAAGCGCAAAATAAGTAATAAACGACTCCGGGCGCAATTTGATGGTATTTTATTCAAGTGCGGGGGCCAACAAGGCAACACAGCCGAATTCGCTGTGAAAGCAGCGCCTGAAAAAGCAGGGGGTTACCGGAGTGTAACAGCGCGTAAAAGGAAAACTTCCCGGCGAACTAGAAGGCGTAGTTATAAAATTAAATATAAGAATTGATTAGATATGGCGAATGCTGCAAAAGTAAAAGCAAGTGAACTTGCAAAACAACTTAGAGAAGTGGCAAATTTATTGAATGGTGCGAATGCTGCTGCTGCAGCGAATGTAAATAACCCTGAGAATACGCCTGCGCCTTCTGGAGCGAATGTAAAAAAGGCTAATAATGAACCTGCACCTGCGCCTGCGCCTGCGCCTGCTGGAGCGAATGCAAAGAAGGCTGAGCCTGCACCTGCAACTGCAACTGCGACTGATCTGAAAAGAAAATTTAACAATAGCTTGACTGAAACAAACAAGAAATTAATGGAAGACTTTGGAGAAGTAAAAGAAGTAAAAGGTGGAGCTCGTCACCTTGACAAGAAGACACGCAAGGCCAAGAAATCCAGAAAGGCAAAGAAGTCCAGAAAACAGCGTAGCCGTCGTTAAATATATATCATACGTTTTTTTGTCATAGTAAAACTATCACAAAAAAACTGGTCCAGGCGGGTCTTGAACCCGCGACCTTGGCGTGCCTCAAGCATAGAATTTAATCTATAAGCACCACGCTCTACCAACTGAGCTACTAGACCCTAAATGTATAGTGAGACACTCTTTTAAGCCTCTTTTAACCTGTGTAAAAGGTAGATGGTCCGCAAGACAAGAAAGCGCGGAAAGGCCTCTTGGGGATATCACCTTCTCATAAACGCAGCTAAGTGCAATCACGAAGCTATTCGTTCCTCCGACAAAATCAAGGCATTTACGAAAGAACTTGTGAAGCGCATTGATATGAAGGCCTACGGAGCTCCAAGGGTGGTGCGTTTCGGCGAAGGGCGCGTGGCTGGCTACAGCCTTATCCAGCTCATTGAAACATCCTGTATAACCGCCCACTTCGTAGAAGAAACGAATGACGCATACTTTGATATCTTCTCATGCAAGTCCTTTGATCCTAAGGTGGCCATGGAAGTCGTGAAAGATTTCTTCAATCCCACCAATGCACAGAAAACATTCTTGAAAAGACAAGCGCGCCTCTAGACCCGCAAACATTCAAAATGCTTCGGCTCTATAAATAGATGCTACGTTTAACCATAGAACCAAATACATTTCATTTGTATGATTATCAACACAAAGAAAATGTATATGTGGATGCATCTAAAGAAATCAATACTCAAAAAGCCTATGAGCAGTTTGCGAATCTAACAAAAGCATTCCATAATGTGGTATCCTATACCGTAGAAAACCCACAAGACGATTTATCCGATATCGTCTTTGTGGCAAATGGAGGACTCTGTATTCCCGGTATACCTAACACGATTATCCTACCTCATATGAAATACAAGCATCGCAAAAAAGAGCTTATGTACCTCCAAAAAATGTATGAAGATCTCGGGCTACACACAATACCATTTCCAGCAGCCTTCTTTGAAGGCCAAGCAGAGATCAAATGGTTCCACGGCGGATCCAAGGCCATCTGTGCATATGGTTTCCGCGCCACGAAGAAAGCATTCGCCGTACTGCAAAAACTCTTGGACAGCCTCTATAAACACCACGGCCTTCCTCCTCCTGAACTACTGGTTGTACCCCTTGCTTCGGCCGATTACTATCATCTGGACGTGGCAATGTTGGAATTCAATGACGACAGTTGTGTAGTACATCGGAAGGCGTTCTCGGAAGAATCTATTAAGAAGATGCGCGACTTCTTGGGTCCTTCCAAGGTACATATCATAGATACGGAAGATACACTTTGCCTCAACGCCGTTGTAGATGGTAAAAATCTGGTAACACATAAAATGACCGATAAGGCTGTGAAAAAGGTGTTAGAGGGGGTTACTGGGCTTCGCATACGGGAAGTGGACGTGAGTGAATTTGAGAAATCGGGTGGATCTGTGCGCTGTATGACTCTGGATTTGCATCCGACGACGGCCGCCCTTGTTGCTAAAAAATTGATTCGTGATCAGGAGCGGTTATAAAGGTCCCTGCCTCCTCGAATGTTCTTGTGCACTGGCTGCCAAAATGTCCAAGTCATCGAGCCTGTCCCTGTTGCTGCCGTTTCTGCCACTGTTGCTACTGTTACTAGTGGTTCCGATGAGATTATTGTGGAGGGTGTGTCAGATTCTGCGGTAGATGCTCCTGCTCCTGCTCCTGCTCCTGCTCCTGCTCCTCCTGCAACTCTTGTAACGGATGTTCTTATTGAGAAGCATGCTCCTTTGCCTGAGAGCCGTGCTTCTACACCAGATGCCTCAGCCTCAGCAGAGGGAGAGGACACTCGCATGCCCGTAAATAGGGTGGCCTCCTCATTTGATGAGAGTATTTATAGCCAACGGTTCACAGTACATAAGGTACCTTCTTCTGATGTGACCATTCGCTCCTACGAAGGCGATTATAATGCATATGTTACGATTGACACGACCGAGCCTGTTACTCTGCCTATCACGAGTCTTCGCCACGTCTTAAATAGTATTCAACCAGATACAGAGAAGAAATATCTGGTGGACAATTTTATGCTTGCTATGGGCTTCTTCTTTGCCTCTGTTCTCCTCCGTGCGAGGGATTGTTCGTAGGACGAAGTCAACCTCTGGTGAGACAGACACAGCCAGAAGTATCCTTCCCTCTCAAAAAACAGGTGGCTAGAGTTCCCCGCCCATATTTTTTCTTCATCCGCGAATACAAGACCTTATATAATTCGCCGACAGTTCCCCCAGACAAACGAATACGAAAGACGAACTCCAAATAACCAATTTCCTCTACGCTCGGCCTGTAGGCAGTCCCTTCTCGTAAAACACCCACCATCAGATTATTCCACGCCCTGTTCATAACAGGTTCTGCCACATTCGCGTGTAATAAACTCGCCTCCGCCGCGTATACGAGAAGCTCCGAAAGTTCTTGTAGCCTCTCCTCAGGAAACCAATCAAATATACGCAACTCTATCCCATGTAAGAAGTGTTTGCGGTAATTTATATCCATTCCCAAATGTTCCAAGGCCTGATACCCACTCGTAGCATGATAGACCTTATACCACCAGAAAGGCTGATCAGATCCTCGCAACTGACTTATCGGAACCGTCAGTATCTTTCCCTCGGGCATAGCATCTGTGTCATAGGTGCCTAAGCCGATATAGCGACTCATCGCACCGCGCTGTGAACCTGCAGAGCATCCTTGAAAGGGATCTGCGCTGCCGTAGACGGCCACTAGCAGAGGCTCTAGCCATTGATAAACGCGTATACACGCCCTATGTTGCATCTTGAAATTCACCTGATCTTTCATTGTAGGTGAGCCATCGGGCAACTTCTTACCAAGTTGTGTAGGCAAAGTAATATTTACATGGTATGTGCCATTGTTAAACATCCCAATATTCCTCTGATTTGTGTGAAAGATGGCGAATGCAGGGTTTCGCGGAGGGTAGATGACGGGACCCTTGTCCAGGAATACTCGTCGGTCTACCAGAAATTTATTAAAAGCGCTTAGAAACCCCTTCTTTTTCACAATAAGTTCCTCTATTACATCTTCCACCGTGGCTCTATAAAAATCTTCGCTCATGAACTCAATCGTATCACCGTCAAATGTAAAACCCGCATCGTGTTCATCAATAAATAACCTCGGACAAAAGTCCTGCATTTCCTCAAAGACCGTGCGCCCTGAAAACTTTGGATTAGGTTTCGGCTGTTTTTCATAAGTCGTCAGATGTTGTCCGTGGCGATCAGCCTTTGTGAGAGAGTGGCAGTTGAGTAAAAGGGGCAAGGGCGCAAAGCCAGAAGCATCTGGAAATAGGCTATCCATCTGCGCAAGTGTCTCGGGCTTGTAGGAATTATAGTAATTCACGCTGTACCTCTCAGGCTTCCTCGCCGTTTTTAAAAGGGGCGTGGCTACATGCACAGGCTTGGCGAACTGCAAATATGTTTCTATCTCTATGCCGAATCCCCAGAATATCTCGTTCTCTCCGTATTTATCCTTATATTTCCTGTGTTTTTCAAGGACTGGGCGGGAGTCCTTCATCTGAGCTAAAGGGTATAAAAAATGAAGGCCGGCGTGGCACAGGCCGATGGTCTCACCAATGCCCAACTTTATGTACGATATCGGAAAGGGCGTTGACCGCCTATTACGTTGTAAGCGAGTTCATCCTTGTTTCCTAGTCTTCTTTCTCTTCGTCGCAGGGTGTGCTATTGCCACGGGCGTTGTATATTTGGTAAGGGGTCCAGGGGAAATTATACAAATCGCCCTTTTCTCTCTAACTCTCATCTTAATATTCCTACTCTTTGCCTCACACGTGTATTATGTGAATAGAAAACAACAGACAACTCAACCACCGGAAAATATTTAAACACGGCCTGCGTATACTATATACGATGCGTATCTTCATGCCATTTTTCATGAAGCCGTGCGAAGTGCTATCACTTTCCAGGATGACTCTACACAAGTCACAAAACCCGCTTAGTCTTCCTCTAGAACACTATGGACGTCGCGCGTTTGTTCCTGTGAAAGTAATCCATATCACATCCACTTCTTTTACACCCTATTATATGATTGAATACCCTGAACTATATTTTGACTATATTCGTGGATCTAGCCTTCGTTACGAATATAATGAACACGGGATTATGATGCGTCATGTCTTAAAGGAGGAAATGCAAAAATATCAACTTGTAAAAGAAATCCACGTGTCTACTATTGAAGCCCCTCTTCTTCAAGAAAAGGATATGCTCTTCTGTAGCAGATTATACTAGCACCCTCTTCATATCTTCAAGAAACTCCTTACTGATGTTTGTTGAATCTGCGGGTAAGAGACAGAGTGTTCCAATTTCGGCATCCGAATCTACGCACCTGTGGAAGATGAGATCAGCAACAGTATTTGGCAAATATAAATAATATGGCGAAGTTACACCAGCTTCTTGAAGACGATATAGAATGAGCTCAAGGTCAGCGAATGAGAAGACATAAACGTGATAAGAACCATTTTTAATGATTCTTTTCGGTTTTACAGGCAAATTAATAGCGCATATCACTTCTTTATTAAGACCGAATAACTCCTCTAGCATTTCGCGCACTGCAGTCTGAAAGGGATCGGTTTCCTCAGGCTCCCTCTTTCCACCAAATCCGCTTATTGTTGGCTCAGACTTGCGTAACTGATAACCTGCTAATGTATGAACACCATTGGTAAAGAGACAACCTGCACCGGCGTATACTTGCTGAGACTTATCTTTTCTACGAAGGCACGAACGAAACATTGGGGACTGTGTAAAAGGGGTTGGTTGGGGATTAATTTTTATTTGTTTGGAGTCTTTGGCCTAAAATTTGAAGCTGGCTGTGTGCTGAGCTTCCAAGTCTCCTTTGTCGCAGTTAGACATGTCATCGACTGATGAAACTCCTCTTCCAGCTCCCATAGACGGCACCGAGCTTCATCGCGCCCAGTCGTGGATCTTTGAGAAATTCCTGGAAGATCCGCGCACTATGACAATGCGAATGAAACACCGGGCTTCGTTGCATCGCGCGGTTATAGTGAAGCGAGGCCAGATCATCGCCGAAGCCACCAACAACTATGGTTCCCGCAGTCGTGGATCTGGGTATTCACGAAGTAGTATCCATGCCGAGAAGAATGTGGTGAAGGTTCTGGGAGATATCCATAGGTTGCGAGGAGCCGACATGTATGTAATGCGTTTCTCTCGCACGGAGAATATAGAGTTTGTTCGCTCTACCCCGTGTCCAGCATGTATGATATTCCTGGAGAAATGCATGCGCGAATACGGGCTCAAGAACGTCTATTACACGAGCTGAAATACTTCTGGATATTGCCATATATATAAGAAATCTCCTAGGCGTTCGATATCCACTACACCAGAAGAATCCACCCCCTGGAAACGGAAAAAGGGAAATCCTGAGCAAGTGGCAATATGATAGTAGTGTTTTGCCTCTGTGTTTGGAAGGGAGTATATTTCCACTACGCGTGTTCCAGGATGACAGAAGACAGTAAATGCTAGACCCGCACCATGAGCACCCAATATATATTCTGCTGAAGAAACAATGGCGATTTGTTGACGGATCGTATAATTTTCTAGAATAACACTTTCATACCCTAGTTTTCTAACAAGATTGCTAACAGCCTCTTCATTCGAAAAGGTGCGGGTAGCAGGCGGGACTCGTTGTATATAAATTTTTCTACCTGGTTGTCTCGGTGAAATATGGGGGGAATATAAGTAGCGAATAAATTTATATAATGCGGGTAATGTAAAATCACCAAAGGTCGGAATAAACTTATTAAATGGCTTGTATATAATACCTTCACGTTTCGTAAAATGCCTTTCATAATTTGGAGGAAGCAAGGCTAGAAACTCCTCGGCTACTTTACAGTCCTTCTTATTTGGATAATAAAACACAAGGTGTGATGTAAATTCTGTTGCCGCGAAATTGGCCACCATGAAAAAGAGGAAGTGATAAGGGTTATGTTCCCCGCCATCCAGCATTTCATAGTATGTCGTCATTTTATGTATTTCTAATTATTGTGCTTTAAGGTTTGCTTGTGCAAATACTATCCCATCTTATATTATATTCGCATTTTCTACTCTTTGTCTGCGTAAAAATTGAATATGTGTATTCCAGGAAATATAGTCCCTCAGCCGAAGATGCCCGAAAATCAAGGGCATGGCAAGAAATGGGAAACGGACTTGGGACTCAACGTGTATAAGGCGACACAAGCGGAACTTGACACAGTTCCACACACAGCGCCTATTGATGTTCCCAATGCATTCAACCGCCTAGAGGGCATTGATATCTCTATAAAGGTTACTGGCAAAGATACTATTGATATGGCAGATATCCTTAGAGTATATGATGAAGTCAATGGTGGCAAGAAATTCCACATAACAGTTGTCTTTTGGGAGCAGAATGGTCCAACGACAAAGAAGTTAAAGAGTATTACCGAGGTAGATTTGACTAACTCGGTTGAACTCCTCTTTGGTTCTGTAAAGAGGGAGCAATTGGTAGATCTAGATACAGCCACGAAGGCTGTTGGGAAGGTGAGACCTTCTGTATCTGCCGAGGAAAGGGCGCAGAAGATTTCTTCGGCTAAAGGTCTGCGCGATGAACTTCACCGCATCTCTGGATGCATGCACTTTCATCTAATGTTCTACACAAACGAATGCTCCAGAGTGCAAGGCCAGTTCAAACGATTTTACCAATTTGTAAAAGAACACCCAGAACGTGTTGTAGCTGAAAGCCACACGTGTGAGTTTCGCGGAGGGAAAATCGCAGAAGAGATTGAATCTACGCCGCGAGTGAGGAACAAGAAAGTTTCCCCAGAAGTGTCCCATTGGGAAAACGTAAAGAAAAATAACCCAGAGCTGGAACTAACGAAGAAGGGCTTACCTTCTAAAAGGTCAAAGGTCAACAAAGATATTATTGCAAACTTTCCATTTACTCAATAGACTCCAAAACCCTATTCAGAACCTCATTCGCCTCCGATTTAGAGAGGCTCCGTGGACCCACCGTATTACTGGGGAATGTGTGTGCGTTCACCCTATCCACGATATTTTTGATATGGGAAACATATGTATGATCCAGTTTCAGGAAGTAGTGATACTGCGGATTATATACTGCAACTGCATCTGCATCTGCATAATAACACTTACCCGCAAGACCACCAGCGCGTTTGAAAGCAATGTCAAAGGGTTCTCCATATTTCACATACGCAAACCCTTCCTCTTTTACTGGGGCTTGAATCACTCTGTCCTCAGCCTTTTTCTCCCAGATCTGAAATACACAAGGAACATCGTATTCTTCATCGTTTACTTCAAACGCATTCTTCTCCAGCTCTTGACTATAAATGCAATGAAATTTGCGAGGAAATGCTCTTGACATACTCGGTTTTACGAAAGAACGCGGGAGAATAAATGCGATAAAATCGGCATATACAGACGCATGTTTTATAAAAGCCTTTGCCAAAGATCCTTGACGGCCAAATGGCGGATTTCCAAAGAATACCCGTCGCTTTTCACTCGTAGGAGACCACTGTAGGAAATCTCCACCGAGAATACCATCGCCCTTTGGCTCCAGATCAATGCCGATTTTATCATATGTGCTCGGCAAGACTTTCAAGAATGAGCCATTTCCTGCGGATGGTTCAATCCACTGATATGTTTCAGGTTGTGTTAAAGAGGATATCACGAGTTCTACACACTTCTTCGCTACGGAACCCTTCGTATAATACTGGTCTTTCGTGTTTTTGCGGAACTTGCCCGTATCTTGTTCCATGGTCTATAGGTACGATAGGTATAGTACCTCCGGGGTTATCAATTTTAAACCGGCGGCGAGGCGCATTAAAATATATATATAAAGTATATAAGATGGCATCTGTAATTATATCATCTGGACCCACTTTGGCAGATGTGGAGACATATTCTAAGGAAGCAGGGCTCAATTTATATGTGCGTCCCGACGGTAAATTTGATGTATTTTCTACAGATGTAAGTGCGGTAGAAACATATTATAAACAACTTGACCCTGCTACGGCCGAGTTAATAATTCACAAGTTAGAACCTAGGTTAAATGTGTTACAGAGGTCTATAGATCCTGACACATTTGCCCGTGGAAGCCTTAGACCTTCTACTAATCTTAGCCCAGCGGGCGTAGGAGGTGAATCGTATTTCACGGCGGATCAGCTAGCCACTATCTACGATTTCCCCACTCCTTCCGCTGGACCTTATGTCATAGGTGTGGTGTCATTCGGCGGAGGTTTGTATGGTTCAGTCGATGCGGAAGGTGTATTAACAGGAGGAGACGTGCAAGCTTACTGGAGTTCGCTTGGAATACCTGCGGAGAATCATCCGAAAGTCGTTGTTGTTCCTATAAATGGAGCAACAAATACTCCGAGCATGAATGACGGTGCAGCTACTTCCGAGAACACGCTTGACATAGAAACATTAGGTGCTCTTTATCCTAGGTCAAATGTGACAATTATTTTATATATTGCTCCCAATTCCCTTGAAAATTTCGCACCTTTATTATCCTACATGTTAAATACGGATGTTGTCGTAGGTGGTGTAAACTATCGTCCGAACATCGTATCTTGCTCATGGGGTGCCCCCGAGGTATATTATTCAGAAAGTCTACTAGACTCTATAAACTCTGTGATGGGCACGATGAATTCCGCTGGAATAACTATATGCACAGCAACAGGTGATAATGGTTCTAGTAATGGTGTTGCAAGTGGGTTTATAAATGGAGTTACAAACTATGTAGATTTTCCTTCTTCCAGTCCTTGCTCCACGGCGGTAGGAGGAACGAACCTCGTTTGCCCGAATAATGTATACGACGGATCTACTGTAGAAAGCGCGTGGTCATACGGTGGTGGTGGTGTAAGCACATATTTTGACCCCCCTTCCTATCAGTCGGCCCTTGGTAAATCAAAACGTTCTATACCCGACTTGGCCGCCGTAGCCGATCCGGCCACGGGTGTGTTATTTTTTATAAATAGCACTTATTATGTATTTGGAGGAACAAGTGTTTCTGCACCGGTTGTGTGTGCCTTCTTGGCTTCCATTAATTGCAAGGTATTCATAAATCCTCTCCTATACGATGCTTCTTCCTCCTCTTTCCATGATATAACTGCGGGCAACAACGGAGGATTTTCAACTTCCTCTGGATATGACAACTGCACAGGTCGCGGAACAATGAAAGGGTCACTACTTTCTGCAGCCCTTAATGCGATTCGTGTAACAGGCGTGACACTCAACCGCGCGACTGCTTCTTTGCAAGCAGGAAATCCTAGTAATAATACGGTTCAGTTAACGGCCACTGTAGCTCCGAATAACGCATCAAATAAAGATCTAACATGGATTTCCAGCTCTCCTTCGGCAACTGTCAGTAACACAGGCCTTGTCACGGCAGTATCTGCGGGAACGGCAACTATCACCGTTCAGACGGCAGATGGTGGTAAAATAGCCTCTTGTGTAGTCACCGTGGCAGCGTTTATACCTGTAACAGGGGTTACATTGAATAGGACTACAGCGA
>Ga0315905_10001814_pt1 | contig 22701 bp, 23 predicted proteins | sample LakEriMetagenome_5_FD_203522 | JGI IMG/M metagenome (GOLD analysis project Ga0315905, IMG submission 203522) | Freshwater fungal communities from buoy surface, Lake Erie, Ohio, United States - Buoy 4 MA121 | ecosystem: Environmental > Aquatic > Freshwater > Lake | place: USA: Lake Erie, Ohio...
TCCGCAACGCCACGATCTTCAAGGACACCGTCCTCAACAAGCAGATCAGCAACGGACGATCCCACCAGTTTATCCACACTGGTCGGATTACTGCAGCCTACCACACCCCTGGTACTGCCATCCTTGGATCCGGCGATCCCCCGTCCGCCGAAACCACGATCGAACTGGACGACCTTCTGGTTGCCAGTGCCTTCGTGTACTCCCTGGATGAGGTGATCTCGCAGTACGATGTGCGGGGCCCCATTGCCCGTCAGATCGGTCAGTCCCTGGCTGAGTTCTATGATCGGCGCATCGGCCGCACCCTGTCCCGTGCTTCTGGCCTTGCGGCGCCTGTGACCGGCGAACCTGGTGGCTTCCGCATCAACATCGGTGCAAGCCAGGAATACAACGCCCAGGCTCTGGTGGATGGCTTCTTCGAAGCCGCTGCTCGTCTGGATGAAGTGTCAGCGCCCAAGGATGGTCGCTTTGCCTGCCTAGCACCTCGGCAATACTACGCCCTGATCTCACAGGTCGACACCAACATCCTCAATCGGGAGTATGGCGGCAATCAGGGTGATCTGAACAGCGGCGAAGGCCTCTACTCGATCGCCGGCATCAAGATCCGCAGATCCAACAACATACCCTTCCTGGGTCGTTATGGCTCGGCATCTGGTGTTGCCATTGAGACAGATACTGCTGGCGGCTCCGGCACCTATGGCGCCCGCAACACCTACGGTGTGGCTGCCGACTTCAACAACAGCTGTGGCCTGATCTATCATCGGGATGCTGCTGCTGTGCTTGAGGGTATCGGCCCTGCCATCCAGACCACTGGTGCCGACACCAAGGTCATCTACCAGGGTGACGTAATTGTTGGCCGCTTGGCCATGGGCACTGGCCCTGTCCGGGTTTCCGTGGCAGGCGAGTTCCGCAACGTTGCCTGATCTAGTTTTATTTGGCCTGGGCTTATTCAAGCCTGGGCCTTTTTTCCTTTCTGCGCCCAGAACGGCGCTCTCCTTTCTAACCATGACAACTGAGCTGCAGGCGGTTAATACGATGCTGACCGCTATTGGTCAGGCACCTGTAACGGGACTCGATCAGGCGAACCCGGAGATAGCTGTAGCCACACTTGTTCTCAACACTACGCGAGAAGAGGTGCTAGGTGAAGGCTGGGACTTCAACTCAGAAAAAGGCTACAAACTGCAGGCTGATGGCAGCGGGAACCTTATCGTCCCTGCTGGTGTCCTCAACCTCTCAGTCAACCGGGAAGACAGTCAGTTCAGAGTGCGAGCCGTGCAGCGAAGTGGCAAGCTCTACAACACCCTCACTCACAGCTTCAACTGGGGCGCCGGAGCCACGATCAGCCTTGATGTGGTATGGGACTACCTATTCACAGACATCCCTGCTGTATTTCAGAACTACATCGTCCAACGAGCTGCCAGGGTGTTTGCGGGGCGTGTCTTGGGATCCGACAAGATGGTCCAATTCAATGCCCTGGATGAGCAGACATTGAGAGCCACCTGTCTTTCCTATGACTGCACCACTGGCCGCCACAATGCCTTGGTTCAGGGAGACAAGGGCAAGTATTACATGGCTCCAACCCAGACTGCACTCTCCATCCTTTCTAGGTAATTATGCCCGCTGTCTCTCAGAAGATCGACAACCTGATTGGGGGAGTCTCCCAGCAGCCTGACTCATTGAAGTTACCAGGCACACTCGTTACCTGCGACGACTACCTGCCAGATCCGTCCTTTGGTCTTGCCAAGAGACCAGGGGCCAAGCACATCTCTCTCCTGTCTGGTGCCCTGCCCGGTGCCTCCCGGTGGGGCCACATCGATCGTGACGATGAAGAGAAGTACCTGGTCCAGATTGGACGTTCAGGATCGGCCGCCATGGTCAAGGTATGGGATGCCCAGTCTGGAGAGGCCCAGACGGTTAACTCGATTGCCTCTGGAGCCGAATTCTACCTGACACACACCAACGACGACGACCTGGAACTGCTCACGGTCGGAGATTACAGTCTCATCCTGAACAGGAAGGTCAAGGTCCGCCAGGGGTATGACTCCAGCCCCACTGACACTCCCTATGCGATCGTCAGTATCAATGCCATTGGATACAATAGCCGCTACGAGTTTACCCTCTTACCTTCGACTCTCTACACCTTCAACAGCTCAGCCACCACCACCGATCGCCTGAGTGTACGGGATGTCGCCGGAGGGTTGGCAGCCGTGATAAATGCGGGAGGTATCCTTACAGCCACGGTGGTTGGACCTTACCTGTATGTGCGCAGGAATGATGGAGGGCAATTCGATGCAATGACTTCTGGTGGGCAAGGAGGATTAGCCATTTCCATTGCCAAGGGTAAGGTATCAAGCCCAGCTGACCTTCCTAGGCAATTCATCAACAATGCCCGCATGCAGGTCCTCAGCAACGATGGATCAGATGGGGACGACTACTGGGTGACCTTCAAAACCGATAACGGAGCCACTTCAGGCGTCGGTGTATGGGAAGAGACGATCGGACCTGGAGTCATCAACGGATTCGACATTGACACCCTTCCCCATGCCCTCATCCGTGAGGCCAACGGCTCCTTCACCGTGCGCCGTTTGGGTCTTGCGGAGGCCCTGGCCACCTTGCCGAGCGTATCAACTACTGGGACCGTCATTACCGTCACTGTGCAGAGCTCCACCCGAGGGCGCTACATGGTCGGACAGACCTTTTATGTGAAGGGGGGCACCGGCAAGAATCTGCGGCTCCGGGTCATCACTGTGGATGCCTCTGGGAACATCCTGACCGTACAACCCTCCCGAGCAGGCCAGGGGTTTACGTTCTTAGACGTGGTAACCAATGAGTTCGGCGATACCTTCACCATCGCGGCTGTGGCTACAGCCACCACTGAGGTGGATCCATTTGCCAAACTCTACTGGGTAGATCGGCAGTCCGGGGACATCGAATCCAACAGCTGGCCCAGCTTCAAAGATAATACCATCGACGGAATTTCATTCTTCAAGAACAGGCTGGTTCTTTCGAGCCAGGACAACATCATAACCAGCGTGGCTGGCGACTACTTCAACTTCTTCCGAACCACAGCTGCTACCGTCCTGGCATCTGATCCGATTGATATTTCTGCAGGATCCACAAAGCCACTGAGATTCCGCCGTATGCTCCCATATCAGCAGGGCCTTCTCTGTTTCTCCGACAATGGACAATACAGCCTGGAAACCACCACAGAGGCATTCAGTTCCACCACCGCTGAGCTGACCCAGGTAGGGTCCTACGATCTTCACGCCCAACTGGCTCCAGTCGACATTGGGCCAAGCATTGTCTTTGCCTCTCAGAGTGCCAGGTCTACATCAATCTTTGAAGCCAAGTTTACAGCCGAGGGCAATACACGTTCTTTGGTGTCTGAACTGACCAGGAGCATCCCAGGGTATCTACCTCTTAGCATACAGGCCATGGCGTCCTCTACGTCAGCCGGATTGCTTGTTTTGAAAGGCGAGACTTCACCAACAGCCCTACCGCCCACGCCCCCTCCCACGCCCACATCAGAAGTTGTATTTGGATTTAATTCGGCTCCTGTCGTAGGAACAAGCGAAGTCATAGTAAACGACGGACCTTATGTTCTGGGCTACCATTTTACTACGGAAGCTGCTCGGAAACTGACTCGCATAGGGATATACAAGCCAACACAGGCCGGCGTCAACCAGCCGACCACTATGGATCATTCGGTTGGCATATGGGACTGGTCGAACACTTATGCCCCAAACTTCGGAGCACCTACGCTTATATGGCAGCAAGATTTTCCAATTTCAGGCACTTGTGTTGCAGGTGCTAACTCAACGGTGGCACCGTACTACTGCTGGTTTGACATCGCCAACGGCCCAGAGCTGGATCCAGACGTTGATTACGTTGTGGCCGCTACCTGGAACGAGCTTTCCCCGGTTGCAGTGCCACTTGGAACCGTGAACCTTATTATTCAAGATTTCAAATTAAACGAAACAGCAGCCACACAGCAAGGCGCCGTTCCGGGTATGCTTATTGACCTTGACAGCGAGTCGTACTATGCGCCAACTATAAATACGTCGCCTCAAAAAGGCTTCTTTACCGTCAACATGGAACTGTTGCGGCTGTGATAATCTCCCTTGCACTCGCGCAGCTTTTCCCAAATAGTCAGATGCCATGAGCAACAACGGACAACTATACTGCTTCAAGTGGTATAACGCATCAGAGGAGCGGGTACAGGCTGCCTGGTTCCGCTGGACGATGCCAGGCCAGATAGAGTACCACTTCTTTTCCTCTAATGTCCTGACCCTTGCGGTCCGATCCGCAACAAGCCCTAATACCCTGATACTGGTCAGCCTCACCATCGACAACAACAATAACTCCAATGGGCCCCTGTTTTTCCAGGGAGACCAGGTGGATGTAAGGCTGGACCTCCACACATACAACCCAATGGTGGCCTACAATAGCACCAACAATACCACAGAAGTGGGCATCCCTGATCACCTGGCAGACTTCCAAAATCAAACCTGGGAATGCGCCACCTTGGGGTCCGCAACCCCTGGGATCACCTTTACGGGCCCCTTGATCAATACCCCAGCAAACCCAGTCGGGAGACGTTGGCACCTAAGGATCCCAGGGAACCTCAGCTCTAACCGGTTTGCCATTGGAGCGCGATACATCCCTGAGGCCACCCTGCCTGCCTTCTATGTAGCCGACAAAGAGGGCAGGAGGAGAGACACCCGCAACGTTCCCATCGTCCATCGGCTGACCCTATCCAGCTTCGACTCTGGACCCTACCAGGTAGAGGTCCGTAGTCTAGGGAGAAATCCATTCATCTCTACCCTGGAGCAGAAGGTGACCGGGGCCAATGTGCCCAATACCATCCCACTTGTCCGCAACCGAACCAATACTGTGCCAGTCATGGCCAAGGGAGATGCCACCGAGATCAAGATCAAGGCCCCCTTCCTGTTCCCTGTGGCTGTGAACAGTGTATTGTGGGAGGGAACCTACGACACCTTTGGTCAGAAGCAAGTATGAGCTACACCCTCTTCCCGGCAAAACTCAAGGACGCCCTGGGCCTCTACAGTTGCCTCAGTGTGCCTGATCTGGAGGAGCTGAAGGTGAGCCAGGTGCAGCCCTTCGAGGCCATCTGGACAGGCATCCGGGCCTCAACAGCGCCGGTGGCCATCTACGATGGGGCTGGATCCATTGCAGCCATTGCAGGAGTCGTGTGTGTGTCAGAGGCCGTGGGAGCTCCCTGGATGCTCAGCACTGAGGCAGCCAAGACGGAGCCCATCGCCTTCGTGAAGCAGGCCCGGAAATGGGTGGAGGAGCAGCTCACCATCTACCCTGTTCTTACTCATCAGGTCTACCGCCACAACCATCCTCACATCAAACTTCTCAGGCTCCTGGGGTTTGAGGTCGAATCCCCCACGTCACCCCTCCAGTTGTTCCTCCCGTTTGTCCAATGTGCGCCCCACTCGCAGTAATCGCTCCTGTTGCTCTTGGTGTAGCCTCCTTCGCTACACAAGCCGTAGGGTCGATTGCCAGCTATAGTCAAGAGGCCAACCAGGCCAGAGCTGAAGCCCAGGCTCAAAACGAATACCAGCAGAAGCAATATGAGCTGCAGGCACAGGCTTGGGCTCGGCAAGAGGAGGCAGCCAATCGTCAGGAAAGGCTGAATCAAGAGGCTGCGTCCAAGGCCTATATGTCGGCACAGATCAAGATCAACAATGAGTACAAGCAGGCAGCCATTGAAGCTGATAACCTACGGCTCAAGTCCATGCAGGACGCTGCCAACATTCAAGCCAGCGGCAAATCTGGCCGCAGCATCGGAATCCTGGCCATGGACCCCGACCGAGAATACGGGCGAGACCTGGCCATCTTGGGCTTGAATCTAGGGTACGCCAGAGACGATTACTTCCAATCGATCGATTCCATCTTCGATCAGGCAACCAGCGCCAACGCTCAAGTTGCGTCCACCCGTGGTCCTACTCCCTCTACTCCTACCAAGGTAGAGGCGAAGGGCCCCAGCTCGCTTGGATTGGTTTCTGGCCTGATAGGCTCTGGTCTATCTGGAATTAGTACATACAATTCCCTCAAAGCTCCTAGCAGCACTGCACCGAAGCCCAAACCTAGTTAGTGAACCATGGCCATTGATTACAGTCCTCAAGGCCGTCGGGTATCCCTAGGCGGCACCACATCCCGTGGGTTCAACCCCGTTCAAGCTGTCGACAATTCCGATAGGGTACTCAGGCAGGGGCAGGACGCCCTTGCGAGCTTTGCCAAGGCCCAGGAGTACAATCTGGCCAACCCGGATAAGAGCCTGGAAGCCTTGGCTGGGCTGTCCAAGACGGTCACCGAGTTCATGGTCGAGCGTCAAAAAGGGGTAAATGAGAACGACCGCAAGCTCGGCATAGCTGACATCCTCAATGGGGACATTCAGCCTAAACCTGAGGCCCTACAGACCTATCGGGAAAATACCACCCAGCTTCGAGCTGCAGCTCTCGATGAGCAGAGTGCGCTCAATGATCTCGAGAATACTCGACCCGACGTGGCTGTAGAGATTCGAGCCAATGACCCCGTGGTAAGTGGATGGCGTCAGTATGGTCGGGCCCAGGGCACTGCCATGAAGGCTGCCGCCAGCGCCGAGATGCTCTTCGAGCAGGCGATGGAGTCCACCACCAAGAACATCCCGATCATCGCCGCTGATGGCAGCGTCCGGATGATCGCACCGTCCCAAGCAGAATCTATGGCAGAATTGAACGCCGTCTGGTCCGTGGTCCTTCAGGGGTTCATTGGAGCCAGCGGTCTCGATGGGATCAATCCCCTCCTCTTGGCTGAGCACGTCACTCCCAAGATCATGGACATCAAGACCAGGGTCTTCTCTGCCGGTGCCAAGAAGATCGCCGCCGTTCAGAAGGATCGAGCTGTCAGCGAGGTCAACGCCAGGCTGGGAGGTGCGCTGGCCAACAGCCGCATGGATGATCCTAGAAACCTGGCCTCTATCTTCCAACTTGGTGGAGCCGAATGGGCCGCTGCCGAGGGAATCAGCCGCTCTGAAGCAGACAAGAAGGTCTTGGATCGGATGGTCACGGAGGCCGTCCTTCGACAGGATGCTGCTGCTGTCGCACGCCTCAAGAGGCTTCCCCGGGCGGAAGATGGGAGCATGTCACTAGGGACACTGGAGAACAGCTTCCCCGACGTGTTTGATAATGCTCTCACTCGCATCAAGGCACTGAACAAGCAAGAAGCCGATGAGCGAAAGGCGGCCCAACTCGCCACAGTCGAGAATGCGGTCCAAGCCTATGAGAAATCAATCATCAATGCTACGCCTGATGAAGCTGAAAAAGCCTGGAAGATAACACAGCAAACACTGACTGAAATGTCAAGAATGGGACTTGCAGGCTCCGATGCTGCTCTCATCTTGCATAATCAGAAGCCGAAGCGACGTGCAGGCATCGCCTTCGAAGATAGCTTTGTCGAGCAGTTCAATCGGAACCCCGCTCGATGGAGCAAGGCCCAGGTGCAGAAGTCCATCGCTGATGGAGAGTTCAGTCCTGGCATCTTGAACCGCCTCTCGTTTCCTGAGGATCTGGCACCAGGTAGGAAAAAGGAGTTCACCAAGATCACCCAGGATGCAGCCAAGGCAGCCATTGCTGCTCAGCTCAAAGGAAAGGGATTCACCACTACTGATCTCGAGGGAGCAGAAGTGGTCACTCGTTCTGCTCAGTTTGCTTTTGAGATGGAGACGGAGCTACTGAAACTTGCTGCTCAGAAGCCCGACTTCTCCACTGAGGACGCCAACGCCCATATTGAGAAGATGATCTCCCGGGTTCTCAATCCAAAGACCGGAGACCGTCGATTCATTGTAAGTCCAGTTCGGGCTAACACCCCTGGTCGCCCAGTGCAGTTCCTGGCCCCCCTGGTCAACAAAACCGCAGGGGTCAATTTCACCCAGACCGGAAAAACAGCGGACATTGATTACTCTCAGATCAAGCCTGCCGATCTGAGGGGAGTCACCGTCAAGCCCAGAGATCGGGTTATGACAAACGATACCCTGCAAACCGGCGCGGAAATCTACAGAAAAACCGGCTCCTTTCCTGGAGAGCAAAAGGATGCCATCAGGCTCAGTGGGCTCACCCAGACCGAGTTCATCAGGACTCAAAATGGTGAACCCCGGAGCCTAGCTGATCTGGCCCAGGGCCTACAGCTGGCCATCAAGGACAATCCCCGCTCCACTCCGGTTGAGCTATTCAGGGCCGACTGGCAGATCGAGCGAAAAAGGCTGCTACTCCAGAACACACCGACGCTTTCAGGCGGTGTTGCTCCAGAAACAGCCGAGCTTTTGAGAGACCTTGGCAAAAAGGAAGGGGGAGCCATGGAGTATGAGGCTGCAAACAGCGGCACAGCCGACGACATGCGCCAAGGCATCCCAGGCCTAACCAGCATGACCATCGATCAAATTCAAGGAACCAAGGCCCACCACGTTGGGAAGTATCAGCTTCAACTGGGCAAGGGTCGCACCCTGGATCTCCTCAAGCAGAGGATGGGTCTCACTGGCACTGAACCCTTCACCCCCGAGCTTCAGGACCGCATGGCCTCTGAGCTGATCTGGGGAGGCTGGAAGCGTCCAGCCCTCACAGCCTACCTCAAGGGTGGTGGCAACCTGGAGAAGGCGGTTGCGGACTTCAACGACGAATGGGAGGCCGGCAAGCTGAGCTTCGATGCTAGGCCCTACCTCAGAAGAATGCGGGCTGCCTACCAGGTCCGTGGTGGTAGTGCTGTTGGCCTGACCGGAAACTTCCGCAAGGAGAATGTCCCCGTAGTCAACTGGGAAACCAAGGGACGAGGTGATTCCTACCAGAAGGGTGGGGTTGACATCTACTTCAACGACAAGCAGTTCCCTGCCATTGCTCCAGGTAAGGTGGTCGACATCGGGCGCCAACCTGAGGGCAAAACCAGCTATGGAATCTATGTAGTTACCGAACACAAAGATCCCAAGACCGGTCAACTCTTTCACCTCATCAACGCACACCTCGATGCGGTCCACGTCAATGTGGGCGACTCCATCCAGGTGGGCACCATCCTCGGACGGCAGGGTTCCACAGGCAGCACGTCTGCCGGCGGGATCGCCTCCATTGACCCTCTTGAGCCTGCCCCCCGTGGCTCTAAGCAGACCATCCCTTATCGGCGGCCTGAAGTCCTCAAGGAGCTTCTGCTGCCCCTTCTCCGGTGATGTAGGCGGTCTTCTGCCCTCACCTCCCGATCACACACCCCGCTGGATGCGTCTGGCGGGGTTTTCGGCTTACCATTGCCTCCCCCTCCATGCCCCAGCCCTCACGGTCTTTCGGCCTCCCAACCATCACTGAGAGTACCGATGCCAACATCGCCGCCGAGAAGGAGCGCCAGCGCCTCGAGGAAGAGAAGCGCCGGAAGACTGCGGACAACCTCGCCAAGGGCATGGATCCCTCTGGGCGCAAGCTCAAGGCCAAAGACAGGCCCATCGATCCGAACGCCCCCAAGCCCAGGAAGCTGATCCCCGATAAGCCGACCTGGAAACCGCTCATCCCCAATCCCGTCGACCTGGTCCGCAAGGCCATCGCCAACGATGGCAATGAAGGCGGTATGGCTGTGATCAAGGAGCCACTACGGGCCCTGGATGCTGGCCTGACCCAGATCGTCGAGGGTATTGGCGAGACGGCCATCTGGGGCGGCCTGGGTGCCTACAGCGCATCCGAGAAGGCCCTCAAGAAGGTCTCTGGCATGGCCCTCCCGGAACTGCCCAAGTCCTGGGATCCCCTGGAGAAGGAGTACCGGGACATCCGGTTCAACTCCATGGCCCCAGAGAATCGCCCCAGCACGACAGCTGGTCAGCTGGGAGCCGACATCATCTCCTTCGCCCTCACCACCTTCTCGGTGGCCCGGAGGCTGCCCCAGACTGGCCTGATCGCTGGAGCTGCCAGCAAAGGTAAGCTGGCACGAGCCGGCGCACAGGCAGCCTCTGGCATCCCAGCCGGTGCTGCTGCAGACTTCCTGCTCACCAAGGCCGGCGATCCCAATGCCGCCAACCTGATCCGAGACCTCCCCTTCGTCACCCCAGAGACCGAAGAGCTGTGGTCTTTGGGTTTGGCCTCCAGCCGGACCGACAACGCCTTCATCTCCAAGCTCAAGGCCACCATCACCGGGGGTGCCGTGGGTGCTGGTGCTGATGCCGTCAGCTACCTCATATTCGCCCGCAAGGCCACCCAAGCCTTCCTGAAGCAGGGCATGCCTCCTGAGGAAGCCATGGCCCGTGGGGTTGCCCAGGGTGCTGAAGAAGCTCAGGCGGACAAGGCGGCCAAGACAACCCTGTCCGACAAGCAGTGGTCGGTGGCCACCAACGGCCGGGTGAGGGAACTCGAGACCCGCCGCATCGAGCTGGAGACCGAGCTTGATAGTCTCAAGAACAAGCAGCTGGAACTGCCCCTCAGGGATGTAACCCCATCTCCGCCTCTTACGCCTGAATTGCGAAGAGAGCTGTCTAATCTTCCTATTGAGAACCCAGAGCGCAGGCTTGAAATAGCAAAGGATAATCTCAAAGAAGTGGAAGAGGGGGATCCTTATTGGAGCCCCGAGTATGCAGCAGCCAAGGCTGAGGTCGAAGATGCAACCAAAGCGGTAGCAGCAGATGCCCCAGAGCCGAAGCAGCTCGAGATTGGTCTGGATGCTCCTGCAAAGCAACTCGATCCGGAATCCCAGCGCATCAAGGATCTGGAGCAGAAGCTGGCCGATCTAGCCGAGGAACGGGCCCAGCTGGAGATGGATCTCTCTAATGATCCTACCACCATGCGTGCTGAGGAGCTGGCCACCTTCAACGACTCGATCCCACCCAGTGCAGCCGTAGTCGATCAGATCCGACTCGAGACCTCCGTGCCCAAGGTGGCCCGCAGGCCTGATGCCGATCCCTCCATCCTGAAAGGCGCCACAAGCCCAACCATGGGCAAGAGCCCCTCGGTGTTCACCGACGCCTTCTACAAGATCATATCCACAGCACCCGATGTCAACAAGGCCACCCTTAGTACCCTCAAGTCCTTCGTGGACGACATGGATCTGAGGAATATCGCCAAGCAGACTGGCAGGTCCGTGGCCGAGAACCTTGAGCATTCGGCACGCATTGTCCAGGGCTTCCGTGAAGCCGTTCAGATAGCAGGCGACTACACCCCCGATGGTGAAGAGATCGTGGCCCTGCTACGCTCCCAGGGGGCCCTCCGCAACGTCACCGAAGAAGGTGTTACCAAGGAACTACTGAGTGCCAAGGGTGTCATTGCCACCAAGACGTTCATCACCGACACGGCCAATCAGATCTACGAGCTGTCAAAGAGCCTCGACGAGCTGTATGCTGCTGGTCGCAACCCAGGGAACCAGATGGATCGCCTTGTCGATCGCCTGACCACCCTAAGTGAGCTCCACAAACTCAGCGGCTACGACAGCGGCTATAACCTGCGGATGTTCCAGGAGGTCCTAGGGGCCGACGGGAAGCCCCTCAAGGGGCCATCACCCATGACCCCAGCCCAGAAGGCCAAGGTCGAGAATCAGAAGGTCAAGGCCTGGGTTGAAAAGATCCACCGGTTGTCCCGGGCTGGCCAAGATGCTGATGCTATGGCCGAACGAACTGCCCTGGTTCGGGCTCTCGTCCTCAACGGAGGGGATCCGGCCGGCACCCTCAAGCACATCGACGTGATGATAGAGGTAGGCTGGCAGAATGCCATGAATGGCCTTTACAATTCCATCCTGTCAGGCCCCATCTCTCAGCTGCGGAACCTCGCTGGTAATACCTATGCCTCCGTCGAGAAGCCCCTCAGTTTGGGCCTCATGGGAATCAAGGATCCGCGAGCACGCTACGCCGCAATTTCAGCCTACAAGGGCATTGCCACATCCATAAGTGACGCCTTAGTCGTGATGCGGAGGAGTTTTGCCACGGGCGAGCCTCTACAGCTGAACACCAAGTTCATGCTGGAGGAGACCAAGGCACTGGCCAAGCTCGAGGCAATTCGAATCCTGGCTAAGGACAGTGGCAACACGGCTGAGGAGATGGCCCTGGGAATCATCGACACCCTCTACAGGGTCCAGGACAACAAGCTCTTCAGCTGGGGCAGTAGGGCCTTGGTGGCTGGGGATGACTTCTTCAAGATCATCAACAGCCGCATGAAGATCGCCATGGATGCGGCGTATGCGGCCTTCGACATGGGGCTATCACCGAAAGAGCTCGATGCTCGGTTTGGTGAAATCTACGCCCAGAAGTACAAGGCCAGCTTCCACGACGACTTCCAGATCAAGGACGAGCATCTACTTGACTGGGCAGATGCTTCCACATTCCAAGACAACCCCGGAAGCGTGATCAATGCCATCTCTCAGCTGAGCAATGCCGCTCCAGTCCTGCGTCTGGCTATGCCTTTCGTGCGGACACCCTACAACCTGGCCGTCTATGGTGCCCAGCACCTCCCCCTGCTCAACCAGGCAAGCAGCCGTGCCAGGGCTGTCCTCAACTCCATGCCAGGAGACGAGGGATTCGACCCCGTGGCCAAGGCCATTATGCAAGGCAGGCAGGCCACAGGATCCCTGTTCATAGCCGCAGGGGGCATGGCTGCCCTCAATGGCAACCTCACGGGCAACGGCCCGCCTCCAGGCCCCGCCAGGGAGCTCTGGCTGCAGGGGCACCGCCCCCGCTCCATCAGGGTGGCAGGGAAGTGGGTCTCCTTCGAGTCGATTGAGCCCGTCAACAACCTAATGGCCCTCATGGGCGACATTGCCATGCTGGGTCGGATGGGTCACATCGACGTGGCAGAGCAGTTTATGTCTCAAGCACTGTTTGCCCTCTCTATCTCCATCGTAGACAAGAGCTACCTCAGCGGACTCACGGTCGTGGCTGGATTCTTGGACCCTAAGACCTATACCACACCAGATCCTGTTGCCAAGGGCCTGATCTCGACGGCCAACAACTTCCTGCCGATGGCTGGTGCTCGTCGGGCCATGGCCAACACCCTGAATCCATACATCCGAGAGATCGATGGTGAGCTTCAGAAGGTCCTGGCTGCCGCCGCTCCAGGCTTTGCCCTAAATGAGCCAGTCAAGATCGATCCATTCACCGGAAAACCCTTCACGTCGCTTGCAGGGGGCTGGTATAATTCCGTCTCTCCCTTCAGAATCTACGACGCAGAGTTCCCCAAGGGCACCCCTGAGGCTCTGGGACAGTCCGTGGCCTCGAACCTGACCGATGCCGGGTGGGATTCCAGCCTCCTCACCACTAAACTCGACCAAGGAGAGGAGATTGCTAAGGACGAGCGAGCGGACTTCGCCAAGGCGCTTCACCAGGTCAAACTGGCCGAACGACTGGATGAGCTATTCAACAGTCCCACATATCAGCAGGCCCTGGAGGGCTGGAAATCCCGCACCTCCTCGCAGATTGCTGAGGATTCCCAGCACCATGAACTAATTACCGCAGCCGTAAATCAAGCCAAGGCTGAGGCTAGAGCTTTGATGCTCAACAACTCCGAAAAATGGCGGATCCGCACTGATCTGGTGCGACAACGCCGAATCCAACAAGGCCGTGGAGATGTAAACGCAGCTACCCAGACCCAGGAAGCAATCGACGCTCTTAACGATGTCAATTAACACTCACGTTCTTTACGAGTAACTCCCATGTTCACCTCTATTCTCGTCCTCAAAATTGCTGGTCTGGTTATTTCCACTGAGCAGCTCTTTTCTGCTGCTTGGTTTTCTTTCTTCATTACCTCAGAGTACCTAGCTAATAATCCAAAAATCAAAGCCAACTCTATTTTCCAACTCATCACTGGTTACCTCAGGTCGGTCCGGCATGAGGACGATCAGATCAACGCGATCAAACAGATTCTCAGAGGCAAAGGCCGCCGATGACGAACATCCTCTGGAAGGTTCCTCAATACTACAGCCAGGTTGATTCAACCACAAGCCATGGCCAGCGAATGTGTCGCTCCAGTACCAACGCCATGGCCATCAAGTTCTTCAGGCCTGATGCACTCAAAGGCTCTAATGCCGACGACACTTATCTCAAGTCGGTGTTGAAGTACGGTGACACCACCGAACCGATGCCTCACGAGAAAGCCGCCCTGGAGTACGGGGTCAGACTCCGCAGCTTCACCAACGGCACCTTCAAAGACCTCCTAGAAGCCCTGAAACTGGGTCCGGTAGGTGTAGGCTTCCTGCACCACGGGCCCGTCTCAGCCCCCCGTGGAGGGGGCCACTGGGTCCTTCTGATCGGGGCCACCGCAACCCATGGCATCTTCAACGATCCCTTCGGAGAGCTGGATGTCGTGAATGGGGGCTACATCAGAATTGGCTCAGGAGGCAAGGAAGTCAGGTACAGCTGGAAGAACTTCCTCCCCAGGTGGGCCAGTGCGTCCATTGGTCCTGGTTTCTACACCACATACGAACGTAGTTGAAATTATGGCCAAGGCCACCGAAACTGATTTAGATGCGCTCCATGGTATGGTCACCCGTGAGATGACTGCCAGAGTCCGCAAGGGAGAGGAGTGCTCAACGGCTGATCTGAAGGCCGCAGCTGAATGGTTGGTTAAAAACAACTGGACAGGCACCATCAAGCCGGGCACCCCCCTGGCTTCCCTGCTGGAGGGCCTCACTGAAGGGGACACAGCCTACCTTGAGAGACTCACCCAGTGAATGAACAGATCCGGGGCGCCATCCTGGCCGCCATTGCGTCAGTGATGGGGTGGCTCGCTATTACTTCGATTGGACTTCTCATCCAGGTGTCCAGTCTGCAAGCCACCACCACCGCCCTCAAGGATGCACTGCAGACTAACGCCGATCGAGATCATCGTCTGGAGGATAAACTTCGAGACGAGCTGAAAGAGCTCAGGTCCATTATCGAGGAGTTCCATGGCCGAAAGTAAGTCTGCCAAGTATTACGCCCAAAATCCCAAGGCCGCTGCTAAGAAAGCAGCCTACCAACGCAAGCTCAATAAGAAGCCAGCCGTAAAGGCAGCCTCAGAGGAGCGATGGGCAGAGCGCAAGCGGCGTGGGATTGCTGGGAAGGGAGGCAAGGACCTCTCACACACGACCGACGGCCGGATGGTCCTCGAGTCCCCAGCCAAGAACCGAGCTCGCAATGGGGCTGGCAACAACGGCATTCGGAAACCAGTCAAGAGGAAACGCTGAACTTCTCATGCCAAGTTTGACTCCGGATCACCTTCTCCAGAGCCTCCAAGCCATGACCAGCTCCGAAGCAAAACGCATGTGGCGTGAGTCTATCAAGGCTCACTACAACCACCGCTGCGTCTATTGTGGTTCCGATTCCAATCTTACCCTTGATCATGTCAAGCCACGATGCCGTGGGGGCCGCAGCGAGGCCTCCAACCTCGTGGCTGCTTGTCAAGATTGCAACCAAAGCAAGGGTTCCAGCGACGTTCTTGATTGGTTCTTGAGCCAGCCCTTCTTCAATTCTTCCATCCTTCAGAGTCTTCCATTATGACCGCTGTTGTTCTCACTCCCGAGGTTTCGACTCGCCGTGCGATTGAAAACGCCTCTTTCCCCTCCTTGACTCGACGCTCTACCACCACTACCGCATCGCAAAACATTGCGCTGACAAGGGGTATTAGAGCTGTTTCTCTTCACGCTTTGGGTGCCGCTTGTCGTGTTGCAATCGGCGCAGGCGTCCAGACGGCCAATGCCTCCACCAGCATCCACCTTGCCGCCAACCACAACGTTACCTACGCCGTTCCCATCGATGGAGGAGCCAACATCGCCGTGATCCGCGACATTACTGCGGTGACCGACGGCACCATTGAAATCACTGAACTCCGCTCCTAATTCATGAACCTTACCCCTCGCGCTGGCGTAACGTCTTCCCAGCAAACAGAAACTGGGATTAGTATTCCCAAGCACGACTACATTGCCCTCACCTACAACTCAAACAACGACCCCACGGCGGTCACTTACCGCATCGGAGGTCCTTCAGGATCAATCGTCGCTACGCTGTCTCTGGGATACGATGCGTCCTTTAACCTAACTTCCGTACAAAGGATTTCCTGATGCTTCGATTCAACCCTGTCACCGGAGAGATCGAGCTTGCTCCCACGTCATCCCAACGGCCAGGACCTGATGGCGAGCCCGGGAAACCAGGTAGGCATGGCAAAGATGGTAAAGATGGTCGCGACGGCAAGGATGGCGTTGACGGACGCAATGGCAAGGACGGTGTCGACGGACAAAACGGCAAAGATGGCGTTGACGGACGCAATGGCAAGAATGGCCGTGATGGAAACACCATCCGTTATGGCAGTCAGCCACCTGGGACTACTGACGGGACACCCGGCGATCTCTACATTGACATCTCCCGTTGGGTGATCTATGGTCCAATGCAATCCGACCTTTCATGGCCTGGGGGTGTTTCCATGATTGGCCCTCCTGGGCCCACAGGAGAAACTGGGGAACCGGGAAAAAACGGACAAGATGGAAAGAACGGGCAACGAGGAGAACGTGGAGAACGCGGGCTGCAAGGCGAACGAGGATCTACAGGCCTTTCCGACCCTGAATCCAAACTGCACCAACTTGCCATAGCGGTTGTGCAAGAAGCAGAATCACGCAGTACCCCCAGAACTCCAATCACCCTGAAGGTCAGTTGATGCCTTACACATTTAATCCCCTTTCGGGCAATTTCGATTTTTTCGAATCAAGCAATGGTGGTGGTGGTTTTACTATCAACGCATCTGGTCTGCTAAGCGGTAGATCCGCCTACGATTCTGAGCCTGCAGGCTTTGTCTATCTAGCTACAGATAATGGAAACCTCTACATTAAACAAACCGGACTAGGAGTCTGGAGTGCAGGGGTGCCTTACGTTGGTCCACCAGGGCCACCAGGACCAGCAGGGCCAGCAGGAGCCAACGGAACCAACGGAACCAACGGAACCAACGGAACTGACGGTATTGATGGAACTGACGGTATTGATGGAACTGACGGTATTGATGGAGCTGACGGAACCAATGGCACCAACGGCACATCCGCAACAGTTACGGTCGGAAGCACTACAACTGGAGCCGCTGGAACCTCTGCCAGCGTCACCAACGTTGGCACCAGCAGCGCAGCCATCCTCAACTTCACGATCCCGAGGGGTGATCCCGGAGTCGGGGGAGCATCCAATGAATTGTACGCACTAAACAAATCGTTCTGCCCTTTCCAGAGCGCGGTTGCAGCCGGAGCCGCAAACCCTGCCAATACGCTAGCAATCATTCCGTTCAAAGTTGAGCGTTCTGGGCGTGTTGATGCGCTGCAGTTGAGGGTTATCACGTCTGTTGCTTCATCGTTGTTTCAAATCGCCTTTTATGCTTCATTGAACGGCGTACCTATTGGCACGCCTATAGGCGTAACGCCTTCAATGAGTGGCGCGGCGGGGGCAAACCTAAGCGAAACATTTGGGACACCGTTTAACCTAATTGCGGGTCGTACGTATTTTCTAGCCGTAAACGTCAGCACCGGCACCACTCTGACATTCCTGGCGCTACCAGCAGGAAGCTTGCATTCCTGGAACCTGTGTGGACCTGCGTCTATTACTGGCGTGAATAACACTAATGCAATGTTCAATTACACCATATCTCAACCGTTCGGCACCTGGCCCGACTTGACCGGGGCAACACTGGGAACAGTTTTTGGACTAAGCCGAGCACCAATTGCGTGGCTGCAATACGGGGCGTTTGTGTAATGGCCATAAGCTATGATGCCAATACTGTAACAATCACCGACCCGTTCGGCAACCGTTCGCCCGTCGTTTTGTCGCGCAGTCTGCCGCCTGAGGAGATTGAGGAGGCGATAGTCCTCTACCACCCTCCCACAGACCCAGAGCCCGACTGGGGCGGCTTTCTTCAGCAGTTGCTGCAATCACCCATGTTGGGTGCCGCGCAGTTGGGTGCCGAGGCGATCATTGGTGCGGAGCTGCCGACAGCCAACGCCGAGCGAGCGGACCAGCTGCTCAGGGCGGTAAATGCCTTGACCAGCCTCACAAGCGGGCTCGCGGTTGCCTCGTTGCCATTCGGCGATTCCGGCTTGTTTGTGGGTGCCTGGCTGCTGCTGCGCGAGGCGAGTCTCGTCGCGCCTGAAATCGCTGCGGCTATGACGCAGCTTGCCGTGAGCTACCACATACCCCAGAACCTGATCGATTCGCTCGGGGCCCCTGTTGAGCCTCCTCAGTCATGACTCTCAACAGCTGCTCCATTTCAAACTCTTTCTGAGAATCTCATGTCTACTCTTCCCGCTGGCGGTTCCGCCTACGGTGCCTTTCCTAGCACCACTGTAGCTGGTGCCTCGCGCACCACGGTTCAAGATCCGTTTTCCAACCAAGTCACTTCTGGTTTTGACTTTCGGAAGACCAGGATCGAGAAGCACCGCCTCAACCGCACCATCCAGACCACGGCCACCGTGGCTGTGGTGAACGCTTCCGTGGCCGTGGCCACCGATGCCATCAACACCGTCCGCCAGGCTGACCGGGTTCCCGCAACCCTCGTGAACGGCAAGCGAACTGGCCGCATCCGTCGTGTTGCACAGGGCGCCATTGCCACTCTGGGTTCCATCACCGGGGGCACCGGCTACACCAATGGCTCCTATACCAACGTGCCCCTGGTTCGCACCACAGGCTCTGGCTCCCAGCTGCTGGCCTCGGGTGCTGCTGCAAACATCACCGTGGCCGGTGGCATCGTGACCGTCTGCACCCTAGTGGCGGCCCGCAACGGCGAAGGCTATGCCGTGGGCGATATTCTCACCGCCGCAGGCGGCTACCTCGGAGCCGGAACCGGCTTCAGCATCCCCGTCGCTACCACTGCCGTAGGTTAAATCATGGCACCAGCAAAGAAACCCACATCCAGTTCCGATCGCTCGAAGCGGGCGGCCAAGTCCACGGCCAAGGTTTCAGGGGCCAAGCCCTCCAACCGGGCCAACCGGGCAGCTGCTTCCACAGCCAGGGTGACCTCGGACATCAAAGGCAAGGCCTCCGGATCGGGCAAAGCCCGCGTGACATCAAGCTCTGCGCGTGACGCCCTACAGCAAGGCAGGGCCAACGTTGTGGCCGCACAGACCCGACGGGTCGCCAAGGCAACCAGCGCCACCATGGCAAGCAAGATCGCCAAGGCACGAGCACTTCGGAGTGCTTCCAGTCTAGGTCGTGCTGGAGTGATGGGTGCAGTCGCTGCTGAGACTCTCAAGGCTAGGCCTGCAGCCGATGGAACCCTCACCGCAGCCATGAAGCGCGGCGACTACAAACCCAAGCAGGGTCCTGCCGTGCCAGCTCGAATGACCCAGGGCGGCATGGACAAGGGATCCTTCAACAGCGCCTTCAAGGCCTCACGCACCGCCGGAAAGAAGACCTTCTCCTGGCGTGGCAAGAAGTACACCACCAAGAAAGCCGGCGAGTAGGTTCCCGGCTGCAGTTCGCCTTATGAGGGCCTTCGGGCCCTTTTTTCATTCCTATGGCTCTATCCCAAGAACAGCTTCAGACCAAGCTACTCTCGGATTTCTCTTTCTTCTTGCGGATCCTCTGGCGACACCTTGGCCTGCCTGAGCCTACCCGGGCACAGCTGGCGATGGCCCGCTACCTCCAGTATGGCGGGCCAAGGATCCAGCTTCAGATGTTTCGCGGGTGCGGCAAGTCCTGGGTGACAGCAGCCTTCGTGATCTGGACCCTCTACTGCGACGTGAACAAGAAGGTCCTGGTCGTTTCCGCATCCAAGCAGCGAGCCGACGACTTCAGCCTCTTCGTCCAGCGGTGCATCGTGGACTTCCCATTTCTACAGCACCTCGACAACTCAGGCAAGGACAACCGATGGAGTCGGGTGGCCTTCGACGTGAAGGGTGCCGAGCCGTCCCAGAGCCCCAGCGTCAAGAGCGTGGGCATCACGTCGGCCATGGTGGGCTCGCGTGCCGACCTCATCGTCCCTGACGACATCGAGTCGCCCATCAACAGTGCCACCGACATCCAACGGGAAAAGCTGCTGCAGCTCACGACCGAGTTCGAGTCGATCCTGATCCCCAAACCCAGCTCGCGGATCATCTACCTGGGGACTCCACAGAGCCTCTTTACGGTCTACTCCAAGCTCGAGGTGCGAGGCTACAAGGCCCTCGTGTGGCCCAGCCGGTATCCTTCCGAAGAGTCCATCTCGAGCTACGATGGACGGCTGGCTGAGGAGCTCGAAACCGACATCAGGGAGTCGACTTTGTCTGCATTGGCGGGCCAGCCGACCGACACCCGATTCACCGACGCCCTGCTGCGGGAACGGGAGATCGTGATGGGCAAGGCCAACTTCCAGCTGCAGTTCCAGCTCGACACGTCGATGTCGGACATGCTCCGGTATCCCCTGAGGCTGGGCGATATACCGGTGGTGAGCCTGGATCCCAGGAAGTGCCCCGGCACGGTGATCTGGTCCCAGGACCCAGCCAACCGGATCGGCGACCTGGAGGCCATCTCCCTGCCCGGGGACCACTGGTTCCGACCGGCACGCCTTGGGGACGACTGGCTGGACTGGCCCGCCGACACCATTGTGGCCGTAGACCCCTCTGGCCGTGGCAAGGACGAGACGGGCGTGGTGGTGCTGAGCCAGCTGGCCGGCAACATCTACCTGCGGGCCCTGCGGGGATTCCGGGAGGGCTACTCCGACGCTACCCTGACGGCCATCTTGAAGATGGGCCTGCAGTACGGGGCCACCCTGTGCCTCGTGGAGTCCAACTTCGGCGACGGGACCGTTGTGGCCCTCCTCCAGAAGCACGCACGGGAGATGCAGATCCCCATGACCTTCGAGGAGACCCGGGCCTTCGTCCGCAAAGAGGAGCGCATCCTGGATGCCCTCGAGCCAGTCACCACCCAGCATCGACTGATTGTCGATCGGGGTGTCGTGGAATACGACCTCGCCTCCAACCAGGACCTGCCGTTGGAGGAGAGGCTCCAGAAGACGCTGGCCTACCAGCTCACCCGCCTCAGCCGGGACAAGGGCGCCCTGAAGCACGACGACCGGGTCGATGCCTTGGCCATGGGCGTGGCCTACTTCACCGATCGGCTCAATGTGAGTCAGTTCGAGGAGTCTAAGAAGATCTCCCAGGAGGCCTACTCTGCCATGCTCCAGAGGATGGAGGAGGATCCCACGAGGTTCGTGGACGACCTGGTGCTGGGGGATGCCCGGCAGAGGCTGCAGAGGGCGGCGGAGAGGGTGGAACAAGCTCGAAATCGACCCAGGCATGGAGGCAACGTGTCGGCCCAGGTCAGAAAGGCCATGGGAGGGGGCCAGAAAGGGCCTTGAAGGGGGCCGAAGGGGGGAATTACCCGATCGACCCTGGAAGGGCCTTCCTGCCCCCCGTTTACTGGCTATTTCCCTGAAGAAGCCCTGGCTGCCGACAGACGCTCCCCTGCAGCTGCCCGGTTGACCTTCTCCTCCTCGGTCAGGAACTGATCCCGAGCTGACCCGTCGGAGAGGACCAGGAGCTTGTCGACCCCTCGGACCTGCTCCAAGGGGTAGGTGACCTCGTAGCCGGGGTTGAGCTCGTGGGCCTTGAGGTACTGGGGGTTCCGGTGGACCAATCCCAAGAAGACCGACCGCTTGGTGGTATAGAAGTTGACCGTGCGGTGGGTGTGGTCGATCTGGACGGTGGTTTCAGCAATGTCGAAGGCAGGCATGGAAGGGGTGACCCATGGATGTGGCCCCTTGATCCTAGCGCCCCTTCGGGTCTTTTGTCGACCCCCTTGATGGATCGACACCCAAACCAGTCATGCTAAGGGTTTTCAGAGCTTTCCACCTAAAGGAGAGGCGCGAAACCGCGACCCACTGGGATGGAAGTTTGGGGAGATGAGAAAAAAACCTCCTTTCATTTAATCCCGTCATCCCATACATGTAACTTGTCTATATCCAGATATATCCTATTATAGCTGCTCTAGGTCCTCCCATCCCCATCTCTAGCTCTAGGAGGGGTAGGGATGATGGGACCCAGCAGAACATGCTCAGAATCCCTTCGTGTGCCAGTGGCACTCCTGTCCTATGACCCAGATCAACCGCCACCTGACAGTGTGGCAAGGTCCGAATGATGTCCAACTCCACCTGACCGATCCTTATGGCCATGTCAACGGCGTGGTCTCCCTGAGCCTGACCGAGTGCCAAGACCTGAGCGAGGCCCTGGATTCCCTTCGACCCATCGAGGTGATTGATGTGGAAGCCGTGGTGGTCGAGTCCGAGCCTGAGGAAGAAACTGAGGAAGACGACGACCTTGAGTACGGTGTGAAGTGACCCCAGAGCAGGCACGGAAGGTCCTCGCTGCGGCGCCGGCCGGGTCGGTCTATGCCGAGATGGCACGAAAGGTCCTCAAGGAGGCTGCAGGGTCTGCCCCTCAACCTCCGGTGAAATTCTAGCAGAAAAATCCGTTGGGGGTACGCCTGCTGGCGGCGGCCCCAATCCCCCCCATGCCCCCCTTCGATCCTGGATTGGGCGGGCCAATCGCGGGCCAAGGCGGGCCAATCATGCCGCCGATGCCTGCAAACCATTGGTATCACTGGGATCTCAGCCTCTCGCGTACCTGCTTCATAGACAGGTACGCATGGTTGGCCGGCCTGTCTCATAAGCTGAGCTTATCGTAAAATTCTCTATCTATAATTTGGGCTTATACCACGGTTGGCCGGTGGGGATTGTGTGGTTTTGTGTTTGGTGGATCAGTCGCGTTTTTCTCAAT